>Ga0172375_10003575_pt1 | contig 23493 bp, 15 predicted proteins | sample LakKiv1m_FD_114537 | JGI IMG/M metagenome (GOLD analysis project Ga0172375, IMG submission 114537) | Freshwater microbial communities from Kabuno Bay, South-Kivu, Congo - kab_092012_11.1m | ecosystem: Environmental > Aquatic > Freshwater > Lake | place: Democratic Republic of the Congo... | reverse complement strand
TTCAAACCGGCCGCAAAGTCGCCGCTGACTTCAAAACCACCATGCGCATCGTCTTTGACGAGGTGTTGCCCCAATGGAACTACCGGGCTTTGCCAGGTAAGACAGTTATTTAATTCTCATTCCGAAGAGCGCCGGCAGACTGCAAATCGCAGTCCAGGAGGCCAGGAAGGGGATGAGGAAGCGCGCCGCGTCGCATTACCGCCCGACATCTCCGGTCGGATCTCCCGAATCCCTTCTTGCCACCGGGGACCTCCCACTTGGGGGGCTGCCTCTGGAACCCAAATCACGCTTGAGCTGCGGTGCAGGCGGCAGCGATACAATCTATAGAGAGTTAACACTGAAAACGTATTCTGTTACTAGCTTATCATCTGGAAGTGGCCCATCAGCATATTTCGCAATTGCGCTGGCATACAGTTCTCCATACTCGGTCGGCAGGAGGACACGATACTTGCCACATTGAAAGCATTTCGAATTCAATGAAAGCCCAACATACTCGCTTCTAGTTACCAACACTACACAACCGCGCTTGCCACATCTATTGCAGGTCACCGTTTCGGGTAGAATGATCAGGCCCACCCCTCCGACGACGTGGGAACGAGATTGCGATCCCCGATTTCCGAATAGTTTCCTTAAGAGTTCCATCATGTTATACCTCCATTAGTGGGATTCAAGTGTATTCTATTCCTTCGTATGCTCATTCATCGCGAGCGCCGCAGATCGTCAACCATTCTTTTGATCCGTTGGGCCAAATCGCGAAAGCCGTTTTGGTCAGCGAGGTGATATGCCTGCTCTGCCAATGGCAACGCCTCGTGTGGACGACGCATTTCATAGAGCATAGATGCTTGAGTGGCCAGCGATTCGGCGAGACCCTCCGTGTCTTCCAGGTCACGGCGAAGCTTTTCATCTTTCTTCGCCAGTTTCAGTACCCCTTCGGGGTCGTGGCGTTCGTAAAGGATATGTTGCTTGATGCCCAAGACTGTTCCCAGTTTCACCCTTGCGCCAACATCCTGGCATAGATGCTCTGCTTCATTCAGGAGTGACATCGCTCCATCGAAGTCCTTGCGCCCCTTGAGAATGATCGCCTGATTCATCAATGCGTCGGCAGTGCCGACTTTGTCCCCTAACTCACGGCAGATCCCCTCCGATTGCCGGTGCAAACCCATTGCGCGCTCCGGCTCCCCCCGTCTTTGTAGAAGAGCACCCTGATTCCCCAGCACGCACTGCAATCCTGCTTTGCTCCCCACTGCTCTGTAGATGTTCTCAGCCTCTCGGTATACTGCCATAGCACGATCATGGTCTCCGCGGCGCGCCAGAATCACTCCTTGACTCACAAGTGCGTCTGCAAGGCCGTTCTTATCTCCCAGCTCACGACAGATCCTTTCGGATTCCTTGAACAGGGTTAGCGCCCTCTGTTCATCGCCGCGAGTTTGCAGAATTTGGCCTTGATATGCAAGCGAGCGCTGCAACTCTGCCTGATCCCCTAAATCACGACAGGCTTTTTCCGCCTCTTGGTACAATCTCATTGCCCCATTCAAGTCCCCACGCCCAAACAGGATGCTGCCCTGGCTGTTAAGTGAGGCTGAACGACCAGATTTGTCACCTAATGACGTAAATAGATTATTGACCTCCTCATATAAGGCCATTGCACGATCCCAATCCCCCCGATCTTGAAGAACGGAGGCCTGGTTGCCAAGACTTCTTGCCAGTCCATTCTTGTCGCCCAATGCGCGATACAACTGCTCCGACTGCTTGAACAACTCCATAGAACGATCCCGTTCGCCGCGAGATTTGAGTAATGTGCCTTGGTTGTTAAGACTTCTGGCAAGTCCACCCCTCTGCTGCAGTAGGCGGTATGTCTGTTCTTCCTCCTTGAACAATGACAGCGCTCCCTCCAGATCACCACGTTTTTGTCTGATTGATGCTTGATTGCCAAGAGAGACAGCCAAATCTGACAGTTTGCCCAGCCTGCGGCAGATCCGTTCTTCGTCTTCGTGCAGCGCCAGCGCTCCATCCCAATCGCCAAGATCCTGTAGGATCAATGCCTCATTGCCTAGTGTTGCCTGCAACCCATCTAGATCACCCAAAGATCGAAATACGAGCTCGGATTGCCTATGCAATTTCATCGCATCATCAAGCTCACCGCGAGCTTTTAGGAGTATTGCATGGTTAGTAAGTGCCGCCGCTTGCGCTCTCTCGTCGCCTAATTGACGACAGAGTCTTTCCTGTTCATCAAGTAGAGCTACTGCGCTGATCGAATCCCCGCGTATATTGAGGATATTCGCCTGATGACCGAGCGCAGTCTGTAAAGCTGCATAATCTCCCAACTCGCGGCAGAGTCGCTCCGCGTCCTTGAGGCGCTCAAGTGCACCGCTGAGATTACCGCGGTCTATCAGGATCAGTGCTTGGTTGACAAGAGTCTTTGCTATTCCGTCCCTATTTCGTTGCGCGCGAAAAGAGCGTTCAGCTTCTTCGTAGAGGGTAACTGCCCTATCAATGTTTCCGAGATCATATAGAATGTTCGCCTCATTGACAAGCGCCCCCGCCAAATCGCTGCCGTCGCCGTTTTGACGCACCCGCTTCACCTCATATTCACGGAGCGCCAGGGCTTCAGTCAAATGCCCCGTGTCCTTCAGAAGCGTCGCAACAGCCGGAACGTGAACTGAAGATTGAGCGGGCATCTCAATAACCGAGCGATAAGCTTCAACCAAACGGAATGGCGAGTTGCTCTCAACTTGAGACCAGTATCTCTTGATGTCAAATGGGTTCATTCTCCATGCTGCATCAACAAATTCCAGATCAGCCAATAGCTTATAGAGTGACTCCATGTCCTGCGCCTGCGCTAACTGCCAGGGTAACTCGTCAACTTTTCGAGCACCAAGGTCTCGTGCATCGAAATAGCCCGCCAGGCGCAGATGTGCCGCCTTCGTGTTTTGCTCCGTCGGCAAATATCGGTTGCGGACTGCTTGACGAAAATGGTCATGGAAGAAACCGATCAGCCCTGAACGGTTCACCAGAGCCTGCTCGGCTGCCAGAAACAGCGGCGACCAGTACGCTCGCGGCAGTGGCTGTCCATCCGAGCCGAGCAACTCCAGCAGTTCCGTTTCTGAAAGACCGCGCCGCGCCGCCCACAGCAACGACAGCGCCTCGCGAACCAATCCTGGTCGGTCGCGCTCATAATCCTCTTCATAGCGCTCGAGAACCTTTTCATACAGGGCATCCATCGTCGCGGCGGCGAGGTAGTGGTCAATGCGTTGATCGAGTTTCTCATGGACGCCAAACAGACGCAGCTCTTCGAGCAGTGCGCGCAAGTAGAGCGGGTTGGCGGCTTGTGGCGCGCGGGCGATGCGTTCGATTCGCGTCGGGCCGAGCGCCTTGGTGTATTGCGCCAGATACTCCGTGATGAGTCGCTGGCTCTCAGCGGGCGTGAGCGGTTCAACCTGCAGGGTGGCCCAGCCGCGTTTTTTGAGATCGTCAAGTGGCCGGCCCGGTAGCGTTGAGAGAATCAGCCGCACGTTGGCGGGGATGGCGGGCGGCAGCCAGACCAGGTCGGGCGCACCATCGCGGTCTTCCAACTGGTTCAACGCGTCGATAATCAGCACCACGCGACCTTTGGCCGCCGCGATGTGCAGCCAGTTTGCAAACGCAGACCGTAGTGCATCGGACTGGTCAGGAATGTCCTGCCGGATGTCAAAGCGCCGCTTGAACTCGGCCATGATGCGCCGCAACATGGCCGCCCAGTCAGCGCTGTAAGGTGTCGCCCCGATGAAGTGCATCAGAATCAGCGGCTGGCTCGGACGCGGGGCACCCGGTTGAAACAGACCGGCCAGTTTTGTCCGCCATGATGCTTGAGGGGGTGGTGGAACCTCACGGAACCGCGCGCGATAATGCCTGGCCCAGTTCGCCAGCAGCGCGGATTTGCCGGCGCCCGATTCACCCAACACGACCAACGGTGGGGCATCGCCCTGCACATGGGCATCCAGGCGGTCGAAATATGCCTGGCGACCAATATAGACTCCGGCTCGACTGGTCGCGAAGGCGTCATGCTCGGCGACTTCGCAATCCAGCGGGTCAGGCTGCGAGCCTTCGGGATAGAGCCGATCCACGACCGCCGTCAGATCCGTCAGGATCAGTTCGCCCAGCGCCTGCGGCGTGGGATAGCCTTCGCGCAGGGGCAAGCCGCTGCCCCTGATGCGCGCCTTCAGCGCCTCCAGCTTGCGCCGGCGCTCCTCGGCGCGGCTTTGCGCTTCCGCAAGGCCGTACTGCTTGATCTCATCGGAGGTGGCCTCCTCCCGGTAGCTAGACTGCTGCTCGATCGGCAAGGATTCGACGTAGGCCGGGCTGCGGAAGTAGAAGAGAGCGCGGTCGGCCATCCCAGGGTCGTTAAGCACCCCGTGCAGGATCTCAAGCTCGGTGACCGAGTGGTCGCGGTGTTGCGCCAGCCAGGGCTCCTGTTCGATCAGCTCCCCAGGAATCTCGCCGGGGATCCAGCCGTAGCGCTCGCCCAGCAGGCCGATGAAGTAGGGCCGGCAGCGGCGGATCTCCTCCAGGCAGATGGGCAGCACCTGGCCTTCGGCGCTTTGCTCGTCGGTGACGCCCCAGCGCAGGTCCACCTCGCCCCATGTGACACCGCGCTGTTCACACAGCTTGCGAAGCTGGGGGAAGACGCGTTTGACCAGTTCGTCGCGCTCAGCCTGCATATCGCGAAACGTGGACGAGATAAAGACGCGGATCACGCGCGGTTGGGCCGGCAGATCAGCATCGGTCATCCGAACCTCCTCACTTCCCACCCCACCTTCGCCAGGAACTCTGGTATCCGGCGCACGGTTTCGCGATCCTGCTCCTTCACGCTCTCGGGCAATGCCGGCCAGGGTACCAGGTACGGGTTGGTCTTCGCCGCTGGATCGCGCTTCACGCCGTAACTCCAGCCATGCGCCAGCCGCTCGACAACCCAGCGCGCATGCTCCATTTCCGCCATGATCTCTATCTCTTCATCGGTAAAGCTCAGCAAGGCGACTTCGCGGCCCGTGGCGCGGTCTATGAAACAGCCGATCCGGCGCAGCTTCTCGGGGATGTGGTCGGCCTGCAGCCGGTTCGATTCCTTCAAGGCATCCCACAGGTTGAACCATTCCGCCAATGAAGGGTCTTCGTCCGGTCTGAGACCCGCCTGGTGTATGCTATACGCCTCGTGGATCGCGCGGGCGATCGCCTCGCGCATCTCGGTCGGCGCCAGCTCGGGGCTGGTTTGCCCGATGAACGCCTCGACGGTCGTCGCGTCAGGCGGGAGCGCCACTAATGACCCGGAGACGCGCCAGTCGTTGTCGGCAAGGAGATCCGCTACCGCGCGTCCGCTGCCCGCGATCACCGCAACGCGCGCGCCCAAGGCCAACGCCAGCCGGTATTCGGCCGCGGAGATCGCGCCTCCGTTGATGCCCAGGAGCTTGACCTGATCCGGCCGGATGCCGGAAGCGACGAGGTCAATCCAATACTGCAGCGGCTCCAGTGGGCTGAAGCCGCTGCTCGCCGTCCGTCGCAGCTCGCGATAGCGATTGTCCACGACAACTCCAGCCGGAATCTCCTCCGGAAGATAGCCGATCGCATGAATCGCCGTGGGATAGGCTTGCTGCACACCGCCGGCCAGGCCGCTGATCCCCGCGGTGGTACCGCCGCAGATCAGCGTGCCGCGGAAGTCGCGGAACGCCTCCACCAGGAGCTGGCGGTAGCCCTGCATCTGTGGCTCGGTGTCCGCATCGCAGCCGCCGGCCAGGATTACCACCGGGCCGGCGATCGGGGCCTGCGAGGCCAAGGCCAACGCAGCCACCCGCTCTGTGACTTCAGGCGCCGGGAATTTAGCGGCCCAGCCGAGCAAGAGCAGGCGCCGCGGCCACTCGCATTCCGATGCCGCAGCCAGACTATCGGCCAGCCGCTCCACGGAGCGCAGGGAGGTCTCGATCATCCAGTCCTGGCTGCTGACCTGAATGGCCTTGGCGTAGGCGGTCAGGCTTTCGTAACACTCACCCAGCAGCAGGTTGAACTTGCCCATGTCGTAGAACGCCCACGGCAGGTTCATGCCGACGTCGGCCTGATCGCGGCAGCGCTGAATCGCCGTGTTGATCGCAGGGGTGAGCAGGCGCGCCGGCGACGTATCGCGCCGCTCGACGACCTCGCTCTCCAGGTAGTTGCCGAAAGGATAGGGATCCGAGGGGGCCAGCTCGTAGGCCTGGCGATAGTATTCCCTGGCCTTCTGGTCGTCAACGCCCTTCCAGGAGCCTGCCAACGCAGCCAGCGCATCCAGGTCTGGGGCAGGCGGCGCGCTGGCCTGCTCAAGGTATGCCTGCGCCTTCCGGTAGCGCGCGCCGTGCGGATCGCCATCGCGCTCTTGTTCTTGCTTGTAGATGGCGACGCCGAGATCGCGCAGGATCGCCCGGGAGCCGGACCTGGCGTGGGGCGAGAGGGTATCAATCGCCTTTTGCCAGTCCCCCAACGTGATCGCCAGCTTGCCGATGCGCCCGGCCACTTCGTCGTTATCCGGGTCGCACGTCAGGACGGTCTCCAGCAGCGCGATCTCGTCGTGCGTCTGCTGCTCGGACAGGTGACTGCCGTAGGTGGCTGCGTACCGCCGGAGCTCAACCTCGATGCGGGCGAAGTCTTTGTCAACTTCCTCCAGCATCGCCGCCATGCCAGCGAACTCCCGCTGCCATTGGGATGGGATCGGGAACGCGCTCTTGTAAACCAGCCGGTGGTTGAAATCCGCCCACGCGTGTTCCAGGATCGTCCTGACCTGGATCTCGGCCTTCAGGTCGAACACCTGCGGGGGAATCTCGACGGGGATCTCCGTGTTTGGGAAGACGCCAGGCTTGAACTTGATGATGTAGTGCACCGAACGATAGCCGAACTCGGTCGGCTTGAGTCGTTGGGACACATCTATCGTGTTCAGCCAGTCAATCTCGAAGTGCTGTTCGATGAATGCGCAGATCGCCTTGACCTCGTCCGGCGTGTGGGTGATGACGCGGCCGCCGCACAGGTCGGTGAACTGGTTGACCGGATCGGCGTACTTATCTTTCTTGCGCTGAATCTTCTCGGCGAAGCTGGCGATGGTCTTCGCCCGCGCTTGCACGATGGCGTCGGGCGCGTAGTGGCGAGCCGCCTGTCCGAGCACCTGGCGCAGCGTCTCCGCATACTTTTCGTAACGGAGTCGCCTATCCCCGAATGCGTTGATCTGTTCGCAGGACCATTGGCGATCTGCCTCTGCAGTTGTTGCTATCACGAGATTCACCTCCTCAACGCCACGGCATCAAGCGTCTTGCCGATCGAAGGACCTGGCAAATGGGGCGAACTGCTCGACCAGATCCATGCTCGAAAGCTCCTCGGGCGCCAGCCAGGCGAAGTCCACGTGCTCGCTGCTCAGCCTGACCTGGCCGGATTCCAGGCGGCCCGTCAGGATCAGGTACGCGACCTTGCGTCCCGGCAGCTCGAACTCAGTGGCTCCGACCACATGCTCCAGGGAGACCGTCAGCCCAGTCTCCTCGGCCACTTCGCGCAACAGAGCGACGTCGAAATTCTCGCCCGACTCCACCTTGCCCCCGGGAAACTCCCACTTGCCGGGGCTCCCTTTGGAACTCTGCGAGCGTAGGAGTAGTAGGCAGCGGCCCGCGTCGTCGCGGATCACGACTTTGATGGATAGTGCGAATGGTTTTGCTGACATCATGAACTCCCTTTTGTGGCTTGGTCATCCCCAGGCTCGGCTCTTGCCTTCGTGATCCTCCCAACGCGGATCAACGCCGATGAGATATGGGCGCCGCTGCGCCATCCGCTCACGTAGTTCGGGAAGGACCATCCTGACGAGGTGATCACGTTCCGTTTGCATGTCGCGAAAGGTGCCGCTGATGAAGACATGATTGGTTTGCCAGGTCTGCGTCAATGGTAACGTTCCTTAACTCTGCTCCCCGCGCCAGGCCTTCGCGATTGGGCGCCAGTCGGCGTTGATGGTAAAGCGATTAAGTCTGATGGTCTTTCCACAGTTGGGACAAGGCAACTCAGTTCCCAAGGCAGAGGGAATAACCTCTGACCATGAACGGCAAAACGGGCAGCCGAAGGAGCATCCATCATCCTTCAGTGAACGCCACGCAGTAAGGAGCGGCGATCCGGTGGTAACATTCTCGAGCCGTAAGATATGGACACTGCCGTCACTATCTCCAGCCACCACAATCTGGCCGGTAGCGTCGCAGACGAGCGCCTGAACGGCCTGACCCCCGAAGTATTCGAACATTGGCTTCATGGTGCCCATGTCCCATATTGCTACCATCCCGTCATCAGACGCAGACACGAGTCGCGCCCCGTTCGGCAAGAAGAGACAATGCCTCACGGTTCCACGGTGCCCACTAAGTTCTGCCAACTCAACCACTCTAGTCGCGTCCCAGAGTCGCAGGTCTCCACGCATCTCCTGGGGATAAGCCGTCTTGCCGCCAGCCACAACCTTAGTTCCGTCCGGCGAGAAGGCGCAGGCAAAACAATCACCCGGCCGAGCGAGTTTGGCCAGCCGAGCTAATGTAGCTCCATCCCACAGCTCGGTTTGTCCGGAAGTAGTGCAAGATACGATTCGCATTCCTTCTGGCGAAAAGGTGCATACCGTCCCCAGTTGTCGAGTTCCCCCACTGGCCAGCCTGGCCCCGGTCGCTGCATCCCACAAGATCAACGCCCCATCCAGCGTGCCAGCTAGTATCCGTGTTCCATCCGGCGAGAAGGTGCAGGCGGTTACCTGCTTCCGGTACCTAGGGCGAGCTGCGTCGACGATGGCCCAGCCGACACCAACGCAAAGCGCCATGATAGGACCTAGTATGATCCCGCGCGTGACCCCGTAAATAGCGGTGCTAATGGCACTACCGATGCTGTCATGGACAACTCCGTAGAGGAAGCCCACGATGAACCCGAACACGGACCCACCAACGACGCCAAGGGCGGCTGACCCAATGGCGGCTGTTTTCACCGCCTCAAAGATGTCCCGGCATCTCTCGCGCATCCAACCCTCGGAGCAGGAGAGTGTTGTCAGTGCCGTCCCCGTCGCCGCGTCCCACAGCTTGACCGTCTGGTCCACTGCCCCCGACAAGATCCGATTCCCGTCTGGCGAGAAGGCACAAGTTGTCACACTTCCCTTGTGCCCATTGAGAGTCACTATCTCTGCCCCGGTCGCTACGTTCCACAGTCTCAAGGTCCTATCCGCTGATGCGGACGCAATTCGTGTTCCGTCTGGTGAGAACGTGCAGGCGAGGATGGCATCCTTGTGACCGATGAGGCTGGCCAGCACTATCCCAGTCTCTGTGTCCCATAGCCTCAATGTATTGTTGGCAGACGCGGATGCAAGCCGCGCCCCATCCGGCGAAAAGGTGCAAGCTTTAATCGCAGCCGCGGGCACGCGGGCATCAAGCAGTCTAGACCGGGAGAGATCCCACTGTCTTAGTGTCCCGTCACTGGAGGCTGAAACGATGCGCATCCCATCTGGGGAGAAGGCACAGGCCCGGACTGGCGCCAGATGGCCACTGAGTGTCATTTCCTCGGCGTACGTTTCCGCGCTCCATATTGTGATGCTGCCGTATGATTCAGGGGTGTCAAATAGCCTGGCATCCCAACCACCACCACCTGACGCAATTCGTCTCCCGTCTGGGGAAAACGCGCATGTAAGCACCTCGCCTAGGTGCCCACGCAGTGTAGCTAGCTCCGCCCCAGTCGCGACATCCCACAGCTTCAGCGTCCTGTCTTCAGACGCGGACACAACCTGTGTCCCGTCAGGCGAGAAGGCGCAGGCCGTCACCGCGTCTGAATGTCCTGCAAGAGTGGTTAGCTCTGTTCTTGTCGCTGTGTCCCACAGCTTGAGTGTCTTGTCTCTGGACGCCGACACAATACGCGTCCCATCCGGCGAGAAGGTGCAGGCAGTTACCCAATGTCCATGGCCATGGAGAATGGCCAGTTCAGTTCCGGACGTTGCATCCCATAGTCTCAGTGTTTGGTCTTCAGAAGCGGACACAACCCGCGTCCCATCAGGAGAAAAGGCACCAGCGTTCACCCTGGCAGCGAACACTGGGTCGCCAGCAAAGCCCCTCTCAAGTGCGATGCCTACGATGGCTCCTATGATTGCGCCGCCGAGGGCTCCTAGGACAGCTGCCATTACGACGTCAGCTTTTTCCCCAAACACGCGAAGAAGGACTACTCCGATCATGACCGCAACAGAACCCACCACAGCTCCCAGGACGGCAAGCCCCAGAGGCATCCATATTCTCTCAATGAGTCTTCCCCAGACCCCGACCGAGTGCCCTGTGAGCCTAACCAACTCCGCTTCGGTTGTCGTATCCCAGACCCTAAGCGTCTCATCATTCGATGCTGACACGATACGCGTCCCAGCCGGCGAGAAGGCACAAGCATTGAGTTGTCCTTTGTGCCCAGTGAGAGTGGCGAGTTCTGCTCCGGAAATAGCATCCCACACCTTCACTGTCATATCCCGGGAGCCTGACACAATCCGTCCCCCATCCGGCGAAAAGGCGCAGGTGCTAACATCGTTCGTGTGCCCCGTTAAGGTCATCAAGCAGGCTGAGATTGTCTGTGGTTTGTTAACCCGGCGCAGCCATGGTCGGGTTTCTAGCCCTACTTGCTGTCGCCGTTTCGCCTCCAAGGCAGGCGCTGTCGCATCAGGCTCGTTCGCGGCTTGCTGGAAGGTCAGCTCAGGGGTTCTCACAAGTACATGACTCTGACGCTTAACGAAGTCAGCAAACTCAGATAGCGCCAGAGACAATCGGGATTCTATGGGCATTGCCGCTTTCGCCACGGCTCTTTGGGAATGAGAGGGATGCCATTCGGCCTGAACGGTGAAGCGGTTCATTTTCAATTGCTTTTCACAGGCAGGACAATTGATGACTTTGTCGAGTGACCCCTTGTCAATCTCGCTCCATGAGAGGCAGAAAGGACAGTGGACACCATACATGTCTTGGTGAAGCCGCGCAGTGATGACAGGTGGTCCAGGTTGTGTCCGACCGACTCCCAAACGATCATAGTCCGCTACCAGATCATAGGTCATCCCCGCAACGCACTTAGCTTCGATGAAAGCCAGGTCGCAGAGGGTTGCTTCGAGCTCCGTCCACATCTGTCCTTGCGTTTGATGATACGGCAACTCGCTCAGACCGCGCGGATAGTTGGCTGTCCATGTTGCATCGCCTGCGGGATCTGCTCTGCGGCGAAAGGACTCAGCCAAGGCGCGATGAGCTTCCATGCGCTCTTGCTCTTTGTCCAGATACTCGCTCTCCGCTACCTCGCGCAGTTGCGTGTGGCAGAAGTCCAGCAACTCGCCGCGACGCATCAGGTACGGTTGCAGGAGACGTTGCAGCGCGGCGACGTTCCCCAGAGGGTCGCCGGGATCAATGAGGTCCACCAGTTCCGCCCGCGAAAGGCCGTGTCGGCTCACCCCCAGCAAGGAGACGAACTTGCGCACCAACTCTGCCCCGATGAGTCGCCCGTCCGCATCGCGAAAACCAGGATCGTTCGACAGGCGCTCCATCAAAATCCACAGGAACATGGGACGTGCTTCGCCAGGCAGCGCGCGAATGCGGTTGGTGATCTCTTCGTAGTTGCCCAGTGTCCGCAGTTCTTCCAACGCCACCAGCAGATACAACGGGCTTCCGCTCTCCGGCTTTGCCAACAGCACTTCCACCTGCTCTCGGCTCATGCGTTTGTGGTAGCGCTTTAGGAACCCCTCGATAATCGCGCGCCCATCGTCTTGGGTCAGCGGTTGAAGTGCGATCTCGCGAATCCGTTCTCGCCGTCGGCGGAGCGCCTCCAGCGCGGGATGATCGAGCGACGAGACGATCACCCGCACATCAGGGAGAAGATCATCAGGCAACCAATACATCGTATGGGCATTGTCAGTCGCGTCGAACTGATTGAGCGCATCAATGAGCAGGACGACGCGCCGCGAACCTGCTGCCTGTTTCAGCAAAACAGGAAATTGCTTCGCGAGTTCTTTGACATCTTGCGGAGTCTCTTCCTGGTTGCCTGCGGCTTTCGCCAGTTCGTGGCAAAAACGTCGCAGCGAGCGGCGAAGATCGGTCGAACCCGCGCTTGCGCCGACGAAATGCGGAATCACTATTTCGGTGAGATGTTTTTGTGTATACTCTTTATAGAACCTGCCGAGTAGCGCGGACTTGCCCTGACCTGCCTTGCCCGTGATCGCGAGGATGTTCGACTTGCCATCGGCTTCAGCAAAAGCCATCATATCATCGAGCAAGTTTTGTCGGCTCCCGACGATGTACCGATGGACGCGTTCAGCGCTGAACGCCTCCATCGCCGCGTTTTCTTCGGTGAACTCGTCGAGTGCTGCGGGTGCTTCGGGGCCGAACTCGTCGTTGATGCTCTCGAGTAGATCGGAATAGACTCGCTCCCCGAAAGCTTCCAGGTCAACCAGACGTTGCGCTGCATCATCCCACCGGGCTGGGTAAACAAATGGTTCAATGCCTGCGCCAATGATTGCCTGCTTAAGCGCTTTCAGTTTCTCGGTTCGCTGCTGCGCAAGCGCTACGGCCTGTTCTTCACCATATTGCTCAACATCGACCGGCAGAGCAAACTCGCGATAGCCCCCAGCGTGCGCTGCGGCTTCGGGAATCGAAGCAGTGACCCGTGGATCGCGGAAATAGAAGTAGCGGTATTCCTTCACGTCGAGTCGCTCGAGGACCGCGTATTGAATCTCCGCGGCAGTGATGGACTGCTCTTTCCCCGGCGGCACCCAGCCATAGCGGCCGCCAAGCATGCAGAGGAAGCGCGGGCGGCATTCGTCAATGATCTCGCGGCAGACATCGAGGGCGTCTTGGTCGCTGGTCACACCCCAGCGCAGGTCCACGTCTACGAGATGGATGCGTCGGGCGAGCAGTTCCTCGCGCAGCCTGGGGAAAACGAAGCGGACCAAATGGTCGCGTTCCGCCTGCATGTCGCGGAAGGTGCTGCTGATGAACACACGAACGGTTTTCCAGACCCGAGGCATATGCGCCTCCCTACCCAACTCGATGCACCTGCAACCCCGCCCGCGCCAGGAACCGCGGCAGCCCGCACACGGATGTGCGATCCTTCTCCCGCGTCGCCTCCGACAGCTCCTCCCACGGCACGAGGTCAGGGCTGAGCTTGCGCGCCAGGTCCTTCGGGCCGGGCGCATAGGCCCACCCCGCGACCAGCCGCTCGGCGACGAAACGCTCGTGCTCGCTTTGCGCCATCTGTTCGACCTGGTCTGCCGGAAACTCGAACGCCTCCGCGTCCCAGTCGGTCAGCGGGGCCAGGCCGCACCCGGCCGCCCGCAGCTTAGCGCCGATGTGATCCGCCTGACGCCGATTGGATTCCCGAATGTGCTCCGGCAGCTCGTTCCACGGCAGGATCGTCGGGTTGGTCGCCGAGGTCTCGCCCGCGGCAAGCTGCTGGCGCACGTACTCCTCGTGGATGGCGCGCGCCAAGACCTCATGTGTGCCGCCGAGCAGCAGATCGGGTCGGCAGGTGCGGTCGAGCAGGGGGAAGACGTTCAGATCGGCGAAAGCATCGTCGGCGACGCCGGATTGTCCCAACAGCGCGGCCAGGCCCGTGCTGCTCGCCATGCGCACGACGATGGGGATGCCCTGGCCCCGCACCTTGTGCAGCAGCGTCAGCGCAGAGGCCAGGCCCAGGGAGTCGTTGTCGAAGCAGATGTAGATGGCGCTCAGGTGACAACAGCGATCCTCCTCGTTCAGGAAATTGGCCCGCTCGAAATCCGGCCACGCGACGTCCGTCTGGCAGGGGATCAGCTCGCAGACCTTCTCCAGTTTGGGATAGCGTAGGCGGAGTGTTTCGACCTTGCGATCGGCGTCGCGATCCACGACGGTGATGCGCAACCGTCTGCCGGCTGTATCTTGCCTCTCCCGCCACAGCCGGGCCGCGCGTACAACGAGGCTGCGCCCCATGCTGCCCAGGCCTACCAGCAAGAGATGCGGTGGCGTACTCCTATTCTCAGCAGAGGCCGATGCCCCATCGAACGCCCCGCGACCTTGTCTGCTTGTTTCCTTGTCTACCTGTTTCCTGGCATCGAACGGCGGCCACTCCTCTAGCATCGCGTGCGCGCCCAAATCGTAGGTGTTGAAGAACTCCAGCCGGAACCCGTCCGGCTCTCCCGGCTTCAGCTCGCGCTCGCGCAACAAGTCGCAGAGCTGAGGGTCAACGAGATGGACAAGACAGGTGAGGGGATCCTCATCGCGGTCGGCGCACAACGCCTGGACGCGCACCGCAACCTCGGCATTAGCGCCATCCTCGCCGCCTGCGGCGATCACGTGCCTGGCCCGGTGGACGCCCGCCCGGTGCAGCGTCTCCGGCTCGGTCGCGTCGCCGATCAGGACGATCGCGCCCTCGTCTCGGGACGGCTGGATCAGATAGTCGTCTTCGTCCTGCTCGATCACCACCACCTGCTCGCCCTGGGCCAGGAAGCTCCTGGCGAGCAGGCTCCCCTTGCGGCCCAGGCCGCAGATGACCGTGTGATCATGCAGAAACCGCAGGCGGAAAGCCTGCACCTGATCCACGAAGAGCAGCGCGAGCGCCTGCACCACAGTATAGGCGGCCACCAGCGGAATGAGCAGGCGCGCCACCTCAAGCTCCCAGTTCACCGGCGGCGCGACGGCGCCCGAGTTCAGGGGGATGAGCTGAAGGGTCAGGTAGTAGCGATCGAGGGGCGAGAGCGCTACCGCAGTCGCGGCAGCGTGCTTGGAGAAGCCGATATAGCCCAACGCCAGGCCGAGCAGCCACAGGCTGGCGACTGCCGCCCAGCGAACACGACGCCACGTATGGCGCCACTGCTGTCTTCTGGGAAGCCTACGCCTGAGAGGTATCTGCGGACTCGGATTCCGTGCTCGGTTGGCCGGCGATGCCATATTGGGTGCCTCGGTTTCTGCTCTCCGTTACGCTGATATTACGCTCGCTCTGATGGGGGACAGTTCGAGATCATGAATCTGCTGCCGCTCCCTTGCGTTGTGCCTCAATCTCCGCACGATGCTCAGCCCCGCAAAACCGATCGTGGTGTATCCGCACGGGGTAAAGCTGCCAGCAGTACCCATTGGCCTCCAGGAACTGCTGAAGCTCCTCTTCGTCGCGCCACGTTTCCACGTGCGTCTCGGTCGGCGTATCGCGCAGATCCATGTGCGGCGCCGGCACGATTTCGCTGGGGAAGAACACCCCCCTGAGTCCCTCTTTCTCCTTGGCGACATAAAGCACCCGGCGCAAGCTGGCTGCCACCGGCAGGCTCCACGCCTGGATGTATTCATCCGGTCGCCGGAATGACTGGGTGAAGAAGAGGGGGCGGTAGTCCAGATGTTGGCTGATCCGATAGTATCGTTCAAGCCACATCACGGCGGCGACCATGTGCTCGACGCTGCCGTGCGCCTTCCAGGCCAGGTCGCCGGCATACGCCTGGAGCGCGGCAGTCAGGTCCGGAAGCTCTACGACGCCTTCCAGGAATTGCCAGAAGGGCACCTTCAATGCCCCGGCAACCTCGACCAGCTCGCCGACCTGCGCATGGGTCAGGCCGCTTTCCAGAGCATGAACCTTTTGGTGGGAGACGCCGAGGATTTCGGCCAACTGACGTTGGGATAGACCGGCGTCCTCGCGCGCCGCGCGCACGCGGCTGCCGATGGCGCGGTCGAGTTCCTTTTTGTCTGGACTACTGGGTGTGGGCATGTGTGGACCCCCTGTAGAGGGCGAGATGTGAATTTGACACGTGTGTGATTCTGTGATATGTTCTGAAAACAACGAGTTGTAATGAATTTATGGACGCTAATAACTTCCACCATCCTTGTGCGGAAGTTGGGCTGCGATTTATCAGCAGCGAGATTCTACCACCAAATCGTGACACAGCGCAACTTGTGCGAAACCAAGCAGGGGAGGGCAAGCAATGACAGAGGAGCGCAGACCGTTGCCGATGAACGTGGATACCTGGTTGCGCAGGCTGGTCGGCAAGACACAAGATGCCTACCGGCGGGCGTGGGAAGACCTGTTCCAGTTCACCGGCCGGGAGCCGGAGGAGATTACGCCGGATGACATCGGTCGTTGGCTGCACGATCTGACTACCCGGCAACTGCGAGGCGTCAGGCGGGGCAAGCGTAACTGGGCGCGGCGCGGCTACGCGGAGAGCACGGTTGCCCAATGGGCGGCGGCGATCAGCAGCTTTTACACGGCGATGGAGGCTACCTCCCAGGGCTGGCGCAACCCGGTCATGGCGGTAATCCGTCCGAAAGCGCCGGGCTACCGAGCGGTGAGCTTCCTGACGGCAGAGGAAGTTCGGGCCTGGCTGCGGGCCATCCCGCGTGACACCGTGCATGGCCGGCGCAATCTCGCTATCGGGTTGACCCTGATCACCACCGGCCGGCGCAGCTCCGAAGTCTGCCGGATGCGCTGGGGTGACCTGCGCCGAGACGGTGAGCGCGTGTGGTGGCTACGGCCTGGCTCGGCGGGCGGTGAGGCCGAGCGCCTGCCGCCTTCCGTCTGGCGCGCCATCACCGACTACCTGGCCGCCGCCGGACGCCTGGAGGATATCGAGGACGAGGATTTCATCTTCACGGCGGTGACGCCTAACGCCAGCCGGCTGCCCACGGTGGGGGAACGGGACCCCGACGCGAACCGCCCGCTTTCGGAGCGCGAGGTGGCGCGTATCATCAAACGCTATGCTCAGCGCGCCGGGCTGGACCCGCGCAAGGTGACGCCGACAACGCTGCGGCATACGGCGGCGAAACTGCGCCGGGAGGCCGGCGATTCGGTGAGCGGCATCAGCGCGCTGCTGGGCATCTCGACGGCCAGCGCGCATGCGCTGTTGCGGCGGGCCTCGGAGGCCGGGCAGGGGGCCTGGGTGCGCGTGGAGGCGATGCTGGGTCTGTAGCCCATGGAGGGAAGGAGTGAGGATCGCAAGCAAAACGAAGGCCCTGGGAGCTTTGGCCGGCGTCCCCAGGGCCCACGCTGAAGGAGCCGGGCTACCGTGACCGGCGCAAGGGCTATGCCGTGACATACAGATGGCCCGGCCACCGATTAAGGGCGCAACCGAGCGAGAGCCTGTGCCGCACTCAGGGGCCGAGCTGGCGTCCTTGCCATCTGCAGACACCGAGCCCGAGCCTGAACCATCCGCGGCCACTGAGATCGAGCCTTTGGCAGCTACATGCGCTGCGCCTGACGAGCCGTCAGCGCCGCCGACCGCGGCGGCGGTCATCGCCAGGCTGGAGGCGCTGCGGCCGGCCGAGGGCAAACCCGACCGGACCAAAACTGAGGCCGAGGCTTTCGAACTGGTGGCCGCATGTGTCGAGTTCAGCAAGGCCGACCTGGGGCGGATCGCCAGCGCCTTGCGGGGCCTGGGCTGCACGCAGGAGTTCGCACGCAACTGGCAGGTGGCTGTGCGCGAGGCCAAAGCCGCTCGGAACGGCGCCAGCGGCGCGGCGGCACCCGAAGTCGTGCCGTACGAAGCCGACGCTGGACATCTGTACCACGTGCGTCTGCGACCGACTGAGAGCGGTTGGGAAGTGGAGCGCACCGTGATCTGCGATTTCAGCGCCGAGATCGCCGAGGAGGTGACAACCGAGGATGGCGCGCATTTCTACACCATCACCGGCGCGACCGCCGACGGGTGGCCCTTCCGACTCGAGATGGCGGCCGAGCGTTTTGCCGACGAGCGGAGCCTCCAGGCGGCGTTGGATGCGGCCGCGGGCGCGTACGCGCTGGTGCGCGCCAAGATGACCGCCCACCTTCGCCCGGCCATCAAGCTGCTGACCCGCGCCAATCAGCGCATCAAGCACACCCGCCGCTTCGAGCGCACCGGCTGGCACGCAGGACGTTTCCTGATGCCAGGGCGCGAGCCGGCCGATAGCGCCATCGTGCTGGACGCCAAGCTGGCGTATCGGATCCCCGCGGAGGCCGAGCTCCAGCAGGGCCTGGCGGCGCTGGCCGACCTGGTCGAGGCGTTGGACCCGCGGCGCACGACCGTGGCCTCGGCCGATTTGTTCATGGGGCCCCTGGCAGCGCTGGCCGGCTGGATCAGCGAGCGCTTCGCCCAATTCATCGTCGGTCTCACCGGCAGTTTCAAGACCAGCCACATGCAAACCGCCATGTGTATTTACGGTGATTTTCTGACCGATGAGCGGCTGCTCAAGTGGGGCGAAGGCGCCACTCGCAACAGCCTGCTGAAGTACGCGGCCAGGGCGCATGACCTGCCACTGCTGCTCGACAACTTCAAGCCCAACACCGGTGACGGCAGCCGGGGCTTCACCAACCTGGTGCACAACCTGATCGAGGGCACCGACCGGGATCGCCTCAACCGGGCCGCCGAGCTGCGTCCGCCGGCTGTGATCCGCTGCTGGCCGACCTTCACCGGCGAGGATGTGCCGGCGGTGGGCGACGCCTGGGTGGCCTGGCTGGAGAACGACGAGGGCCAGCGCATCGCCCGCGCCGCCGGCGCACAGTTCGCCGTGACGCGCGCGGCGTGGCTGCGGGGCCTCAAGGCCGCCGAGCAGCAGGCGGCCAACGCGGCGCGCAGCGCCAGCAACCTGGCGATCAATCAGCTCACCTGGTGGGTGCTGCGGCAGCATCCGACGATCGGCCCGGTCCTTGAGCCTTATACGACCCAACACGCGGCCGGCCTGGCCGCGGTCGCCGCCGATATGGTCAAGCGCACCCGGATCGCGCGCGAAGCTGTACGGTTCCTGGCGACCGTCGCCGAGCTGCTGATCAGCGGCCGCGCCGAGCTCGCCATCAAGGGCGCACACACGAACGTGCCGCCCGACCGGCTGATCGGCTGGCGTGACGCCAGGACCGACACGGTCTATCTGTTGCCCGATGTCGCCAAGCGGGAGGTTCTCAAGGTGTTGGGCCCAGATGGACTGGGCATCCTCAGCGACAACGCCCTGCACGAGCAGATTGCCGACATGGGCCTGATCGCCAGCCATGATCCTGAGCGCTTGACCAAGGTCGCTCGCGTCGAGCCGGGGGGCAGGACGGTGCGGCTGCTGCACGTCCACGCCCGGGCCGTGATCACGACAGCCATCCCGCCGATGAAAGATCCCACGCAGGCCGCGCAGATCGCCGGCCGGCTGGCCGAGCTGGAGGCCGAGCGCAGCAAACTGCTGGAAAAACTTGAGGGTCTCACGGGCGCCGCAGGGGAGGAGGCCGACAATGCCTGAAACGCCAGGCCACCACCTTCAACGATTGGTGCGCAGTTATCGCTGCGCAGTGGGGTGTTACCGGTTGTTACCGGACGCCGGTAACGTTGGCAGCGGTGCGGCCTTCCTTAATATACGTCGCAGGGCAGAGGGCTGTTACCGGTGTTACCGGTTTCAGTCACTCACACTCCTATATGCAACGGGCCTTGCACGCGCGTCTTGCGTGGCCGCGCGCAGGCCTTCTCGACTCTGATCGGGGCCGGAGACAGCGCGCGCGAAAGGCCAAGATTTCGTCTGCCGCGTGTGTCTCAGGGACCGGTAACAGTGGTAACGCGGGTAACTCTTGAATTGAGGAGCTGTCATGGCCCCGATCGCTGTGCCCACACTCCGGCCGTTGATGCTGCAGCGCACAGTTGCGCCTGCTTGCGAGCCAGTCGCCACTACGCCCAATACCAACGTCGCGAGTCCGGATGCGGCCGACTGCGCGGCCCTGCGCCAGGTGCTGGAGACCGTCGGCCACTTCGCGCCGGCGCCTCCCGATCCGCTGTGGGCAGACCCGCGGCCGGATCTGACCGCCGACCATGACCGTTGGCAAGCGCTGCTGGAGGCGGCCTATCGTCACGATGGACAGGACCCCCACGGCGTCTACGGCGCGTTGAACGGCATCCGCTGCTGCGGCGCACGGCTGGAGGTCGCGCCCCCGGCTGGCAAAGCGCCACAGGCCGCCGGCGCGCGGCTTGGTTGGCGTCTGGTGCGGGGTGATGAGCTGACCGAGGCGGAGTACCAGCGTCTCCGGGCCACTTACCTGGTTCGGCATACTGAAACGCTCACCCGGCTGCTCAAGGCGCAGGCAGCCGGTGGTGCGCGTCCATCTGGTTGAAGAAAGGTGGCATCCATGATAGACGACTTGCCGATCATCGCCGGCCTGCGGGCCTTCTGGGACACGATCACCGCGGCCATCGCGGACACCCTTCAACTCCACGCCGCCGCAGATGAAGGGCTGGATACTGCGTTCGAGGGCGAGGAAGCCCTGGACCGGTCGGCTGCGGGGTGGGCGGATACGCTGCCGGGCGGGCCGGGCATGGGCGGGCTGGGAGGGCCGGGAGGGCCGGGATGACGACCATCGCCATCGCCAATCAGAAGGGCGGGGTTGGGAAAACGACCCTTAGCATTCATGTCGCGGCTTACCTGGCCGCGCAGGGCCGCCGCGTCGCGCTGGTGGACTGCGATCCGCAGGGCAATTGCAGCTCGTGGCTGCTGGGCGGTGACACGACCCAGGACGGCCTGTTCCGGCTTCTGGTGGTGGGTCAGCCCGCGGTGACGCTGGCCCGTGATGTGCCGGGCTGGGGTTTCCGCCTGCTGCCGGGCAATCCGCGCACCGGCGAGGCTTATATCTTCCTGGCGGCCACCGGCCGGCCGTTTGATGCCATCGCGCACATGCTGAAGCCCCTGGCGGCGGAGGTGGATCTTTTGCTGCTCGACACCATGCCGTCGAAGGGCGCCGGCTTCCGGGAGGTGCTGTTCGCGGCCGATTGGACGTTGATTCCCACCCAGCTCGAGCGCCTCAGCCTGGAAGGCGTTACATTCCTGGCGCAGACCTGCGGGGAGTTGGCGCGCGAGCGCGGGCGGGGCCCGCGGCTCCTGGGCGTGGTGCCGAACCTGGTGCGCCGGCGCACGGGCGAGCACCGGGCACAGTTGGCGGAGCTGGTGGCGGCGTTCGGGCCGGCGGTCTGGCCGTCGATCCCCTTGAGCGTGCGCGTGGCCGAGGCCTGCGCCTACGGTACGACGGTGTTTGCGCATACGCCGCACGACCCGACCGCCGCCGCGCTGCGGCTGATCGGCCAACGGCTGATCGAGAACCTGGAGGGGTGAGTATGGCAGACAAACCGGCACGGGTGGGCGGGGTGCGCATCGATCCCGCCGTGGAAGCCTTTCAGCGAGGCGCGGCGACCAACGTGGCCGCGCTGAGCCGCAAGCAGTTGGCCGACCGGGCGCGCGTACGCGTGAAGGCCGATCTGCCGGTCGAGGTGAAGCAGGCTGTGGCCGCGGAGGCGGAACGGCTGGAGACCAGCGAGAGCCAGGTGGTCGCGTTCCTCCTGGCGTGGGCGCTGCACGAGCTGCGCACGGGGAACACAGAGCTGAGTGGGGCGCTGGAAACGGCCCGCGTCTACAGTCGCGCGTTGCGCTTTATTTACGATTTGCAGATTCCAGACGCTTTTCTGGCGGATCGCTGAACGACGGGGCTGCTGGCGGGTACGTTCGTGTCTCCGCTGTGGTCCCGCCGGTGTGCCCACCAGATGACCCCGCCGGTGGGGATTTTGCGAGGCGCTACGCTGGCTTCTGCCGTTTGGGCCGTAGTAGATGACCTGGGGCGAAAATCGGTGCTCAGAAGGCCACACAGACGGTTTCGCCTTTTGGGGATGTGGCCTGAGACGATCGGCTGCTGACGCCTCGCGGGTATCCGTACCACGGTCACGGGCTCAGTCTTGGCCGTCAGTCGATCCCTCCGATGCGGGTTGGGAGCAGGAAGACGGTCGCTGGATGTTCAAACATCGAGGGCTGCGGGCCGAACGATGTTCAAACACCGCTCTAGGATCAACACGATGATCATCAGCGCCGATGTTTGAACATCCGGCCGATGTATAAACATCGAGCCAAGCACTCGGCCGCTCGCCTGGCGCATGTTCATACATCGCCGTGAAGTCAGAAAGGGATCCTTATGGTGGCTAAACCGAGTATTCTTGGGGTACGCGAGATCCTCAGTAACTTCCGGGGCACGGTGCAGATGGCGCGCGAGACCGGGGAGCCGGTCATTATCGCGCTGCGCCGCCGAAAGCCTGCGGGAGTGATCCTGGGCTATGAGGCCTGGCAGGCAGCGGCCCAGCGGCAGACCGGCCAGGCTGACACGGCTGCCTTGCAGGCGGAGCTTACTTCTGAAAGGCAGCGCAACGGAAAACTTACGGCAGAGCTGGCAGCCGCGCGCCGGCAGGTGGAAGAAGGGAGTCGTGCCCTGGCCGCGGCGCGCCAGCGCGTGGCGGATCTGGAGACCCAACTCGCCACACCCCAGACGACCAGCCAGAGTGGGGAGGCATTGGGCGTTGAACCGCTGCCGGCACCAGCGAACCGGTCGCCCGAGACCTGGCCAAACCAGACCTGGGGCATTTCCTGGAATGCCGAGCCGCCGACCGGATCAGGCTGGGGGCGGCAGTGACCGCAACGTGCGCCGGTTTTTCCGCAGCCAGAAAAGGCATCCGGTTTCTGGCTGCCATAAATCGCCAATCGGCGGTCTGCCACTCACAAATTGGCCCTCAGGACGCTCACCCTTTACTCTATGGGTGCGTTTTGTGTGCGGCACGCTCGGACGTGTGGGGTAGGGTACGTCTCCATTCACCGCGACGAATCCCTGACCTGCTCTCTCTGGCGGATCGCCGGGACGGTGAATGGTGTTCGGGGCGCAGACGCGACCCGGCCCCACCGGGGTGGCGGGGCCGGGTCTGGGACAGTTGCGGTCACCCCACGCGTCGGCAGGCCGATGGGCCTTTCAGGACGGGTATGCCTGGCGCCGGCACGGGTACGTCTGCGGGGTACGCGAGCGCAGCTCGCACGCCCTCCCGCAATCAGTTGACTGGAGAATAGCACGGAGGTGCGCTTTGGGCAAATCACCCGCAGTGACCACGCGGGAACTCGAAACACTGGCTGATACCGTGAACAGGCTCGCCGCCAGCCGGAGCCGGCGGCCCGTCTGGCGTGCGTGGCGCGCTGACCTGCTGGGGCGTATACACCGCGCGGTCAAGCCGGCCGTCCGACCCTACGCCGGCAAGGTGTTGGTCGGCGTCGCGGCCAGCCTACTGGGGGATCTGGAGCGGGCCTGGCGCTGGGCCGATGAGCTGGATGAGCTCACCGACGAGTTGGATAGGGAGCTGGCGGTCGTCAGGCAACAGTGCGCCAAACTCCAACGCGAACAACAGCAGACAGCCAGCCGGCTGGAGGCGTTGGAGCACGAACTGGCGCAGGCGCGCGCCAATCTGGCCCGCCGGCCGGCCGCGGCTTCGCTGGTGCTGCCGGCGCAGAAGATCACCGTCGAGTCAGGCATCCAGCGCGAGATCTTGCGTCTGCTGGCGATCGAAGGCCTGGGCCGCGTCTGGCGCATCGTCGAGCGGGTGCTGGACAGCGAGCTGACCGGCACCCCAAACACGGCGCGCAACGCGGTCAACCGGTTGGTCGAGCGCGAGCTGTTAGTCGACTACGATCAGCACGGCAAGCTTGTCGGCTGGGCCTACAAAGCCGGTGGCACGCGGCGGCTGGTGCAGCTCACCCCACG
>Ga0172375_10003572_pt1 | contig 23502 bp, 28 predicted proteins | sample LakKiv1m_FD_114537 | JGI IMG/M metagenome (GOLD analysis project Ga0172375, IMG submission 114537) | Freshwater microbial communities from Kabuno Bay, South-Kivu, Congo - kab_092012_11.1m | ecosystem: Environmental > Aquatic > Freshwater > Lake | place: Democratic Republic of the Congo... | reverse complement strand
TCAACCGCCTCCTCCGCAAAGGCCAGGTCAAGTACGTCAACAAGTACAACCGCCCCTACCACGAACCCGCCCCCATCGGCAAACGCTTCATCAAGCATCTCATGGACTCGAACAGCGTCCTGCCGTGGGATAAGAAGAACCGTCTCCGCACAGCCTACAAGTTGGGCTGCCGCCTCTCATCTCTCCGCCGCACCGTCCATGACCTCCAGCACCTCGTCCACATCGAACTGGACGGCGATGGTAAGCCTATCGAGATTCGCTTGTCTGACGAGTGTGAAGCCCTCATCTACCTCGGGGATGACCCCATCCATGACGTACACGCCTGGGAGCCGTACCTGAAATACGTCAAGGGCTATCGTAAGCCTAAGAGGACTGTGGTGCGAGACCATGCCAAGCGACCCACGCTCAAGCACCGCATCCTGATCCGCCTCATCAACTCCAACGGGGTCATGCAGGCCCCCCACCGGCATGTCAGGCACCTCGGCTGCCAGCGAAGGTCCTATGATCGGGCCGTCTCACAGTTGGCCCACATGGGCCTCGTCACGAAGTCAGCCAACGGCATACAACTCCGTGATGCTGCCCAATCCGCTTCTTTTTTGGCCCCCACGGGGGTACGACCAACTCGCCCGATCACAACCACGAATCCCATCTCCCCTAGAACCCCTCTTGCCGTTGTCGTTCCCTTCGGGAACGCCACCAGAGAGATTGGAAAACAGTTACCAACATCGGTAACTGTCTTCAATCAATCCCCCTTACCCCCACCTACGACAGCGACCGATATGTGGTTAGGTTTTTTGGTGGTGAGGGAGATTCTGACTGCTGAGATGTACCGGATGAGTGTGCAATACGCCAAACACTACGATGGAGGTCAAGCGAGGATTATGGATACCAAGCGGGCTATATCCGAGGTTGACGAGGAGGCTATAGCCGCCTACAAGCACCGACGCGGCGTGATGTGGGGCAAGCAGATGAGGATCATCCGCGAGCTACTCACGCGCTTTCGCGACCAGTTGGGCCTCAGCGGGGTGGTGGATGATGCGATTATACGGGAAACCGCCCGCCGCATCAGGTGGGCCTTGCCCGAGGTGGAGGACCCCGACCGCGATCTGGCGGACCAACTAACAAGTTGGATGGACACAGACTTTCCAGTTGACGAATTGATGCAAGGCCTACTAAGATTGTTCATCGAGTGCTCGGGAAGTCAGACTATTGCTGAGTTCGTGTGCCGAGGGGGACTGGACCTGGCCTTCCGCTTGATGGACTGGACCCAACTACCGAATGGCTGTGTGAAGCACCGGGCAGGGTGGGAAGTGCTGTCCTACATCGGCTACATCGAGAGGTATCCTTTTCAACTACAGTACGAGGATAGGTTCCCGAACATCACCTCGTGGGACATGACGCGGAAGCAGAGTTACTGCACGGGGGAGTCGATGGTGGCCGGGCTGCGATTGTACATGGGGCTGATTGGATTCCCATTGACGAGTCTCACAGTGCTGAAGCCCATCATTCTCAAGGCCCTGACGGCTCGCTACCCGACGAGGGACGAGGATACCCAGGGGATCGTGGTGCGATCCGTATGGGAAGACCCCGAGACTCACATCAAACTCGGAGACCTTGACGACTACGAAGTGCTGTGCGACTGGGTGAATGAATACTGGGTGACGGATGGCGAGGCTCCTGAAGATGGATATGCGAAGTACAGCCTCCAGTGGTACGAGGGGTTGCTGGAGCGGGCGAAGGACTACGGGCTACCGGGTGATGTGGAGGCTCTCCGCGAGAAGGTGGCCGCTCTGCGAGAATGGCCCCGAGCCAGTCGGGAGAAGCAGGGGGACGTACTGGCGAGGATACTCTACAAGCCTACACGGTACGAGGAACCCAAGTTGAGTTGGGCACAATGGGATCAGTTGGTGAAGTACGGACGACTGGTGAAGGTGGACAACGACATGCTGATCCCGGCTGACGACGAGTACGTTGCCGATCTGGACGAATAAACGATCCGCCGAAAGGCCAACATGCAGACACTCAACGTGAGAATCGAAGACCTGGCCGCAGCCCTGAAGATAGACGAGAAGGTTGTCAGCACCGCCCAGCGAGTCCTGCGACAGAACGTAGCCCCTCAAGCATCGGGGGAACCCCGGCAGACACGCCGCAACTGGGAAGCCTTCTGCAAGTTTGCTGCCGCCTCGGGTTTGCCGCAAGAAGCCGCCCTCGATGCATTGGAGGGGAAACTGGACGAGACGTACATCTCGCCCGCCCAGGTCAGTCAGCATCGGCTCGATGCCCTGAGGAAGACGAACGATAAGTTGATGAAGGAACTGGAGAAGTCACGGGCTTACGTCCAGAACATCATCGATGCCCTCATCAACGATGTGGGGCGAGTGCAGCCGACACCGTTCAAGCCGTCCTACCGACTCGTGTCTGGTGACTGTGAAGAGTGGGCTGTTTTGGATACGGGAGATTGGCATACGGCCTCTTTTTGGGATAACGACGAGACGGGCTTCGGGGACATGTCTACCGCCGTTACCGAACGACGCATCGAGCGGCTTACTACGAAGACCATAGAACTGGTCAATCTACAGCGACGTATTACACCAATCAGGAACCTGTGCATCAACTTCGAGGGGGACATGGGGGAGAACGCCTATCTACATCCCTCCTCCGCGATCCACGTTGACAGTACCAACATCAAGACGATGAAGACGAATGTGAGCATGGCCGAAAGGATGTTGAGGACATTCATCGGCCCCGATGGGTTTGAGGAGGTTCACTGCTTCATGGTCCGGGGGAACCACGGCAGGATGGGGAAGAAGGGCGAGCAGGCCCCACAAGAAAACTGGGATGACCTGTTCTACTACTTCATAGCCGAACGCTTCCGCGACGAGAAACGGATCAAGTTTAGGATCAGCCACCTGCCGACCATCGCTTACGTCCTTCCGGGGCAGCCCAACTGGGTTCATTGTGTCTCTCATGGCGATAACATCCCGTCTGCTCTCTCGATTCCATTCTACGGGATTGAAAGGGCAGAGACAAAGACCGTGCGGATGTTGGACCGGGCCATCAATTACAGTCACTTTGGCCATTGGCATAGTGCCGCTCAGATGGACAAGACATGGGGGGCGGTCATCATCAATGGTTCCGTCAGCGGCACATCCCCGTTTGGTGTGGGATTGAGGCTAGCATCTCTGCCCAAGCAGATACTCATGGGGATGCACCCCGAGTTAGGCCAGACATGGGTGTACCACATCTACTTGGATAAGCGACGGCCATCGCAACCCGATGTAAACGGTGTCATCACTGGCTATGATGAGGGCCTCACACAGCAGCAGTTGAACTAGACATCGGAGCAACCATTGGCCGACAATCTCCGCGTTGCCCTTGACCAGATCAAGGAACGAGTATCACTATTCGACCTCGTGCCTGACCTACAGAAAGTAGGCCGGGATTGGTTCATATTATGCCCGTGGCATGGCGAAAAGACCCCATCCTGTCATGTGACTCCCAAGTTCTATCACTGCTTCGGCTGTGGGGCCTCCGGCGACGTGATCTCCTGGCTCCAGTCTCAGCCCGGTGGCAACTACACGTTCATGGAGTCGGTCAAGTTTGCTGCTGGCATGGCCGGTCTCAAACTCGACGACAAGATAGACGAGCAGATCACGCGGCTGGCCGAGGAGCGTGATAAGCGACAGGAAGCCCTCGACTACTACCGGACGAAACTGGATGGATCGGATGAGGCTCGCGAGTACCTCCTCGGGCGGGGCCTGACCCAAGAGACCATTGACCACTTCCGGCTCGGCTATGCCCCGTCATTGCCGAATGGGCAGTGGTCGGACATCCGACCACCGTGGGCAGGCATTGCCATCCCGATCTTCGGTAAGTCGGGCAACTTAGACGCAATATCGTTTCGTGCTATCGATCCCGAGAACAAGCAGCGATACTACCATAAGAACAACGACATGTGGGCAAAGGGTCAAGCACTATACAACGCCCAAGTAATTGAGTTCGGAGATGGCCCTATATACATCTGCGAGGGCATGTTCGATGTCATGTCCATGTGGCAGAATGGTTTCCGCCGCTCCGTAGCGGTGATGACCGGGACCCTTAACGACCACCAAATAAAGGACATGGGGGAGAATCCAGTAGTATTTGTTCCAGACAGAGATAAGGAGAACGACTTCGATCTATTCAAGAAGTCCGTATTCCGCCTGAGGAACAACTACCCCAACCTCGTCATCAAGGTTGCTATCCTTCCCGATGGCGATGCGAACTCCGCAGACCCCGCGATCCTGAAGGCCGCCATCGAGTCCGCCGAGTCCGCCGAATTGTCGATCCTGCGAGCCGATCTCGATAAGTGTCTCGACATCGACACCGAGTACAAGACGGCCCGCAAGGTAGCGACGGACATCAATGATCCGCTGACCAAGGACGACATCGTAAGATGGCTGGCCGAACGCTGGGGCAAGGACCGCGAGGTGGTCAAGCAGGCCCTCACGAGGTCCGACAGTCCGATCCAGAAATCCTTGACGATTGGGGATGCCCTTGACGATCTCGTGAAACGCGAGAACTCCGTCTCGTTGAAGGGCGTGGCCCTATCGTGCCTGGGGGTACAGAAGTTCATCTCCCGCCCCCACACTTCACAGGTGGCCCTGATTGCTGCCCGAGCGAACGTTGGCAAGACCATGATGGCCCTGAACATGATCCACGCGGGCCGCGAGTTTGGTATCCCCTCGCTTTTTCTGTCAATGGAACAGCCCGCCTCCGAACTGGCTTTCCGCCTGTGCTTGATGGCCTCATCCGACCTGACGCCGATGAACGGAGATACTCTCAGCCAACACATCAAGGCTAACTCCGAAGAGTGGTCTCAAGGTCTACGACACCTCGTTGAATTCAGTTATCCCAACTTGCGTTTCCGCGAGGACAGGCTCACCCCTCAAGGGGTTAAGGATGCGATCATTGACGCCTCCTATGCCATAGGGCAAAAGGTCCAGATCGTATACATCGACTACCTCGGCTTGATGGGCCATGACATGCGAAGCAACGACAGTTACGAACGGATGGGGGCGATAGGCCGGGACATTCAAGCCATCACGAAAGAGATGGATGTGTTCGGTATCTACCTAATGCAACTATCCCGAAAGGGAGGCTCGGGCACGGAGCGAGTTTCAATGGACATGCTCCGCGATTCCGGTGTGCTGGAAGAGGTGGCTGATTACATCATAGGTGCTTGGCGAGAAGATGACGGCAAGGCTAAGGAGACGGAGGAGGCTGGCATCCGCAAGGTCTTCGTGAACGTCTGCAAGAACCGACACGGCGATAGAGGCGATGCCGAGCTATGGATGGACACCAGCACATTGCTCTTGATGAACACGGACCACCGCCATGCTGACTACAAGCCGCCCCGGCGAGACGAGGGCCGCTACGACGAGGACGGGGTGTACTACATGCCCGAAAACTCACCAGTTGACCCATTCGACGGTTAGTGCTATGGTAGTAGCATCTTAGTCAGGAGGAATGGACAGGGTGAAGACCGTAGTTTTCGTGTTGTTGGGATTAGTTGTGCTGATGACCTGTGCCGCCCACGCCGAAGAAGCGAAGAAGGCCGAGTACACGGTGGCCGTGGATACCACGAAGATCAATCTCGCGCAGCAGGTAGACCAGTTGGCCGATGTCATGAAGAAGCATCTGGATGGGCCGATGGGGATGTACTATCAAGCATGTAAAGTGCGACATCGGATACTCGGGGTGTCATTATGCATGTTCGGATGGCCAGTGTTTTTGTGTGGCACGGCATTCATCTCGGCGGCTATCCGTGTCAATCGGAAGGGAGATACGGCTGAATGTTACTGGCTTGGTGGTGTACTTTGTATCGGGATAGGCATCGTGCTTGTTCTGAATGGAACCGTTCAAGCCATCTCAGCAGATTGCTACGCCATGAACGACATCCTGAACAAGATCGGGGCCATCGCACACTAACATGAACCACATCGTACACGTCCAGATAGAGAACATGCTCGGCCTCACCGAGGCCACCATCAAGCCCGGCGAGATCGTCCTCCTCGAAGGCGGGAACGGGGCCGGTAAGTCCGGGGTCATCGACTCCATTCTCGCCGTCTTCAAGAGCAAGGGCATCGAGGGTGATTTTGTTACCAAGGGTGCCGAGAAGGGCCGCGTCTTCATCAAGTTGGCCGATGGGCACTCCATTCGGGCGAGCTTCTCCAACGATGGCAAGAAGTCAGTAGCCATAACCACCCCCGATGGCGACTCGAAGAAGGCCCCGCAGGCATGGCTCGATTCCCTCTTCGGCCAATCTGTCGTGAATCCGGTCTCATTTCTCGTGTTGCCTACCACCGAGAAGCGAAAGATACTGCTCTCCGCCCTGCCCATAACCGTCACCCAGGACAACTTACAGGAGTGGTTTGGCGAGACCCTCCCCGTGGACACCAGCAAGCACGGCCTGGAAGTATGCTCCGACGTGGAGAAGCTCTACTACGACCGCAGGAAGAACGCCAACGCCGGCCTGAAGGCCAAGCAGAGCGAACTTTCCGTGGTCAGTAAGGACATCCCCGATGGGTTTGATGCTGCCGAGTGGGAATCCGTGGACACAAGTAGCCTGACGCAGCAGTTGCAGGACATCGGGCGTATCGAGGCCGAGAAGCGAGCCTTGGCTGGCGAGGCCACTCAGATCAGCCATAATGCTGGCAAATCACGTCAGGCCGCTGCCGACAGCCAGACGAAGGTTGACAGCATCAAGCACGACATCGAGCAGTTGAACGCACGGATCGCGCAACTACAGGAGCAGATCGTTGCCTACGATTCTCTGATAGTAGAAGAAACCGAAGAGAAGGGTATGCAATTGGTCTATGCCGCCGACCTTGATGCGGAGTCCGCAGCCAAGTTAGCCGAAGCCGAAGCCATTGAGGTCCCCGACAAGACCGTCATCGAGCAGAAGCTCAACGACTACTCCCAGGCCCAGCGTGTCCTCAAGCAGATTGAGAACCGCGACCGCCTGCAGACCGAAGTGGAGTTGGCCCAATGCGATGCAGACCTGCTCGACGCCAAAGTCAACGAAGCCCGTGTCAGACCGCAGGAACTACTCGCACAGGCCGACTTCCCCGTCGATGGCATTGAGTTCACGGAGGCCGACATCAAGGTCAACGGCCTTTCGATTGACTCCCTCTCAGACGGCGAGAAGTTGAAGTTGGGGGTGGCGATTGCCAAGGCCACGAGTGGGGAACTGGGTCTTATCTGCGTGGACGGGGCCGAGGTGCTTGACGAAGAGAACTTCGAGTGGCTCATGGCCCAGGCCGACGAGAACCACCACTTCTTCATCTCGAAGGTGGGGCAGGGGGAACTGAAGATCAGCAATGTCGAGCCAGAGAAGCCTGCCGTGGACGAGCGGCAACAGACAATGTTTGGAGAAGAACAATGAACCCGTGGATGGCAGGACTCGCATGTTGGCTGAGTTTGGGTGTGGGACATCTATGCTGGGTACTTACGCTAAGGCCCGAGCAACGGCAATGGAATTTGGTTGGGTACGCTTGGGCACATCAGGCACTGGCGTTGGTCTTATACATCGGGCTATGGATACAACGTTCGCAATAGGAGAATGATAGTGGAAATCACCGCAGACATCATCGAAGTAGTCACCACACTAGAGACCACGCTCCGCGAGATCAAGCAACTGGAAGTTCTGAAGGACGGCCTCTCCGAGACTCTGAAGAAGGCCATCCGCGATGGGGAAGTAGACGAGGACACCATCAAGTCCTACGGGGTCCAGCCGGGCAAGCGGTCCGGGGGCTTAGACGACAGCATTTGTGTGCTGCTCAAGGAGAAGGGTCTCCGCGATGCCGTAGTGACCAAGGAGATCGCCGATGGCAAGCAGGTGCGAGAGTATCTGAGCGATGGCCGACTGACCAAGGATGAGGTCGAGCCGTATCAGAAGCCAGACAGCACTTGGTTCGGACTGCCGAGGAGGTCATAGGTGGACCACCGCGATCTGATCCAAGAGAACGCCTGGATGTTCGAGCAGCAGCCCTCGGCTGAGCAGATCACGCCCCTACTGGAGACTGTCCCTGCTTGGCATGGTTCTACCAAGACGATGGCTGACTACCAGGGCTTTGTGATCTCCATTAGTCAGACGATGGGGAAGAACGAGGCCCGAAAGACCGTCTGGCGTCTCTACACGACCGTGGCAGGAAAGATTTCCATTCTCCATGATGCTCACCGTATGGAAGACGGAACCGTCATCCCGATCACCGAAGACCCTAAGGTAGACTACAAGAACTCGCTGGCCGTTGTGTACGGCACTATGTCATCGCCGATCTTTGGCACGGTGGCTGAGGTGGGTACGGGAGTCATGGGTGACGGGGCTTCGGGAGCCGACCGCACCAACCCTCTTGAAAACGCCTTCACGTCCTGGCGAGGTCGGGCCGCGTCCGCTCTCTGTGGGGCTGGCATACTCCCCTACACGGGCATTGCCTCCGCCGAAGAAGTGCAGACCGCTCAGCACCGCGATGCGATGGCCGACGCTGGCTTCCGTGTGACCACCCCTGACACCCATCCTGCTCAGTCAAGCCAAGCCAGCGACCCCAAACAAAACCGTGTGCTCAAGCCCTTCACATCTGTCAAGGAGACGCTGAAACGCGAGAAGGGCTGGACGGAAGATACAGCCGAGGAACGAGTGGCACAGTTCCTTTCCGATAATAGCATTGCGTTGTCAGGAACCGCTGTGGACACGCTGACATCCCAGCCGAACGGCATCGAGTTGGTGGGCAAGTTGCTCAAGTGGGGCCGAGAGAATTGACGACCTCCGAGCAGTTGATCGTCGAGACTAACACCCGCCTGAAGGGCGTGGTGCTCAAGACCGCCGCCGAGATTGCTGCTATCCGCAGGGTCCAGTCCGGGCTGTTCTCGTTCGATGCTCATACTGGTGGGGGGCTGCCGATGGGTGTCCCCATCTCGATCCAGGGCACTAAGTCGGTGGGCAAGTCCGCGTTCTGTTACTACCTATGTGGCAAGGCCGAGCAACAGTACGGTGGCTCTGGTTTGCTGGTGCAGACCGAGGGCGGGTTCGTTCCCCAATGGGCACAACGCTGTGGCCTGCCCCAATGCGATTACGTGCCTGCGATCATGGCCGACACCGAACAGCATACACTGGGGGATACCCTCGAACTGATCCTCAACATCCTCCGTAAAAGTCAGCCGACGTGGATACTACTCGACAGCCTCTCGATGCTTGCTGCTGACCCGAAGAAAGCCATCATGGACTCGACCTCCCGTGGGGAGAGGGCCATTCCGAACAACAAGTTCTTCCGCAACCTGATGGCCGCGATGAACAATGAGTGGCCTCCGCTCTTTCTCTACATCGAGCACCTGCACCCTGTCATGGGACAGCCGGGGCAAATGGTGACGGGTGGTGTCACCAAGGAGTATGCCAACGTCCTAGAAGTCAGGTTGCGACTCGACGCTGACTCCAGCGACAAGAAACAGATTGAGTCCGACCTGGGGGTCGAGGAACTGCCCATCCGCCAACGAGTGCAGTGGGAGATCAAGAAGTCGAAGGTCAGCCCGCGTTTCGGCAGAGGGGTATACACCCTTGACTTGAGGGATACCGACTGCTCGATTGGCGGACGGATCAGCGACTTTGACGAGATGCTTGTGCGGGCCATCAATCGTGGCCATGTCATCAAGTCGGGAGCGTGGTACAAGATTGGCGACGCCAAATATCAAGGACTTGACAACCTCCGGGCCGCCATTACGGACGATGCTCTCAGGTCAATCTCCGAGCAGCCACGGCAGGAAAGCGGAACAGAGGACGGCGACGGAAACAGGATCAAGGCTAAGGCCGGGTTCCGGCTGCGGGCCGAAGAAGGGGGACATGACGAGGGGGATGTTCCTGATCGAGCACAAGGCGACGGTAAAAAGGTCGATAAGTCTGCAAAACGAATGGCTGGAAAAGATAAGGGGCGAGGCAGCAAGTAGTGGAAGGCTTCCGGCAGTCTGCATCAGCATGTGCGGGGAGCGGTGGTATGTGGTGCCGGAGACGATATTCGACGGGATAGTACAGGAGGAAGACGATGATTCTGCATTGTAGCAAGTGTGGAGACAATCACCATACTCAGGACAAGTTGCACGGCCAGGGGAATCGCGTCCACAACAAGACGAGCAAAGAGACTCCCGCGACATACCGTTGCACCGTCTGCGGCAACGAGCAAGGGGCCAACTGAGAACGATGGACAAGGCAACGCAAGCGTACTTATGCATCTGTGGGGCGCTGATATTCCACGGTGCTTTCCTCATGGTACCCAGAGATGCCCCGTTGTGGGTCAGGTTGCTGCCGATGGCAATAACGTGTGGGCTTGTCATGTTTCTATGTCAAAAAGTCCTATGCTTCGGAGGGAATTAGATGCCTCAGGGGCCAACGTGGTACATCGGCATGGTGATGTTCGATGTGACCTATGAAATCAAGGGCGAGCATGGGCGGGCATACTTCAAGATGTGGTGTCCGTCCAACTACCAGCCCAAGGATGCCGAGAAGGAACGGGGCGACAGCCTTGCCTTCGAGGCTTGGGATGACACGGCCAACGATGCTGCCCTTCTCAGTAAAGGCGATCTGGTCTGCGTGATTGCTCGGGCCGGGTCCTTCAGCGTTGAGAAAGAGGGGGGCAAGAAGGACTACCGGATGAAGTTGGTAGCCGAGAGGATCAGTAAGATTGAAGCCCCCGCCGCAGACTAAGCAGGTCCTATACCTGCTGCACTTCTACCTGAACGGGCTGGCAAGCATGGACGATGTGGTACAAGCCGCCTCCGTTCTTGATGACGAGGAGAAGGGTTACTTCAAGATGGTGGCTCAGATAGCCGTGCCGAACGAGGTGGCCGAGGAGCGAGTGCTGCCGCTGCTGGGAAGGATACCGTGAACGAATTGGGAGCACCGATGTCGTCCAATGCTGGTTCAACCAAGTCACAGTTGCAGCCACATGAGCACGACTGGATCATACGCTTCGAGCATTTCTATGCTGGCAATAGTCCACGGAAAGAACGGATTGGCATGGCAGTGTGCCGGGAGTGCGGACGGGTGCAGGTGGCATTACCTAATGGCGGACGTGATGTCGTTTGGATCGAGCCAGAGAAGTGGGTTCGATATGAATAGGAACGGCAGCAGATGGAGTTCATAGATGCTCTCCGCTCAATCACGCCCCAACGCACGGGACGCGGACCCGCCCATCCCGACCAGTTATTCCGGGCCTCCATGCTCTCCTACTGCCCGCGTATCCAGTTGCTGTCCGCTGCCGGTATCCGCCTACGCGACTCCGACTGGTGGTCGAGAAAAATGGCGATGCATACGAGGAGCCATGATGCCGTGGCCGACTGGATCAATGACCGCTTCTCCGACCAGTACGATGTTAGCCTGGAAACTCCGATCTACGATTCCGAACGGCGGTGCGGAGGCCATGTGGATGTGATTGTGGTGGACGGCCCTATAGCCCATGTCATCGAGATCAAGACATATGTGCAACTAGGGAAAGAAGGACCATCCGAGAACTCGTACTGGCAGAAGCAGATTTCGTTCTATTGGGGCACGCTATCCGACCAGCCCGACTACGTGGTTGTGATTCCCGTAGTCCTGATTGCCACCTTCGATGGGAAGATCAGGGTCATCGAACCGAACGTCACCGATGCCTACAAGGACACCCTGGCCCTCCTCAATATAGCCTGGGATACCGATGTGATTCCGCACTACTTGGACTGCTACGGAGAGCACGACTGTAAGAAGTGCAACCTGCAGCCATTGTGTACCGAGCCGATCACGAGCGTCAAAGAGTTCGTCGCCGAAGTCAGGAGCCGCAGCCATGATGAGTAGGTTTCAGGAAATCAATCGCCTCCACGACTACATCAAGACGTGCCTCGACCGCATAGGCATGTCAGCCACCGAAGCTGCCGCGAGGTTATGGGGGACCAGCAACCGCCGTACATGGCTGTGGGATATATCCAACAAGGTTACGAAGTCAGAGGCCCAACGCCGCGAGCGGTACTCCGATCTCGCGACGCTGATTGAGGAACCCACATCCAAGGTCATGTTCATGGCCGGTTTGAACCCGTGGTCAATGCGACTGAGCATCGGCGACCAGATGGCCGTGTGGGAGTTCGTGGAGCGGTTGGTGCTGGCCAAGGAACTCGGGCAGAAGAAGCCCTCGCTGGCGACCTGCAACCGTCTGCTGACGATCCTGTTCGGGGGGGCCAACGTGATGCAGCAGGTCACGAACGACGAGATGGCTCAGTTCCTGAAAGAGAACGCTGACGAAGAGGAGAATCTCGAATGAAGCTCACTTTCCTGGGTAGCGGATCGGCATTTACCACAAACAACTACCAGAGCAACATGCTTATAGAGCACAACGAGCAACGGCTGTTGGTGGATTGTGGCAGCGACATCCGATTCTCTTTGGCCGAGGTTGGGTTGTCTCTCTTCGACATAACGGATGTCTATATTAGTCATCTACATGCGGATCACGTGGGAGGGTTGGAGGGATTGGGCTTCTGCACGTTGTTCAATCCCAAGTGCAATCGACCCAACCTATACATCAATCGGCAGATGGCCGGGCAACTATGGTCCACGGTTCTGTCAGGCGGGATGTCATCCATCCAATGTGAGATGGCTGATCTCGACACCTATTTCTCCGTGAAGAAGATTCGGCCCAATGGCAAGTTCTGTTGGGCAGGCATCGAGTTTGCGATTGTGCAGATGGTCCACGTCTATGATGGCTTGGCGATCAGGCCGAGTTACGGCCTGATGTTCGATGGGCACCAAGGCAAGGTGCTGATAACTACGGACACACAACACGCCCCTGAGCAACTCACCGATTTCTATGGCATGGCCGATGTGATCTTTCACGACTGCGAAACATCTCCCTATCCATCACGGGTTCACGCACACTACAGCCAGTTGCTGCAGTTGCCCGAAGATGTCAGGCGAAAGATGTGGTTGTATCACTACAACCCCGGAGACTTGCCGGATGCATGTGCTGATAGCTTCTGTGGGTTCGTTGAGAAGGGCCAAGCGTTCTCGATATGAGTAGTCTCCGGGGCTACGACGAGTGGAAATTGGATGCACCCGAGCCGAGTGCCACTCAGGAATGGCTTGACCGCCTCACGCTTGATGACGTGTTAGAGATAGCGATTGAGGAAATCACACAGAGGTGGCACCGGGGGGACAAGTGGTTGACAGGTCTACTGATGCGGCATTTCGAGGATATGCAGGAGAATCGTTGAGCAATGTCACCCGGCCAGCGACGCTGGATGTGGGCCACCATCGGCTCCCACTGGGATAAGGACATCGGCGAGTACGTCGTCTATGCCGCCATGATCGTGATGTTCGGCAAGGAAAGCACAAAGGAACTGACCCCGTTGGAAGTGGATCACTTGTTCGACTGGATACTGTGGGCAACCGGGGAGGCCCCCGATGAAGGATGACACCCCCGGCCTCTATTCCCTCCTCAAGCAGTTCTCCCAACTCGTAGACATCTACGAGGGCAAGGAACCCGGCACTACTCCGCCCGACGAATACTCCGAGGAGGAACTAGTCGAACTAGCTGGTCGGCTCTCCCGCACCATCACGCTGCTGGAATGGTGCATGACGGGAATCATGGGGATGCTCAAGCATGGCTACGGCCTTTACGCCACGTACCTCGACAAGCGGAAGCTCCCCTATTATGATTTCGAGTGGGACAGGTACATCGGCTATGGTGATGCTCTCACCTACATGATTGAGGCCGGGTCCGAGTTCGACCTGCTCAGCCAGCCGTCCGTCATGCACGAGGTCTTCCGCCGCAGCAAGCGTACCATCAATCTGCCGAACGACCAGAAGTCCTTGATCTGGAACGTATGCCGTGGGGGCCGTTATAACAGGACGCGGGCCGTAAAGTTGATGCAGGCCCTCCGCTCCTATCACCAGGGCAATCCCGATGACGACCGTTTGCTCAGGCAGGTCATCAAGCAGACATACGAGACATTGGAGGGTCTGAATGTCCCCAACCGCCCAGATGAGGACGTGGCTGACGAAGATCGTGGAGGAGAAGGGGCTGGACCCGAAGCTGATCCGCAGGTATGATGACAGCCTCTCATTCGATGTCACACTGCCGGATGGGTCTGTGGGCATTCTCTGCATCATCGACAGCCACGATGGCTACTGGATGGTGCATTGCCTCAATGCCCTGTGCGGTTGCCTGCCCTACGACAACCTGGCCTGGTATGATGCCTGCTCGGATCACGACCTGATTGGCTATGCCTACCAGAGCGATGACTTCTACGTCGGGGCTGGACTCAGAATCAAGCCCCAGTCCACACAGGAACTGGAGCTTGAGTTGTCATCGTTCGTTACGCGGATAGGCATGGCCGTCAAGCACTACCGAACTAGCCGAGCAGAACATGCCACCCCGACAGGAACTTCTCCTGACTGAACTGCTCTCCGATCTCGATGCGATTCTGGTCCGCGTTCACCCGCACCGACTCTTGAATGGACTTCACGATCTCCTCCACGCGGAACGAGAAGAAGCCGAACCTTCCCTGCAGCAATTGGTAAGCATCCGACACCGGAGTCATGGCCACAGGGCAGTTGCACATGGCCGCCTCCAGACATAGCATGGGAAAGCCGCTCCCCGTCACGGGGTAGATGAAGCAGTCGAACGCCTTGAACCAATCCGCTCGTTGCTGCTGAGGAATGGTAGGCACGACCTTCACATGGCTGCCGGATAGATAGGGCAAGCGATCCCCTGTTCCCGCCATAAGCAGCAGCACATTCATTCTCCTGACGGCCTCCAGCACCGGCTCCCAGTTCACCACATCCACGTTCCCCATGTAGCCGATCACTTTGGTCTCGGGCCGGATACCGAATTCCTTCCGAATGTCCGTGCCGTCCCCGCCGGGCCGCAGGGCTGGTCCGTAGATCACCTGCACGTCATAGTCAGCCATGAACCGAGTGGCGACATTCTGGCTCACCGCTGCCCAGGCTGGTTCGAGATTGGCGACATCCTTGGCTGCCTGTGTCACCGAGGGCGAGCATTGCATCCCCAGGAAGATGAGCTTGGGGAAGTGCTCCAGCATCGAGTAGAGTCGGGGGATCGTGACAGGGGTAGTGTCCGTGCCGGGGAAGACCGACTGGGTAACGACGATGTAGTCGTACTGGGTACGGTTGACGTGCCCCGCCAGCCTCTCCGTGTAACCAATATCCGTTGACCGGAACTCCAGTTTGGTCAGATGATGGACCGTGTAGGGCTTGAGTAGTTGATAGGTGTGGTCAGCCGGCGTGCCGCGAGTCGTAAAGGCTATCTTGCAGTCGTAGTCATCGGCAGCGAGGGCCTCGACGACGGCCTTCAGGTAGAGATACGAGTCCGACATCTCGGTGGATTCGACGAGAAACAGAATCTTCACTACAGGAACACCCTTCCAGTCTTCTGAGTGACGCGCTGCCCATGCTCCAGGGCCTTCATCCATTCTATGTTCACTTGATCGTAACCCCGCAATTCGTGTCGATGCTCCACGATGCTGTCCACGGCTGCCGAGACCCCCAGTTGTGGCTCCCAGTCCAGCACGGCTCGCAACTTCCGGCTGGTCATGTCGTAGGAACGGCCCTCTTTGCCATCCCAGTTGCCCACGACCTCGGCCTTCACGCCGTGCTTGCTTTCCAGTATGTGCTTGATCCACAGGGCGAGAGAAGCCACCGTGTATCCCTCGAACATGTCCCCGTCCGCACGACGATGGTTCACGTTGAAGACTTGGCCGCTGACCTTCGCGGCAGGAGCATCCAACAGTCTCACATACGTTTCCGCGAGGTCACGTACCTCGACGAGGGGCCGGACTGCTTCCCCGCCACCGTTGACATTGATCCTACCAGTCTCCAAGCACGACTTCACCATCGCATTTACCACAAGGTCGTTGCGGTGGCGAGGACTCCAAGACATGACCGTAGCTTGCCGCAGTACCGTTCCTCCGATCTGCAGCACATACTCCTCGGCCCTAGCCTTCGATTCTGCATAGTAGGATACGGGCTTCAGGGGGGCGGTCTCGTCCAGTTTGGGCTGGCTGTTCCAGCCGTAGACTGAGGCCGATGATGCGAAGATGAAACGAGTGCAGTCAGAATCGTGTGCCTGCTGGCAGATGCGTTCAGTAGCCACCACGTTCATCTCATGGTTACCCCGCTCCGAGTAGTTTGCTACGGGGTCGTTGCTGAGGCCAGCAAGGTGAACTATGGCATCGAACTGTCCGTAGTCTTTGAGGTTCACGTCACGGATGTCTACTTCGTGGCACTCGACACCGAGGGATTGGACGTACCGCTGCCCGCTGACAAACAGCATCTTATCAAGGACGACAGGCTCCCACCCTACGTCGAGCATCCTCATCGTTGCCCAACATCCGATGTAGCCCGCTCCTCCGGTGACAATCACGCGCATGATATTGCCCTCACTCCGTTGGTTCGGCTAACATACGATGACCCTTTGTCTCTGCAGACATTGTGTCGTATCCGCCATATATGAGATTGGGTCACTCCGTACATTCGTGACAATGCCCGTTGCGACATATTTGTGGCCCGTCGTATCTCTTCCACCTGAACGTCTGTGAGTTTTACATACCCGTTCATCTCACCGCGACCTATCTTGAAACCGTGCCTACCCTTTGATATGCAGTCTTTCATGTTATCTGTATGTGTGCCCAAGAATAGGTGGTCTGGATTGACGCACTTTCGGTTGTCGCAATGGTGACATATGAACATGGTTTTCCCGTCAACCATCGGTATCTCACCGTTGGCGATCTCATATGAGAGACGGTGGGCATACCGCAACAACTTGTTTAGGGAGAACACTCCGTAGCCATTACCGCGATCCTGTCTCCCTATCCACTCCCAGCATCCGTTTGGGCCATTCCGATCTACATTCGCCCAAAACCGCTCCAGCCAAGTAGGGTACAATGCCATATGCTTTGGGTTGCAGCAATCGGGTGCATCGCACGTCCTGACAAGTTTGCGTCCAGCAGGTATCTCTCCATGAACTTCTTCCCATACTACCCTATGCGGGTAGTACCTTACCCAGTTCACCATTATTCTTCCCAAACCAGTCGATCCGTCTACATGGCCCATCCAGTGCCAACAGTCATCTGAACCGCGTTTGTCGATCAGTTCCCATATGCGGTCATGTAGGTTTGTTGATTTACCCATGCTATTGCCCCCTAAGCAATAAGAATGGCCCCGTACAGGCTGCCTTCCAGGGAAGAAGAGTGCCAGCACGAGGCCATGATTGTCTGGTGCGCGAGTTCCCTGAAAGGCAGGGGCACCATACTGAAACATGCTTAGGGAGTCAAGTTGGTTACAACGAAGCTGTGGTTGAATGAGAATTTGTCGTTGTACTTAGTCCGACAACCCATAGAGAATCATATATTGGCGGATGAGATAGGGTTTGAACCTATGCCCGGTTGCCCGGCTACCTCCTTAGCAGGGAGGCCCCTTGAGCCACTTGGGTACTCATCCGTTCTTCTCCGACCGTTCGAGGTGGATCGTGGCCTTCCCGTCCATGATCTCGACGGCTGTAAGCAACAACTCGTTCACTTTGCCCTTCGTGCCCCCGAACGAAAACCACTCCGCCAGCATCTCATTCGTGACCAGCACGACCGGCTTGTCCTCGAAGATCAATGTCTTGTCCCCGTCCCGCACGTACATCCGAGGATTGGACTTCCGCTTCTGCTGCAGTTGCTTCACGCGCTGACGGTGCTCTTTCTCCGTCACGTCGAGCTTGGCTGCTCCCGGCCCAGCCCCTTCCAGCTTGAACTCAGCCTTGTTTGCCATAGGTCCGACAAGCCTCCACGAAGCGATTGGTCACGTCAGACTCCCCAAACGTCACGCGATTGTCCAACACGCCGATAAGTTCCCCCGTGCGATGGTTGGTGCTGAATGCCTCGATGTGCCGAATGGCCTTGTGTCCATTGGGGGCGACCCAGATGATGTGCTGTCCGACTTGCCAGGTCTTCCCGCCGATCTCAGCCTCGGTCATCGTGGCTGCACAGCCCAGCCGTCCCCGTCCCCGTCAAAAGCGTTATGGGGGATACGCTCCTCATCCAGCCCGCCCTTCCGTCCGTAGCCCATGTATGGCTCGGAGGCAATCGAGATCAGCATGGTGTTGTCCTCCAACGAGCACCAGCCATGCCAAATCCCTGGGGGCACGGCGATGCGAACCAACTTCTTGTCGGAATCCACGACCACCTGTTCATTGCCATCATCGTCGAAGAACCTGAATTTCGCCGAACCTGACACGATTACGAACCAATCGGTCGTTTCGGCATGACGATGAAGACCCCTGACGGTTCCCTTGCTGATGCTCTCCACCAGATACGTCTGCCCCCATTTGGCCCCTGGGTCATCCGCACGCATCAACTCGCACAGAAGTCCCCGGTCGTCTACATGTTGAGTGAGCGGTGTAACGGTCACGAGGTCAGGCATTGATGTGTCCCTTCTCAATGAGGTAGTCCCGAATTGGATCAGTAGGAGGAACGGGGCCGATGTCCATGATCGAAAATGCCAGCCAACGCCCCTTGGGGATTGTGATTGTGTGGGGCCGCAATTTGTCGTTCGGATCGAACGACACGGCCTGTATCGTGTTGGGCAAGCCGAGGTGTTCTGCGATCCTACAGCCAATGTCATAGTGACTGAAAGTGGTGCAGCCATCAGTGGCATACCACACACCGGACTTGTCCAGACTCCGCAGAATACGCAATGCCGCGTTCTTGGCATAGGTAGTGGGAACCGAAGTGTAACTTGGAAGAGTGAATGGTTGCTGGGCCTTGACATTAACTACAATGGTATCAATCAAGTTGCCCCCGCCCTTCGCGCGGCAACCCGAGGTCCCGTACATCGTGCCAACACGGGCCACCAATGCGTCAGGGCAGACACTCAGGGCAGCCAGTTCCCCGGCCAACTTGGTCTTGGCGTATACCGACAAGGGCAGTCCACTATCATCCGTCTCGACCGCATGAACATAATCCGTGCTGACGTACACATACTTGATCTTCCGCATCCTACAGTACCATGCCAGACTGGACGAACCGAAGGCATTGGTACGCCAAGCCAACCACGGGTCATTCTCACACGAGTTCAGGTCATGGCAAGCCGCCGTGTTGATGATCGTCGTGACTTTGCTCGGGATGATGAATTGCAGGTCCCCGATGTCGGGTTCGGTCAACTCGATTTCATCGTGGGACAGCCCGACCGCAGCCATGCCCAGCCGCTCACATGCGAGCAGCAGTTCGCTTCCAAGTTGGCCCGTGCCCACAACCGTAATCATCTCGGTCTGATCTCCTCGAATACCGCCAGCCAATCGTCCGCGATCTTTTCCACCGTGAACTGATTGGCCGTTAGCCTGCCAGCCACTCCGATACTACGTCTTAGTTGGGCGTCAGTCAACTGGCCGTGCAGAGCATCGTACCAGTCCTCGGGGTGCGTACAAAGGAAGCCGTTCCTTCCGTGGTCAATGATGGGGCGATAGGGCAGGACATCGGAGGCAGTTGTAGGTATGCCCGCCGCCATGAAGGACAGACTCTTGTTTCCACTCTTTCCTTGGCACCACTCCGTACTGAACAAAGGCACCACCGCCATGTCCGCCAATGCCATCTGCTCAAGCAGCCGCTCCCTCGTCCATTCATGGAACTCAGCGGGATAGGGCTTGGCCGCTACCTTGTCCGCATTGGGCTTCCCGAAGCCGTCCATCTTGGGGCACACGATGTTGACCGTGAACTCGAACTCGCGAGCCAGTTGCTCAAGGGCATCGTCACACTCGCGAAAGTATACGAGGTTGTCGTTCATCCCGCACCAAACGAGATTGACTCCCTCGTGCTTCTTCGGCTCAACCGCAAAGTACCTCGGGTCCACCGGCTCCTCGACTACGCGGACAAATGGGTGCAGCCGCCGCAGGTGCTGCCTTATCCGTTCCGTCCCCGCCGTCACACAATGCACTCTCTGCAGTCCTGCGATGGTCTCTCGATAGTAGGGGTGGTGCTCGGCGAATACCATGTCATTGATGTCCGCAACGACCGTTGCTCCTGTCCGCATGGCTTCGTTGAGCAGCCGCATGTTGTACTGCAGCACGATGATGTCTGCATGGCTGGAGCCATCCCAGGCCGCCACATCGTAGCCCTGCGAGGCCAACTCGCGAATGATGAATAGCCCGCGCTGCCGCGTGGTGGGTTCCGACTCGTCTCGGTGCAAGGCCCACCTGATTTTCAGGTCTGTCATGTCAGCCAATACGACCAGCCTCCCGCAGGACCTCTTGCCACTCCCCATCGGACACATCGGCGAAGCCCATCTTGCTACTTTGGTGGATGAAGTCAGACCATGCCCAACTCATAGGGCGGTGGTTGAAACACAAGTCCCATAGTTGCGTTCGAGGGTACGGAGTGACGACCGAAATGCACGGGTGTCCCCCCATGTCCTTGAGCCTGCTTGCCATAGCCAAGGTGGCCTTCAGTTCCTGCAACGTCTCTCCAGGGAACCCCACCATGAAGTAGTAGATCACCCGGATGCCTCGCTGCTTGCCCCAGGCCAACACGATCTCGGGCTGCCCCGGCTTGATCTTCTTGCCGCTCAGGGCCTGCCACCGCTTACTGGCACTCTCGATCCCCATGTTGATTTGGGTGCATCCCGCCGCCTTCATGCGATCCAGTAGTTCTTCGTCCACGTTCTGCAGGGCGATGTCACACACCCAGTCGTAGTTGACCTTGGATAGTTCCCGACAGATGGCAAGTCCGTGGGCACGATTGACGGCAAAAGCATCGTCAATGATCCTGCCGGAGGGCACTCCGAGGCTCTCCACTTCTTCACGAACGAGGCCCGCGTCACGCATCCTCGGGCGATTGCCGAAGACCTTGGGAGCGGCACAGTACCCGCAGGAATAGGGGCAGCCACGTTGCGTCTGGATCATCCCCTGCAAGAATGACGTATATCGTTCCCAGCCGACGATGGCATGTCTGTCGGGGATGACATTGTTGAGGTCAAGGCATAGGCCCTGAGCGAAGGTCATGTTGGGGTCCTCGAACAATGCCACACACTCGGGGCTGTCCCCCTCCCCCGCGAAGACCGCATCATAATGCTCCGCAGCATCATCGGGCAACAACGACGGATGAATACCCCCGGCCACCGTTCTGATCCCCCGCTGCTTGCACAACTTAGCCACTGCCAGCCCCGACTCGTAATCAGCGGTGACGGAACTCACGCCGACGACTTCGGGCTTGAAATCATCAAGCAACTCCACGAGCGGAGCCAGCATCGTATCGTCCACAGGCCGGAACGTCATGGGGCCGAACTCTACGCGGCCACGAGGAACGGGAACGGGATTACTCACATCGTCGTGGTAGACTCGCACATCGTGCCCGTGGGCCTTCAGGTTGGCAGCCACGTAGCACAAACCCAAGGGCATAGTAGCGTACACATCGTTGCCCAGCAGCCGAGCAAACGGGGGCTTGACCAGAACGATCTTCACACGACTACCTCCAACTGAAAAATGCTGATTCCCGTTCGTGGGCATCCGAACTCATCCAAATCACTCATGGGCCACGCTTCCACTTCTCCGTCGTCGTGGACCACATCCCAGACATGAACGTTACTCGTCTGGGGGCATTCGGTGGGCTGATAACTCACACCCACAATCCTGAAGTGCTCTCTGAGTTTCCGCACCCACATGCCGTAGCCGAAGTCCCTCCGATGATGCCATTCACTCGGCTGGTATAGAGGCAGGCTCACCAGGGCAATCCCCTCGGGACTCAACAGGCTGCCGATCTTCTCTAATACAGCATCGAGATCGGTACAGTGCTCGACCATCTCGAAGGCCACCACCACAGCGAATGGCCCTCCCGCGTAGTCCTCGATGCTGCACTGCACGAACATGGAATCGAAGGTGGCACGGGCCTCCTCGATGGCCTCCGCCGCAATATCGACACCGACGATGCTATCCGCCACTTGGCCCAACAGCCAGGTACCGTAGCCCATGCCGCAGCCCACATCCAGCACGGACTTTCCGATGCAGTACGGCAAGGCCCAGATGTACCGACAAAAATGCATCTGCATCATCTCGACCGGCAGGTACTTACGAAAACTAATCCGCTCTAGCGATTCGCGATCCAACGCAGTATCTCCGTCAGTTGGTGTGGTTCGATGTAGTAGGAGAAACGAAGGGTATAGAGCAGGGCTTCCTTGTCTGGCTCGTCGGGCAGGTCGAAGGCCGGTTGACCGAGCACCTCCGGTTGCAGCCCCTGCATCCATGCCTCAACGATGACCTGGCTATTGATGGACACCACTTGGTCAACGGTTTGCAGAGTGGCACGGGTATCCATGTCCACCAGCGTCATGCCCCACTCGTCACAGTACGATTTCAGTTTGTCGGGGCAGGTGAAACCATCCGCTGGATGCTTCTTCACGATGATCTGGTGGTCTGGGTACTTCTCCCGCACGTACTGCAACAGGTCGTAGTTTCTGCATACCTCGGACGTGCGGAAAATCATGTTGGTATCCACGGGCACTTGCAGGGGCACGAAGACGGAGGGCCTGCCATCAAGAATGTCCCGCGCCATGCCGAGCGTAGTACGCGGTTGGGCTTCAATTCCCTGCCAACGGGCCACCGACAGCCAACGGTCAAATGCAGTGCGAGGGCTAATGCCAGAAAAGCCCGCTACGTTCCACCTGATCTGCCTCCACAACGAGCCATGAACGTCACTCAGATCACACTTCCCCTGCTCCAGCCCAGTCCCGTCTGCCACCAACATCCCTGGGAATGTGGCTCGCTCCAGCCGACAATGGGGCAGCCCATATATCTGTGCGAAGTTGGCCGCGATCTCATTGTACCAACCGCGCTCTCCCCACGTTACCACGATGTCACATGGTGCTCCGTCAGACAGTTCGAGTGCCAGGCTTGCCATGCCGTCCAATGTGGATTCGTGGTAATGAAACCAGTTCCCGATCAGGGGGCTGTTGATCCCACAACAGGCAGCCTCATACCGCAGTCCATCGAGCGGCAGGAAATCAGGCACGGGGTCTTGGGGGTAACTGCATGTTTCCCGATAGTCACACAGCAAGTGCCTGCAACGCTCAGTCCAATCCACCGCCTCTCGCAGGGCATCCGGCATGATGGTCACGACATCCCAAGTCAACTCAGGATTCCATCGGGCCGTCCACCGCAAAATGTCCAGCACGTTTCCATCCGGCACGACGGCTAAGACCCTCATACCCGTATAATCCTCTCGCGGGGGATGTAACGGCCAATGTCATCGAGGAACTCGGCGACACTATCCCACGATCTCACATGCCAGGGGTTGTTGTCCTCCCCAATGGGGGTAGTCACGATCCACAGACTCCCCTGGTGGCCCGCGTTGGCCAGCGATTGCAGGAAGTCATCGTAACGATCTTTGATGTGCTCGATTACGTCGATGCAGACCACGTTGTCGAACTTGCCGAAATCCCACTTGCTCGCCAAGTCCATCCCG
>Ga0172375_10003571_pt1 | contig 23510 bp, 23 predicted proteins | sample LakKiv1m_FD_114537 | JGI IMG/M metagenome (GOLD analysis project Ga0172375, IMG submission 114537) | Freshwater microbial communities from Kabuno Bay, South-Kivu, Congo - kab_092012_11.1m | ecosystem: Environmental > Aquatic > Freshwater > Lake | place: Democratic Republic of the Congo... | reverse complement strand
TCTTTGCCGATCATCTTCTCAATTGCCCTAATCCAAGAGTCGCCTTCTTTGCCGATTTTCTCTTTTGAGAAACGATAATCTTGTTTACGCTGAAATTCTTTTAGTTCCGCAATTAAACTGCCAAACTTGGCTGTTTCAATGTTAATAATCTCCGCGACAAACTTTTTCTCTTTGCATTTCTTAATTGCCCGATTCAGATGAACAAGGCATAAGTCAGATGAATTCTTATAAGTAGATTTTGTTTCCGGATCGTCGGAATTCTCTAAAAAAATGTCAATGTATCGATCTTCGACATCTCTTTCTTGTTTACAGAATATGCACGAATTTTTGGCTTTATCATCCTTCTCTAACTGCTTTAAAAGGACTTTAATCGAAGCTGCTGTTCCGTCAATCACTTTTAGTTTATCTAAGACGAGCTGCATCAGATATTCATATATTATGCCCAGCCCAAAACCGTCGCCAAATTTCTGGATTTGCCAGGTATGACGGCTGCAAAAACCTGCAGATTCTTTTATCTCTTTTCTTAGTCCCGGATCATTGACGCTTTCATATAAAAAATCATCCATGGACTTTCGGGTATTTTTTCTGATAAGAAAGCAAATCGGGCAGCCCTGTTCTTTTAAGGCATCAAGAAAATTAAAATATGGAGTATGCTTATCGGCCATATAAGAAAAAAGCCCCTATCAGATATTTTCTGGTAGAGGCCTATTCAAAAACACCTCTACCGTTGCCAGTAGAGGTTATCAACCTTTCTTAGGCGGTTATAAGGCGAACCTCATCGCCTTGAGCTTTGATTATACCACAAGCTAAAATAAAAACAACTTAAAAATATTTGGAGTCACTTTCCCTGAAGATTAGTGAGGAACGGTATGTAAATTTTGTAGTTTCGAGTGTCATCTTATTGGTTGGTTCTTTTTTTAATAAATTGATCCAAATCCCGGGGCAAAAATCGCCACTGTTTAATTTTCGTGGCTCTAATCTGTTTCTCGCGAATAAGCTCTTATACTGACCCTGCGTTCAGTGAGGCCAATCTGTTTAGAAACGTCCCGAACCGTTAAATAAGTATCAATTTTTGCCATTTTAATGACTTCCGTTGTTTCCTATTGCTTCCTATTATAGTACATCGCTATCAACTTGCAAATTTGGTATTAATTGCCATAACTATCTTATTACAAATCACTTAACCCCTTTAGAATGCCTAAAATTATATCGCGGTACTGACACCAACGGCCAGCCAAAACTTTTAATGTATGCCTTTTTTGTCATAACTTATTACTCCGCAAAACATTGTGTGCATTTACACTATCTATCAAGAGGGTGTCAAGAACTGTAAAATAAAAAAATAATTTTAGGATAAAAAGTGTATATCTCCTTGAAAATCAAAGCGTTGAAAATATTTGTGCACATCTCTTCTAACATTTGGTTCTTTGCTTATTTTATGGCATTTCGCCATTTGATAATTTCTTCAATGTCAAAAACTGTAAAAACAGGATAGCGTCTATGATCGCGCCAGGGCTTAACCCAGCTCTTCTTCATCCAATAATATAGAGTTTGTCTTGGAACATTAAGTATCTTGGCTGTTTGCGATAGATTATATCTTTTGAGCCTTCGCTTTTTGACCTTGCGGATGATTTTCTTATCTGGTTCATCTAATATTTGCTCTACCTGCTCTGCGCGTTCCTTCTTTTTGTTAAGTAACTTCTCTAACCTTCTTTTGTCTATTTCGTGCAGTATTTCCAGAACCCTGTAAAATCTCCAATGTGCCTCACTGCCAGGCGGATAGGACGCTATTATCTCGCCTTTCTTGTTATAAAAAACCAGATCATTTTTTTAAATCGTCCATAGGCGTCTCCTTCTTTTTTGTTATTTTAACATAAAATCTGACTGATATACATGAAAAGAATGGCGTGTGTCTCAGGAGTGAACAAAATCAGAAACGAATCAAAAAAGGGCTTAAGCGGTTAAGCTCAAGCCCTATAACAAGTTCGTAATGGAAAAAATTAAGCGATTTTCTTTTTCTTGAAGACAAATCCTAAGAGACCCAATCCTAACAATGAAAGGGTTGCCGGCTCAGGAACAACTCCGGAAGGAGTAGTTCCGTCCAACAGTTGGAAATTCGTAAAATATGCATTATAGGGAGGGTCTGATGTGATTGGTGCGCCATTATGTGAAGACGCACCGAGATAAACTGACATCGTTTGACCGTAATTTATCATACCGGATAAATCATATGTCTTACTTGCCTGCAGACTTGTATTCTGGTCAAACGCAGACATAGTTATATCTTGGAGCCCTGAATCATAGTTGAATAAAAACGTTCCTCCGTTAGTAGCGCCTGACTGCGAATCTTGAGTATCTCCGCTACCGCCAAGATTTACTTCCCAATAAAAAGTTGCGGGCCCTCCCTCGTCTCCACGGCCAATGCTTACGCCGCTTATGGTTGTGTCACCAGAAGGTATAAGCCCTAATCTCATTATGGCGCTTCCGTACGGGTTATAATAAAAACCCGTGCTAAATGAGGCGTCTTTGTCCATACTAAGCCCCCAATTAGACATGTATTCGGCATGACCTGCTGAACCTGTGGTGGTTATTACCAGATTATCGCCGCTTTGCTGTATATTGTTCCCGGTCGTTGTCGATTTACTCCACTGACTCTCATCCATCCACCATTTGCCACTACTTGTGTCAAAGAATGCAGCATAAACTGGCGTGCCCGATACCACCACCATCACTATCATCACTGTTGCTACTATTACTCCCCTCACAACAACACCTCCTCCCTTTTTATTCTCTTGCACATTATTCCGTCTTCCGCTTTTAATTATAACATAAGCACAAATCGTGCCAACATAGCCCAATTTCAGCTATTTTTATAACCTATTATGAATAAAGTAGATGCATAAATGGCATGACAGACTACGACAGGCTAAGGTGTTAATTTATTTACACAATGTCTGATATTATATACAGAAAGGGCTATGTGGGCTTATGTTAGCGCGGTCATGGCTCCAATTACAATCCACCGATTTTATGCAACACTTTTTGTCACATAAATGCTATATTTCTTTTATTACAAAGCATTTACCAGCTTTATTATCCCCAAAATCATCTTGCGGTACTTGCACCAACGGTCAACCGAAAGTGCGTATAAATACTTTTTTTGACATAATAATACCGCGACTCCTAGTCTGGTTTAAGTATCCCGCCCGAAACTATTAATTTTATGCCTTCCTCCGCGGACATTTCTAGAAACTTTACTGCATTTTTGGGAACCAGGATAAAAAATCCGCTCCATGGACTAGGGGTTGAACCAATAAGCACGTGAATTAACTCCTGGCCTGTTAATTCCTGTGCTTCCCTAAAACCTTCATTGGTCATAAACCCTACTGACCAAATTCCTTTTGAAGGATACTCTACCAAAACTACCTTTTTAAATGCCGCAATATCCTTAGAAAACACAAAACCTACTATTTGTTTAATAGCGGGGTATATCTGTCTGATTCCGGGAAGCTTAAGAAACCATCTTTCTATTAAGGGAAGCGCCTTTTTACTCAATATGTGCGAAACGATAAATCCTATTATTAAAATGATTAAAATTACCAGAATAAAACCTAATCCGGGAATATAAAAACCAAACGCCGCTTTAAAATAACTGTTGATAATTCTCCCAATAATATTATCAATTAATCTAAAAATAATAAGAAAAATAAATAAGGTAAGAAAAATTGGGAGGATAGTAAGCAGCCCGGTAATAAAATATCGTTTTAATTTATTCATAAAAAATCATCGTTGCAAATCATTTTGGGTCAGTTTCTTACACGAAAATGAAGAAAATTCAGGACAACTCTCGTATTTGGCAAGGAGAAACCTTTCTGAATTTATTAGCCTTATTATAGGCGTGATATCTCAATATATCAAGAATATTGTGGGTTTAGAGAGGGCTATTCCTCGTGGAATTTGTCCGTTTTGTTCGGTAATTTATATCTCGGAATGGATAACTTTTTTAACCGTATAAAGGTAATAAATTTTTTATCCATCCTAGTCTTTAACCAAATTAACACCTTTACATGAATTAAACTCAACCTGCAAAGTTACATGTGTTATAGCAAAATGTTCTTTAAGCGCAACTTCTACTTGTTTTACTAAAATACACGTTTCGCTAACCGGCATATCGCGTGATACATTAATGTGCGCTTCAAAATGAATATCCCGTTCGGTTACCGCCCACAAGTGAGCGTGATGAATGTCTTTTACTCCTTCAATTCCTTCTATGCGCGCCTGTATTTCCCTCAAGTTTATTCCTTTTGGGACATGTTGCATGAGAATGCGGGTGCTTTCTTCAATAATCTTATATCCTTCTCTCAATACATAGATACCGATAAGAATAGTCAAAGCCGGATCAATCCAATATGCTTTAGATATGAGAATCACTAAGGCGCCAATAATCACCGCAATAGAAGACAGGAAATCAGAAAAAAGATGCACGTATGCAGCTCTTATATTTAAATCTTCATGTGCATGTGATTTAAGAAGGAATACAGAAATAATATTCGCAATCAACCCCACCAACGCAACAGATAACATAAGCAAACTGTTTATTGGATGCGGATGGGTAAACCTAACAACCGCCTCCTTAAAAAGAAATACTGCAACCACTACCAGCGCACAGGCGTTAAAAAGCGCCGCCAGAATCTCGGCACGTTTATAGCCAAAAGTCTGGGCTTCGGTATTCTTACGCTTAGAAAGCCGCACCGCGAAAAAACTGATTACCAAAGCCACTGTATCGCTTAAATTATGCAGCGCGTCGGAAATCAAAGAAAGGCTCCCGGAAAGAATCCCGCCAATGATCTGCGCCACAGTAGTGGCAAAATTAAGCCCTGCGGATATAATCAACCGGCTTTCTTTATTATCCTCTTTGTCTATATCCATTATTTTATCTTACCTAGCTATCGCTCCAAAAATCATTCCACTTAGGGTTGCCATAACCACAACCAAAGATATATATACAATTGTTTTCTTAGTACCAATAACGCCTCGAATAACCAGCATGCTCGGTAAGCTCAACGCGGGCCCGGCCAAAAGAAGCGCCAACGCGGGCCCCTTGCCCATGCCGGAGCCGATAAGCCCTTGTAAAATGGGCACCTCAGTAAGAGTGGCAAAATACATAAACGCCGCAACAATTGAAGAAAAGAAATTCGCTCTTAAAGAATTACCTCCGACCAGCGTTTCAACCCAGCGCGAAGGAATAACGCCTTCATGGCCTACTCTGCCCAAGAGGAATCCGGAAATCAAAACACCTCCCAAAAGAAGTGGTAATATCTGAAGAGCGAATACCCAGGAAGTAGATGTCCATTCCTTAAGCTCGTCTTTTTTGAACCAATTAATAAGCGTAAGGCCTAAAACTACCAAGAAAAATCCGGTAATCCACCATTTAGCAGAATAAATTAAGCTCCAAATTCCGGTATCACCTTCCATCGGCTTGCCCCAATTGGCAAACACAAGTATCGCGACCATAGAGAAGAAATAAATAATATCCTTCCATAACGGACGGCTTGCTTTAACTTCGCCAAACTGAAGATCGCCATTCGCATGGCGGGCACGTTCCTCTTTAAGGAAAATTGCATGCATAAGTAATCCTATAACAATACTAAAAACCATCGCGCCTATGGCTCTGCCTAAACCCAATTCCCATCCCAGAATACGAGCAGTCAGAATAATCGCTAAAACATTAATAGCTGGCCCCGAATAAAGGAAAGCCATCGCAGGCCCAAGCCCAGCACCTCTCTTATAAATTCCCGAAAACAACGGCAAAACCGTGCATGAACAAACAGCGAGAATAGTCCCAGATACCGAAGCCACGCCATAGGAGAGAAATTTGTTCGCTTTCGCCCCAAAGTACTTCATCACTGAGGCCTGGCTGACAAACACAGAAATCGCCCCAGCAATAAAAAAAGCAGGCACAAGGCAAAGTAAAACATGTTCCCGTGCGTACCATTTAACTAACGCCAATGCCTCGAATACTGCGTTGGTGAATCGCAGATTCTCAATCGGTAGATAGAAACATGCCAAAAAAGCCGCTACAACGTACAATAATTTTTTCCACTCTTTCATTTTCTAACCGTCTTTGCTGTCACAGCACAACATCCGCCCTCAATTTTTATTGCCTTAATATTTACCAAAGCATCTGTTACTTTCTTGTGGGCTGATGCCAAAATTCGCGAAATCGTTGATTGGTGAATTCGCATCTGCTTAGCTATTCTTCCCTGATCATAGCCCTCAAGATAAAATAGTCGCATGGCTTCGAATTCATCCAGGCTAAGAACAACTCCCTCTAGCTCGCTTTCGGACTTACATTGCGGCCGAAAACAACGCTCGCCCGGCTCACAGGTTACCCACCTTGTCTTCTTAGGCCTCATCTTATTGCTCCTTGTTATGCATATGTATGCATTATAGAGGTAAAAAAATATACTGTCAATAACTTATTTCTTCATTATCTTTTCTTTTCTCGAGAAATTTCTTTAAACACCGTTTATCCGTCTCAGATGTTATTTCCAGAAATCTTTCATACCTTCGTTGTTCCTCGCTGCCGTACGGATAAACCTTGATTATCTTACCATTCTTATTATAAAGAATCAGATCATTTTTTAAAACCGCTCATAACCCGACTTTCGCTGGATTATTCTAACATATAATATACAGCTCCCTCATAAATATACTAAGTCTTCTGAATGATACAATGAAAGGAATAGCAATAGATAATCTCTTAAATGGCGCGTTAGCAGAAAATTATTTCTTATATGCTCATGGCCGTTTTCCCCAAGTTTTTTCGCATATTCTGGACTGTTAAGTATCTGCTTAAGCGCAAAGGCGGCGCCATCAACTGAATGACAAAGTAACCCGGAATATTTATGTTTTATTTGTAAGGGAATTCCACCAACGTTTGAGGCAACTACAGGTTTTTCTTTCCAGAGCGCCTCGGCAACCGTTAATCCGAATCCTTCTTTTAGGGACTTTTGAATTATGATGGTCGATGCCCTTTGCAGCGCGTTGACCTCCAAATCATTCTGAGGTAAAAGGAGAATATGTATATTCTTATCGTGCTTGGCTTTTTCTTGAACTTCAGCAAGAACTTGTATGCCTTCTGGGTCATCAGCGGCAGTTCCGCCGGCAAGAATTAATCTACAATCGATATATCGCCTAACCTTCTGATAGGATTCGATAACTCCGAGGGGGTCTTTTAAACGGTCAAACCGGGATATTTGCGTAATGATCGGTTTGTCTTTAGGTATTGAGTATTTTTTCAGGACCGAATCAATATACTGTTCCGATAATTCTTTATTTTTGTCGCTCAGGGGGTCAATCGACGGCGCTATCAGAAACTGTCGAATCGGCAACTGTTGGGAAAACGACGGCGCCGAGAAAACCGCGGAATCATACTGCACAATAAAATCATTCAGAAAATTCCATACTTTTGGATCAGGCTTTGACACATCGATATGGCAGCGCCAGAGCCATTTATTATTTGTCCGCTTTTTTATCAGCGCAATCGGCTGTGGGTCATGCACAAAAACGATATCACCGCTACAATCGATTTCTTCAATATTCCGGGCGCTTACTTCCATAAAAATATCAAAATCACGCTGTATAATGTCTTCTGTTCTACTGTGAAGGGCATTATGGAATTTCTTGGTAACTTCGAAAAATTGCTCGCCGCCTCGAATAACATCCCAGCGGGTCTCTACCCCCAACTCTTTTAGCAAAGGTACCATGCGGTTTAAAATTTCCGCGACACCACCTCCGACCGAGGTAGAATTGATATGCTGAATAGTTTTGCCTTTGAGCTTATCAGCAAGTAGCTGCAATTCGTCAATAACCGATTGCCCGACAATAGATGCATATTCGTCTAACCGCACTATATCACCTTTATCCTGTCTTGAACTATCTGTATTAATGACTTCCTTAGCCCTTCCAAAGTCTGCGTGTAAGGGTCAAGCCGGGCGAACATATCCGCCAGCTCTTTATCTCCAAGAGAATACTCAATCCAGTTCGAAAAATCATTATTTTCCCGCTCCAGCCTAAGCCGTGCTTCGAAAACATGAAAATAAATGGAGTCAATAGTTATCTTACCAAGGATTTCCGCAAATTCTTTTAAATCATAGGCAAGATGGTTCGTAGGAAGCACAAAACTCACAGACTTGATAAAGTGAAATTCTTCGCCAGACCGTGCAAATTTCAGATGAGCAAATTTGTTATCTTCAAGATACGCCTCAATAGTAGTAATGATTTTCTCTCTAAGATGACGTATCGTAGTGTATTGCACGGTATCGATACTTGCAAGCCTCTCACCCAATTCATCCTCGCTAAGGACTTCGCTCACCCAATAACCAAAATCGTTCGGAGGTTCGGGAGAAAAATATTGATGTTGTTGCAAAAATCTGTGCGTATGATAATAGATGCACGATCCAGGAACAGTTTTAAGAACAGCCAACAACTGGCCTAAAGTTACAGCCCTCAACCCGGTTAATTCCGAGAGGTGCAGCCTCGTATAAAATCTAAATGGTTCTTTTGCTCTCACTAATTCTGCCATTGTATCTTTCTAAAATTCTCTTCAAAAAATCTTGGACTTCATTATAGTCTTTTAAATAATACTGCGCATGAGATTTTTTCGGTTTGCCGACCAATATAGTCAGTCCTTTGTTTTTTATAGCGCAGAAAGCATCTTCATCAGTTAGATCGTCACCTAGATAAACAGGTAAAATATTTTCACCCTTTGCCACAATAAGGTTTCTTGCTAATAACCATAAAACAACCTTGCCTTTATCCCATTCTACCGGTGGCCTTACTTCAATCACCATTTTGCCCGATTTGACCCTTATTTTATTTCTCAGAAGATACAATATAACCGTCTCTTTAAAAATTTTTTTTAAAACAGGAATTTCCTTCTTCTTCGCTAATCGATAATGCAGACTTAGGGTAAGCCCTTTATCTTCTACAAAAGCACCTTGAATACGAGAAATCTTCTGCCCCAGCTCTTTCTTGATCCGGTCTACAATCATCTGATACCGTGGCAAAATCAAGGGTTCGAACTTAATTTTAGGCCCAGCTAACTGTAATCCGTGGTTCCCGGAATAAATGGCGTTTTTTATTCCAATCTTACTCTTTATATCCTCAAGACTTCTGCCGCTTATAAAAACTAATCTTATCCTGGGATTTTCCGATATTTTTTTTAAAAGCTTCTTGGTATCTCCGGGCAAAACAGCCTTCTCAGGCCTGGAAACAATAGGCGCCAACGTCCCGTCAAAGTCCAAGAAGATAAACAAATTATTTTTGTATATCTTCTTTTCAATGCTTCCCCATCCATTAAATAAGTATTTCATGTCAGCCTATAGATCTATCTCATTTTCAACAAGGATTGAGCCGGAAAAAAATAAATTGTTTAAATAAATTAGCTATATTAAAAATAAACCTCCCGTCATAGAAAATGGCGGGAGGTTTATAGTTGAACTTTGAGTAAAACTCATTATTTTTTCTTCAATTTGTCCACTAAATCAGCAATTAACTTTCCGGCAATATCTTTGCAGCCTAAACCGAAGGCTAAAGCAAAAGCCAGGCCAACCGAACCTAAAATTATGGCCAGTGTCAATTCAGTTATAGCGATTCCGATTTTTAACTGCTCTAACCCTACAAAAATCGCAAAGGCAATAACTATTGTCTCGACCACCTGCGATAAAATCTTGCTTTGACTTAATCCAGCATTGCTAGCCGCGGTTAAAACAATGTTTTTCAGAATAGTCGAAGCAAACATCCCTAAAACAAGGATAAACAGAGCAGCAATAACATTAGGAATGTAAAGAACCACCTGGTTTAATAGGTCAGCGGCTACTGTAAGGCCTATGGCATTAACGGCAACCATAAACGTTACTAAAAGACCTAGCCAATAAAAAATTACAGCGATCAAATCTGATAAAGGATAGTTGATGCCTCCTTTACCAAGTAACTCGTCTAATTCAATTCGGCTAGAAAGCTCATTAACCCTGGCCAGCCTTAAAGCTTTTCCTACGACAGCCTTAATGGCTTTCGAAATTAACCAGCCTATGATCAAAATAAGGATCACTAGCAACGCGTTAATCACGAATTGGCTAATCTGGCCCAAAACGGCACGCGCAGGTTCTAATAACACTATTTGCCAACTGCTCATGTACCCTCCTTTTTTGAGTGCTTCTAATTGCTTAACTCTATCACAACTAATAAGTTATGTCAAGAATATTTCGCAGCCGGCAACTATGGCTATTTTTTGAATAAGGTTTAGGAAACTAACTCCCTACAATATCCTTAATATAAAACAATAACTTGTCCAAATCTATCGGTTTATCAATAAACTCCAAAACATCTGATTTGGCGGCTATCTGCCTGCTGGTTGTGTCCGACATAGCCGAAAAAGCAATTATTTGATCTCCCTAGCTACCTGGAATCCATTTTTATTAGGTAATCGTAAGTCTAATAATAATAGATCGACAACCTGTTTATCAAACTTACTAATCCAGTCTTCCCCGGTTTCGGCAGTATCAACCTCATAACCATGCGATTCCAAAGCCAGTTTAGTTGTCATAAGGATATCCACTTCATCATCGATGATAAGTATTCTTTTTTTCATTTTGCCTCCTTTTTAAGCATTACTTAGGTATAAGATATTTTTTTATTTGGTATCGTAAAAATAAAACAGCTGCCCTTTCCTAAAGCCGATTCCACCCAAATCTTGCCTCCTTGGATTTCGACTAACCCCTTAGCAATAACAAGACCCAGTCCGGTGCCGGCTTTGTAACGAGTTTTGGCTTCAGCCGCCCGATAAAATTTATTAAAAAGTTTTTCTTGGTCCTCTGCACAAATACCTATCCCGGTATCCGAAACGTTAAAAATCGCGTTATCCTGATTACTTTCGATTTTTAAGCATACCTGGCCGTTCTTAGGAGTAAAATTTATGGCATTAACCATCAAATTAGTAAGTATCCTTCTAAGATGTTCTGGATCATGCTCCAGAATTAAAGATTCTTTTTGGCAGATAATTTTTAATTGGATTTCTTTTTCCCTAGCCACCGGCTCTAAAGAACTAAAAACTTCTTTGACTATATCTAGAACATTTGAATTTTCCATAGCCACGTTGATCACCCCTGCTTCGATCTTAGATACATCCAAAAGATCATTAACCATCCGGGTCTGCCGGTTCGTATTTTTTAGAATGATTTCTAATAAATCTTTCTTATTTTCTTCTGAAATATTATTATTAAGCTCTTTTTTTATCAGTATAGAAACAGCATTCTTTATTGCCGTAAGCGGAGTCCTTAATTCATGGGAAACTATGGAAATGAAGTCGGTTTTCATTTGGTCTACAGTCTTTAACCTGGCGTGCGCATCTTCGATATATTCAATCAGATTTTCCTTACGCCTTAGAACTACAAAGAAAACCATCGTAATTATACAGACGAACATGGTTATAATTATGCTTATCAACCTGTATTTCATTATTGGCTTTACGGAAATAATTTTCTTAAAAGCAATCACTCCTATAATTTTTTCCTCTTCGTCTTTAATGGGAAACCCCACATAGTAAACGCGTTCATTATAGGTATCCCCCGGAACAAAATAATAGCCGGTCTGCCCTTTAATCGCATCTTTAAAATAGGCAAGATTTGAATAAGATTTATTGGCCTTTGATTCGGGCAGACTCCAGTCTGTAGAGGTAACTACACGGCCCCGGGCATCCAACAGTAAAGCATCGAAAGCGCTACAACGATCCCTGTACTTATTCATTAATACCAGGGCTTTGTCGATATCTTCGGTTTTTGACGAGATCAAAGCAGTTTTAACAGCTGAAAACCTACTTAATAAATAAGCTGACTGCTCAATCCTGGTTAATTCTCCGATTAGTTTATTTAAAGGTGAATTCCGGTTCGCTTTGGTATTTTTAATAATTTGAATCCCGGCATAATAATCCAGGTAATTGGTAAAAACCCAACCGATTCCGATAAGGACAACCAAAGAAAACATAATAATCCATTTGGTTGGTTTAAAAGGCAGCCTATACTTGTGGGGGTTATATTCGGAACCGGCTAAATTCGGCGAATAATACCACAAAGTAACCGCCAGAAATAAGGCAATCAAACCGCGCAACAATTGAACCGGAAAACCAAAAGTATAATTAAAAGATTCGGAATTAATCCAATTACCGGGAAAGAACTCGGATTTAGGGGCGATTAAACCGGATGTAAACGAATAAAAAACCATTAAAATACTTAAAACCAAAAGGACTTTTCTGTCGCGGGTTTCTTCATTGGAAACCCTGTAAATCGAAAAAGCAGCTAATAAACCTGCTGGCAAACCCAGCAAATATCTTAAAGAGATAGCCAAGCCGTTTATTCCCTGTTTATTTGTGAACAGGATCAAAAGGAAAACTACCGGATACATCCACCAACCCTTGCTTTTAGTTCTCCAGATCCCTTTCCTGGCAAACTCTAAAAGAAAAAGATATGACCCGGCTAAAACCCCAAGATGGGCTATGGAAAATATCCTGCCTACTTCAGTATTTATGGCATAAATTTCCATCCATTCATTAAAGGTGTGCAGGAGAGCGAATAAACCCAGAGAAAACCACGGCAATTTGCCTAATTTTTCTTTTTCCAGAGTAAAACAGACGATAAATAAATATAGAAATGATAAACCGTAGAAAAAATAAATATAATCGTATTGGCCTTGAAGAAATTTAAGCATCTTTTAAGATTTGAAAGCAAGTTTAAGCTTGATTTTATTCTTTCCGTTTTTTCTAGCCTGAAGTTTTAGCATTTTTTCTAAGGTAAAAGAAGACAACAGTTCCTGAATCTTATCGGTTGCCTCCTGCCAAACATCCCTCGATACACAAGATTCTGTTTGTTTGCAAACAGAGGGATTTTCAATACAATCCACAAAGCATATTTTTCCCTCTAATACGGAAACTATTTCATTTAAGTTTATTTCCCTGGGATGCTTAGCCAAAATATACCCGGCTCCGGGGCCGCGTTTAGAAATTATTAAGCCTGCTCTTTTAAGAAGATAAAGTAACTGCCAGAGATACTTTTCAGAGATATTCTCTCTTGCTGCTATCTCTTTTAAGGAAACCGGCGAATTTGAAGAGTGTAAAGCCAGGTCAATCATTAAACGCACTCCGTATCTTCCCTTGGTAGATAACTTCATTGACCCTCCCTTATTTTATAGTATTTCTATTAATTTACTATAATTTAAACCCAAAAAAATCCCTTGTCAACACTTATATTTTCTAGCCCTCCAGCCACAGCTTTTTAAGTTCATTATTGATCTTTTGTATTTGAGAATAAGTCAGTTTTTCGTCCGCAGGATCCTGGACAACGACGCTCTTTCTTTTACCTAAGAGAAACTCTCCTACCGCGCAAAAACGCGCCCGGAGCATCCTGCTGGCTGTCTGGACTTCCTTGTCATCTGAAACAACTACGATATTTTCCGGCTGGGATGATTTCTCGATTATTCTTTTTATTATCTCGTCGGCTTCAAGCTTTCGTGAAAAAATACAAAATAGCCCTTCTTCTTCCGGAAGATGACTATTGGCCGGAGGAAAACCATCGAAGACAAGGATGATTCTATTATTTTTGCTCCCAGCCAATCTATTTATCTTTAAAAAATTTATCAGGGAAACCTGAATGTTTACGGACGGCTTAGCTTTAAACTGACGGTGGTTTATAAGGTTGTAGGCGTCGATAATGTATTGTAAAGACATAGATTAAACCCCCTATGGCAGCATACAACACTACAAAAGAAAAAGATAAAAGAGACATAGCAAGGGCTCTTTGCTCGATTACGCCGGCCTTGGCAAAATAAAGAACAAACAGATATTCCCTTAAACCCAATCCTCCGATAGAAACCGGCAAAAGAGTAATCGCCCCGATTATTGGAAGAAAAATAAGAAAATAAATAAAATTGATTCTGACTCCTAAAGCCAGCCCTATGAAATAAATACTGATTGGGTTAATCAGTTGGATAAAAAAAGATAATAACAGATTAATCCCGAGCACTCTCTTGCGGTTACGGAAAATATGTATCTCTTGATGCAGATTTTTAATCATATCTTTTAGTTTTCTAGCCCCGGGCGTATTGAGGAACCTGGTAATCTTTGAATAGATGAAACTATTAAATAAAACCAATAAAATTATAATTAAAGCGACTGTGATCATTGAAACTGAATTTAAAACAACTTTATCCAAGACTAAACTTCTGCCTAATAAAAGGCTGAGCAGAATCACACAAACTAATCCCGTATAACCGCTTAATCTGTCTAAAAAAACCGTAGTAAAAACTTCTTTTGCTTTTTTTGTATGACCTGCCAGGTCCGCGGTTTTTACTACGTCGCCTCCGATTGTAGAAGGCAAAAAGATACTAAAGAACAGACCGGCCGAAAAAGAACTTGTCAGTTTTCTTAAGGGAATGTTTATTCCAACAGCATTAATCAGCATCCTCCAGCGTAAAAACCCAAGCAGGTAAACAGCGGAAAAGATTATAAATCCAGCGGCTAGAAAAAACTTGTCAGCGGATCTTATCTCCTCTAATAATTCCTTGATATCTATTTTATTAAATTTAAAAAGTAGAATAAGCAGTAAAAAACTGACCGCTATCCTAAGCAAGAGAAAAAAAATATCTTTCAGTTTAGCCACTTATAGCTTCTTTCCTGTTAATTTATAATATGCATCCAGGTATTTTTCTCTTGTTTTTTCGATTATTTCTTGGGGTAAATCAGGCGCAGGAGGAGTTTTATTCCAATCTAAGGTTTCCAGGTAATCACGGACGAACTGTTTGTCAAAACTTGGCTGGGGAGCTCCCGGATTATATTCGTCCTTCGGCCAAAAACGGGAAGAATCCGGAGTCAGGAGTTCATCAATGATAATCATCTGCCCGTTAAAAATACCAAATTCAAATTTTGTATCAGCGATAATGATCCCTTTTTTAAGAGCATAATCACTGGCTAGTTTATAAATCTCTAGACTTTTATTTTTCAGTTTTCTAGCGGTGTCCGAACCTACCATTTCTTCTACCGCTTTTTGATTAATCCCCTGGTCATGGCCGAGATCAGCCTTGGTGGTGGGGGTAAATATCGGCTCAGGCAGTTTATCAGATTCTTTTAGATCTTTTGGCAGGTTAACTCCGCAGATAGATTGTTTTTCTTTATATTCTTTCCAACCTGAGCCGGAAAGATATCCTCTTACCACACATTCTACCGGAAGAGGCTTGGTTTTTAAAACTAACATTGAACGGCCGAATAAATCAGGATTATATTTCTCCAGGATTTCTGGATAGTTATGGGTATCGCAGGAAATCAAATGGTGGCCGATTATATCTTTGATAAAATTAAACCAGAAGGCGGATACGCTGGTTAAAACCCTGCCTTTATCCGGAATACCGCAAGGCAGGACAACATCAAAACATGAAATCCGGTCAGTCGAAACAATCAGCAACTTATCTCCCAAGTCATATACATCCCTGACCTTGCCTCTTCGGAAGAACTTTAATTCGTTAAAATCTGTTTTTAACAAAACCTTATTTTCCATAGACTTTAAATCTTTCAATTAACGCTTCCAGTTCATCCGCTAATTCTTTCGGCAAATCTTTCTTAAACATAGCGAAAAACTTGCTTATACCTTTTGCCTCTTCAAGCCATTCCTCTTTATTTACCTTAAGCAGGCTGTCCATTGCATTTTCAGAAAGTTTAAGGCCGGTCATATCAATATCAAACGGATAAGGAATGTAGCCAATCGGAGTTTCCATGGCATTTACTTTACTATTGCAACGGTCCAATATCCACTCTAATATCCTTAAATTTTCGCAAAAACCCGGCCATAAAAATTTCCCGTCTTTATCTGTTCTGAACCAGTTGACATGAAAAATCTTCGGGGACTTAGCCATAAGTTTACCCATATTTAACCAGTGTTTAAAATATTCTGCCATATTATACCCGCAAAAAGGAAGCATGGCCATCGGGTCACGGCGGACCTGGCCCAATTTTCCAACTTGGGCAGCAGTCAACTCAGACCCCATGGTTGCTCCTACAAATACCCCGTGCTGCCAGTTAAAAGACTGGTAAACCAAAGGAGCAACATGCTCTCTTCTACCGCCAAAAATTATTGCTGAAATCGGAACTCCGTGATGCTGATCCAGCCTGAATGACGCTGAGGGGCAGTTTACGATCGGAGCGGTAAAACGGGCGTTAGGATGAGCGCCATTTATTATTTTACCTTCGGAATCCATAGTGTTAGGTTTCCAGGAATTACCTTTCCAATCGATTCCCTGAGGCGGAACCTCTCCATCAGCGCCTTCCCACCAAACAGTATTATCTGGCTTAAGAAGCACATTTGTATATATAGTGTTTTTTCTGATTGTTTCTACCATATTCGGATTGGTCTTAGAGTTAGTCCCGGGCGCAACTCCAAAGAAGCCGGTTTCAGGGTTTACCGCCCAAAGTGAGCCATCTGAATCAACACGCATCCAGGATATATCATCACCTAATGTCCAGATGCGGTAACCCTTCATTTTAAGTCCTTCCGGGGGGACCAATATCGCTAAGTTTGTTTTGCCACAAGCGCTGGGAAAAGCAGCAGCAATATATTCTACATGGCCGTTGGGTTCTTCAATTCCCATTATCAACATATGCTCGGCCATCCACTTTTCTTTTTTCGCTTGAAAGCTTGCAATGCGAAGAGAAAGGCATTTTTTACCTAAAAGAACATTGCCGCCGTAGCCGCTTCCTACGCTCCAGATTGTGTTATCTTCGGGAAAATGCAGGATCAGCCTGTTCTTTATATCTAACCTTGCCTTTGAATGAAGGCATTTTGTAAAATTATCGTCTTTTTCAAGCTGTCCTAAAACGGCCTTCCCGCAGCGGGTCATAATCAGCATATTTAATACCACATAACGCGAGTCAGTAAGTTCAACGCCTATTTTACTAAAAGGAGAGCCGACCGGCCCCATTGAAAAAGGAATCACATACATAGTCCTGCCCGACATCGACGACTTAAATATTTTTTTAGCTTTTTGGTACGCGGCCTGTGGGCGCATCCAATTATTGTTCGGCCCGGCATCCCTCTTTTTCTTTGTGCAGATAAAAGTTAAATGCTCTGTGCGGGCGACATCGTCATGGGCGGTGCGGTGCAAGAAACAACCGGGAAGCTTTTCCTGGTTTAAGCGGATCAAATCGCCATTGGCAACCGATTCTTTTTCTAAAGCCAGCTTCTGCTCTTCGCTTCCGTCTATCCAGACAATTCGTTCGGGGCCGCAAAGCCTGGCCATTTTATTTACCCAATCAATTAGCTTCTTATTTGTAGTCGGCATTTTTTCCATTTTTTACCTTTGGTTAGAAATATACTTATAAGCGGAATCGGCAGCTACCGCTCCGTCTCCACAAGCATTAACCACTTGATATAAGCTTTTCTTACGGCAATCACCACAAGCAAATATTCCTGCTTCCGAAGTAGCCATGCTATCATCAGTTATTACTAACCCGCTTTCATCCATCTGAACCTTACCTTTTAAAAAAATGGTTTCAGGTTCATACCCTATATAAATAAAAATTCCGTCGCAATTAAAATCCCGTAGCTTGCCGCTTTCAACATCCTTGACAGCCACTGCTTCTACCTTTTGCGATCCTTTGATTTCCGTAACAACACTGTTTAAGATAAATTCTATCTTCTTATTCGCCTGCAATCTTTCCTGGAGTATCGCCGATGCCCTCAGGTCTTTACGCCGGTGGATTATGCTAACCTGGCTGGTAAAACGGCTAAGGTAAATCGCTTCTTCGGCAACCGCGTTACCGCCGCCGACAATAACCACTTTTTTTTCCTTAAAAAACGGCCCGTCACAGGTTGCGCAATAAGAAACCCCCCGGCCGGTATATTTTTCCTCACCCGGTATTCCTAATTTCTTAGGACGGGCGCCGCTGGCGATAATTATTGCCTGGCCTTCATGGACGCCATCGGAAATCCGGACCACTTTTTTTGGGCAATCTATTTCAAGCACCTCATCGTTTATAATTCCAACTCCCAACTCCCTGACCTGGGCTTCCATCCGGCCCATCAGGTTCTGAGTAGAGGTGCCATCGGGAAAACCCGGATAATTTTCAATAGTCTCACTAAGCAGAATACGGCCTCCTACTGCCATTTTTTCGATCAATAGGGTATTTAAGCGGCTACGCCCGGCATAAAGCCCTGCGGTTAACCCTGCCGGCCCAGCTCCGATAATTATCAAATCATATTTTGCCATTTTAGAGTTTTTTCAGTGCCCTTAATTTCTTTTTTAAGCGGATTTTTTCGAAAAATGAAGAATAATCTATAATCAACCTGCCTTTGAGATGGTCGATTTCATGCTGCAATACACAGGCAAAAAGATCCTTGGCTTCGATTTTTACCGGGTTATTGTTCTCATCTTTTGCTTCCAACCAGATTTTTTTAGAACGCTTGACTTTGACTGAAATCCCCGGGACGCTTAAGCAACCTTCAGTGATCGCCTGGTAACCTTCTTTTTTTACAATTTTAGGGTTAGCCAATTTATATAACCCCTCTCCAATATCAACTACTATCAATTGGCAGCCCATTCCTATCTGGGGCGCAGCCAGACCTATCCCGGAATCTTCATACATCGACTTAGCCATCTGGCTGAGTATCGAACGGTGTTCAGCGGTCACTTTATCAATAGGCTTGGCTTTTTTTCTTAAAATTGGGTCGCCTAAAGTTTTAATTTTTGGCCTTTCGGTTTCTTTCATTTTATTTTTAAACTTTTTTTATTTTATTCTTTTCATTTACTTTAATGATCTTTGGCTTTATTGTTTTTGCCTCCTTGTCTTCGATCATGACATAAGTAACTATAATCACTTGATCTCCCGGGCAAGCCCCGCGGGCTGCCGGGCCGTTCAAGCAGACTATTCCGCTTCCGGGAGCACCTTTAATTACATAAGTTTCCAAGCGCTGTCCGTTGTTAAGATTCAACACCTCCACTTTTTCATTTTCCAAAATATCTGCCGCTTTAATCAAATCCTCATCAAGGGTAATACTGCCCTGATAATAAAGATTGGCTTCGGTAACTGTTGCCCGGTGAATTTTTGATTTTAACATCGTCCTTAACATTGAATTTCTCCTTAAACTGCGCCTATCAGATTATAGGCCTGTTTGGCAATCATTAACTCTTCATTGGTAGGAATCACCAGAATCTTCGGTTTTTTTCTTAGGTTTTCAAACATACCGCTACAGATTTTATCCCGTATCCCGGCCTGGTTTTCACCGATTCCTGCGGTAAATACCAGGGCATCGCAACCACCCAAGGCTGCCATATAAGCGCCGATATATTTCCTGACCCGGTAAACAAAAATACTGACTGCAAGATGCGCCCTCTTATTTCCTGTATTTGCTTTTTCTTCCAATAAACGCATATCATTACTGATACCCGATATACCCTTAAGACCGCTTTCTTTATTCAGGATACAATCCATTTGTTTTGTATCCAGTTTTTTCTTGTGCATAATATGCGTAATTAATGCCGGATCAGTATCCCCGCAGCGGGTACCCATTACTAAACCTTCCAGGGGAGTAAAACCCATACTCGTATCGACAGATTTTCCTTTATTTACAGCAGTTATGCTTGAGCCATTTCCTAAATGGCAGGTAATCAATTTTATTTCTTTAAGCGGTTTTCCTAAAATGCGGCTAGCTTCATGAGCAACGTATTCATGGCTTGTACCGTGAAAGCCGTATTTCCTTATACCCATTTTTTGGTAATAATCATACGGCAAACCGTAGATAAAGGCATAATCCGGGATAGTTTGATGAAATGCAGTATCAAAAACAGCAACCTGCTTTATCCCGGGTAGAAGTTTCTGGCAAGCCAGTATTCCCGATAAATTAGCCGGATTGTGTAAAGGCGCAATTGCGCAGCACTTTTTTATTCCCTTAATTACATTTTGGTCGACAATAACCGGTTTTTTAAATTTTTCAGCACCGTGGACAACCCGGTGGCCGACTGCCTCGATATGGTTTATTTCCGAAAGGATAACTTTTAAGCCTGAATAATGGTTAGTAAATTTTGAACCTTCTTCGCCTATATGGTCGATGGCCCCTTTTGTGACTAGCCGGGCAGACGGCATCTCGAAAAGTTTATATTTAATCGATGAACTTCCGCTATTAATTACAAGTATTTTCATTATTGGGACCTTAATGCGGTTACTGCTACGCTGTCTACGATATCTTCTGCGAAACAACCTCGCGATAAATCGCTGGCAGGCTTATTTAAACCTAAAAATAAAGGCCCTATTGCCCGGCAACCGCTTAAACGCTGAACCAACTTATAACAGATATTCCCAGCTTCCAGATTCGGAAAAATAAGCACATTGGCCCTGCCGTTAATAGGGCTATCCGGGCATTTTATTTCAGCTACTTCCGGCACAATTGCCGCATCCCCCTGAAGCTCGCCATCGGCTAATATATCCGGGGCAAGGGTTTTAAGCAAGGATAGCGCTTCAGCGATTTTTTCGGCGGCTTTTGTCCTGGCCGAACCTTTGGTGGAATAACTTAAAAAGGCCACTCTTGGCGTAATCCCTAAAACTTTACCAGCTAACTCCGCGGCAGTAAAAGCAATACAGGATAACTGTCTTGAATTGGGATCAGGGATAACTCCGCAGTCAGCAAAAATAAAAGTCCCATTATCCCCGTATTGGCTGTTGGCAACATCCATAATAAAACAGCTAGAAGCTATGGTAAACCTTTCATCTAAACCAATACAGCGAATACAGGCCCGGGCTACATCGGCAGTAGTATGTACTGCCCCGGCAACCAAACCATCAGCCTTACCTTCCCTAGTCATCATCGCCGCATAATAAAGGTTATCCGAAAAAAGCTTTTTTACCGTTTCAAGATCAATATCTTTGGATTTATAAAGTTCATAATATTCCTGGATATATTTTTCTTTCAAGTTTTTATCGATCTTATCCGGAGTCAAAACTATTGGATTGGCTAAAAATTCCTTACGGATGATCTTCTCCGCTTCCAATGTACGATCATCTTCATATTCAGGCAAAACGATGTTCTTTATTTTCTCCCCCGCGCGCCCACGGATCTTCTCTATGGCATTCATCTTAAATCCCTCTCAGAATTGTTTTAAAATCTATGTTTTCCTTAATTAATTTTACTACCGCATCAATTTTATCTTTATCGACCGGCCTGATTTTTACAGTTATATCGTGAACACAAGTTGCCACATCATAAGTATCTGACTTTGCCAGTAAAACCGGGATCTGAGCCTTGACTAAAAGGTCCATAATCGCCGGTTGAGGGGTTATTCCGCAAGTCAAGACTATACCGCAGACTTTTAACTTAAGTTGCGCGGAATCCCGAAAACAATTAAGAGCAATCATAATCATATCTTCGCGGTCACCAGGCGTAATCATAAGGCTATCTTCAGTGATATAGCGTTCAGCATCCCGCGGCTCCATTGCCGCAACAATCACCTTAGCCACGCTGCGCTCTAAATATTCTTTTCCGCAAAGCACCTGAAAATCTGTTTCTTCTAAAATCTGTTCAATTGAAGGCCTAGCCAACATTGGGTCATAAGGCAAAACCCCCAGGACTTTGAGCCCCTTTCTTTCTAAGCCCTTGCGAACCAAGCGATTAATTTTATCAAATTTATTAGGCAAGACTTTATTTACAATCACGCCCAGAACCTTAACTCCTTCTTTTTCGAAGAGGGCTTTATTTAAAATAATCTCATCGATCGGCCGGCCAACTCCGCCAGAAGAAATAATAATTACCTTGGAACCTAAAAGCCTGGCTACCGCGGCATTAGAATGGTCAAATACTGAACCTACTCCGGCATGGCCAGTGCCTTCGATAACAACTAATTCCTGTTTTTTCGAAATCCGGCGGAAGGAATCCTTTATCTGGTTAGATATCCCGTCTTTATCCGGCTTGGTAATAAATTTTTCGGTAAACCCTTTTTCTACAGCAATCGGGCTCATATCTTTTAACCCGCATTTTATCCCGCAGACCTCCTCAATAAGTATTGAATCTTCGTCGATCTTCTGACCCTCTTCCTGAAGGTAGCGCTGGCCAATGGGTTTGATAAAACCTACTTTGCCGAATTTCTCTTGTAAGTTACGGATAATTCCTAGAGAAACCGTCGTTTTACCGTCATTCTGCTTAGTGGCAGCAATAAAGATTTTACGCATTACAGGTTTTCTTCTATTTTACGTTTTAAATCGAGTTTACTTACGGCTCCCACGAGCTGGTTCATAACTTTACCTTTTTTAAAAAATATAACCGTGGGAATCGACATTACCCCGTATTGGGTGGCTACTTTAGGATTGTTATCGACATCAATCTTGCCAACTTTGATTTTTCCGGCGTATTCTTTAGCCAGTTCGTCGATAAAAGGGGCAATCATTTTGCATGGCCCACACCAACCCGCCCAAAAATCAACCAAAACAGGAAGATCCGACTCCAGCACTTCTTTCTTAAAACCAGCGTCTGTAAAATGTAATGTGTGCATTTTTAATCCTTTACCTTAAAATGGGTTAATAAAGCCTGGTAGGTTTACTTAAATTATCACAAACGATCGGAAATTGCAAGAAATTTGATGGCCGAAAAAAATGGCTCAAATTAAAATTAGGACAGGATAAAAGTCAGCTACTAAGATGCTTTTTTAGAGGCAAGTAAATGCAGCTGTTGTGAATAATATCCTGCAGTCAGCGAATCTAGCGATGCGGTCAATTCTTCGAGCTTTAATTGTTTATCAAACCTTTTATTCCGGTCTTCGAGCGCCAAATTATCCAATTCAAATTTTATTCTCAAGCGTTCGAAATACAGTTTATTTACCTGGTCCAATATATCTTCACGAAGTTCGACCATTAGCTTAGAACGTACATCGATTGCTGTCTGGGCATCGTTCCAAATTAAATCCCCAAAATCCCAACTCAGCGAAACATCCCAATCAATGTTGTCCTGGCCTTTGCGTAGAATATCGTCTTCTTTGGTTGTCGAGCCGCCTTCCCAGTGCCACAAATCCGTTGAATTGCGGTCAAAGCCAATATTAACTTGAGGCAACAAAGCTTTTTTGGCCGCCTTTTTTCTCCAGGCGGTTATTTTTTCAGGGGATACCTCAGCATATTTAATTGCTGCTTCCCGAACCTGGCTTATTTTGGGTTCGCTAGAAAGATAATCATTGAGCATCGAACGGTTAAAAATTGAAGAGTAATTCCCTTTGGTAGTTTTAAATATACCCTTCTCTGCGGCAATATAAATATTGGATTCACTATCTAAAGTAAGGTAGTTTAACTTACCCGCTTCCAGGCCCAAGGAAAGTTCCTTCCATTGTAAATTGTCGAATAAAAATACTCCTGATTCGCTAAGCCCCAAAACTTGCGAATTTTCTGACAAACAAAGCATCAAAATGTTTCTGTTTAATAAACCGTATTCGTGTAATTT
>Ga0172375_10003570_pt1 | contig 23510 bp, 21 predicted proteins | sample LakKiv1m_FD_114537 | JGI IMG/M metagenome (GOLD analysis project Ga0172375, IMG submission 114537) | Freshwater microbial communities from Kabuno Bay, South-Kivu, Congo - kab_092012_11.1m | ecosystem: Environmental > Aquatic > Freshwater > Lake | place: Democratic Republic of the Congo... | reverse complement strand
GGGGAAGCCGGGCAGGCCAAATTGTAGATTTGGTCTACTTCCAGATATAGCGGAAAACAAACATCATGACGGATAAGTTCAAATTTGTGATTGTCCATCAGGTCAATGATATTATTCTTGCTGCCGGTAAAAAAATTATCCACGCAGATTATATCGTGTCCGTCTTCTTTCAGTAATTTCCGGCAAAGATGGCTGCCGATAAAACCAGCACCTCCTGTTACAAGTATTCTGCTCATTTGATTATTTTAGTGTTAAATTTAAACCACTCATAAGTTTTTTTGACGCCGCTGGGGAAATCGTATTCCGGCTGCCAACCCAGTTCGTTTTTTATTTTGGAAAAATCCAAACAGCTTCTTTTTTGTTCGCCCAACTTAGCTTCGCTATGTATTTCTTCAAATTTATTGCCGAAATTTTTATTGATTTCGGAAAACAATTCATTGACGTCGGTTTCTTGGCTCGTGCCTATATTATAAATTCCAGCTTTATCAAAATTCTCCAGTGCCATGACATTAGCTCTGGCTACGTCTTCTACAAAAACGTAATCGCGAGTCTGTCGGCCATCACCATTAATGGCTGGCTGTTCGCCGTTGAGCATCTTGTTAATAAAGATTGCTACCACCCCGGCTTCACCATGGGGATTCTGGCGCGGCCCGTAAACGTTGCCGTAGCGCAAGGAAATATAGTTCAAATCAAATATTTCATGATAATAATTCAAAAATTTATCCACGGTCAATTTGGCTATACCATAAGGCGACAAAGGATATTCCTTGTAAATTTCCGGCGTCGGGATTACATTGGCATCCCCATAAATGGCTCCGCCCGTGGAAGAAAAAAAGAATTTTTTGACTTTATGGTTGACCGAATTCTGGATCAGGTTTAAACTGCCCAAAATATTGGTCTGGGCGTCAAACAGAGGATCGGCGACCGATTTTCTGACATCAATCTGCGCCGCCAGGTGGTAAACTATTTCCGGCTGTTCTTCGTTAAAAATTTTTCCGATTGCCGGAAAATCAGTGATATCTGCCTGGATAAATTTAGCCTGAGGGTTTAGGTTTTCTTTACGGCCCGTGCTTAAATTATCAATTATGACAACCTCGTGGCCTTTTTCAATTAATTTGTCGGCAACATGGCTACCGATAAACCCGGCGCCGCCGGTGACTAGTATCTTCATAATTTTGAATTATCAATTTTGAATTTTGATTCAAATATTAATTTTTTAATGTTGAAATTATTTTTCCAAATATCAAAGTCAGTTCTTGTGCCTCTTTCCATAATTTTCTTGCTTCCGTCAATTTTTCGGGACAAGCAACAGATATCATATGCAGCCAATGCTTGCTTTCTTGCGATTCTTTTTTGCAAATATGAATTTTATTTTTGAAATCTTTTTTGGAACTAGCTCCATTGGCCTCCATGTAATTAGCCACTGTACTGGTAGCACTTCTTATTAATTGTGAAATTAATGGCCTGGTTATAACATCCTGAGGAATGCTCTTGCAAAATTTTATGACCGCACTGCCAAATTCCGCAGTTCTTTGCTCAAGGTCATATTTTTTGCTGGCTTGAATCATTTTACATTAAAAATTCATTCAAAATTGGAAATTCTAAATTCAAAATTTTTTATTTCTGTAAGCTATTATCCCAAATTCCCAAGCCTTTGGCAAATTTGCTAAATTCACCAAAAAGCTTTAAAATAAAGAAAAATTAAGTTCAATCATATGGAAAATAAACCCTATATATCCGTGGTCGCGCCCTTATACAACGAGGGGGATAATGTCAGGCAGCTCTACCAGGAAATCAAAGCGGCCTGCGAAAAAATCAGTAAGCCTTATGAGATAATTTTCACCGATGACGGTTCCACTGACAACACGGCTGCCAATTGCCAGGTGCTCACGCCTTTGAAATTAATTAAATTCCGGAAAAATTTCGGCCAAACCGCCGGTTTTGACGCTGGTATCAAAGAAGCCAAGGGCGACATTGTCATTACAATAGACGGTGATTTACAGAATGACCCAGCAGATATTCCATTGCTTTTGGAAAAAATCAATGAAGGTTATGATGTGGTTGCGGGATGGAGATGGCAAAGAAAAGATCCGCTGAGTAAAAAAATTCCTTCCCGGATCGCAAACCTATTAAGAAAATTTTTGATTCAGGACAATATCCACGATTCTGGCTGCGGGCTTAAGGCTTACCGCCGCCAGTGTTTTGAAGATGTGGATCTTTTTGGCGAGATGCACCGTTTCATTCCGGCGGTCCTGGCCATGGATGGTTATAAAGTCACCGAAGTCAAAGTCAACCACCGGCCGCGCATCCACGGCACGACTAAATACAATTGGAAACGAGGCATCAAGGGAATCTCGGATATGATATCCATCTGGTTTTGGCGCAAATACGCTAACCGGCCCCAGCACCTGTTCGGCGGCACTGGAATATTTTTGTCGCTGGCCGGCATCGCCATTTTAATCTGGATGGCAGTGGAAAAAATATTCTACAGCGCTTCGCTTTCCGAAAAAATCTGGCCATTGGTTGGCATATTTTTCATCATGGTCGGCATCCAATTATTTATTTCCGGACTGATGTTTGATATTTTAATTAAAAATTACTACAAAAACCGCAACCGGATGAATTACTCAATCAAAGAAATAATAGAATCATGAGAATTGCTATCATCGGCACAGGTTATGTTGGCCTGGTAACCGGAACTTGTTTTTCCGAAATGGGCAACAATGTAATCTGTGTTGATTCCAACCGAAAAAAAATCAAAAAACTGAAATCGGGCATCACCCCGATTTTTGAGCCTGGCCTTTCGGATATGATCAGAAACAATGCCGCCAAAGGCAATTTAAATTTTACCACCAACACTAAGAGCGCTGTGGAAAAAAGCGACTTGATACTTATTGCCGTCGGCACACCCCAGGGCGAGGACGGCAGCGCTGATTTGCAATATGTCTTGGAAGTTGCCAAGGATATCGGCAAATACCTTGGCCACCCGGCCATTATTATTGACAAATCAACCGTTCCTGTCGGCACCGCCGACAAAGTAAGGAAAGTAATCGCCGGAGAACTCAAGAAAAGGAAAAGGAAAATCCGGTTTGATGTGGTTAGTAATCCGGAATTTCTTAAGGAAGGCGCGGCTATCAGTGATTTTATGAAGCCGGATCGGGTAGTTGTCGGCGTGGAAAAAAAAGAATCCATTGAAATTATGAAGGAGCTTTATGCGCCTTTCACCCGCAACTATGAACGGCTGGTTATTATGGATATCCGCAGCGCCGAAGTCACCAAATACGCGGCCAATGCCATGCTGGCCACCCGCATTTCCTTTATGAACGAACTGGCGCGGCTGTGCGAAAAAGTCGGAGCTGACATCAATATGGTACGCCAGGGTATGGGCAGCGATCAGCGTATCGGTCATCATTTCCTCTATGCCGGCTGCGGATATGGCGGCTCTTGTTTTCCCAAAGACATCCAGGCGCTGATCCGGACCGGCAATGACCACGGGGAAGAAATGCACATCATCACTGCCACTGAAGAAGCCAATCAGAGACAGAAAAAAATTCTGGTTGAAAAAATTGTAAAAAGATTTGGTGAAAATCTTAAGGGGAAAAAATTTGCCTTATGGGGATTGTCCTTCAAACCGGAAACGGATGACATGCGCTATGCGCCTTCAATTGTCATAACGGAAGAATTGATCAAACGGGGAGCCAGAGTTTGCACTTATGATCCAAAAGCCCATGAGGAAGCCAAAAATTGTTATCTTAAAAATATACGGGGAGTAGTTTATTGCCAAAACAAGGAAGCCACCCTGGCTAAGGCGGATGCCCTCATAATTGCGACTGAATGGAAAGAATTCCGCTCTCCGAATTTTTCAAGCATGAAAAAGCGGATGAAGAGACCGATAATTTTTGATGGCCGCAATATTTATGATTGCATAAGAATGAAAGAATATGATTTTGAATATTATCCGATCGGAGTCGGACGAAAATCATGCAACATAAAACATGTAACATAAAACACACAAAATGAAACAGGGTAAAATTGAAAATTTTCATAATATTTTGAAGAAAAAAATGGATGACTTTGTTTTTGATGTTTATAAAATAACAAAAAAATTTCCAAAGGAAGAAATTTATGGAGTAACCTCACAAATTCGCAGAGCTTCTATGTCTATTATTCTTAATTATATAGAGGGTTTTGCAAGACTCGGGGACAAGCAGTTGAAAAATTTTTTACAGATATCTTATGGGTCGTTAAAGGAAACAAAATACTTGCTTTATTTTTCGGAAAGGGAAGGTTATATAGAAAAAAATGATTACAAAAAATTAATTGGTTTGTCCGAAGAAATAGGCGCTATGCTTTGGACAACTATAAGGGGAATTAAATCAAAGGCATGACAAAAATTGTTACATGCTATATGCTACATGTTTTATGAAGGTCTTGTTTTTCAACTATGAATACCCACCTTTAGGTGGGGGAGCAGGCAATGCCACTTTTTATATTTTGCGCGAATTCTCCAAAATTCACGACTTAAAAGTTGACCTGATAACTTCTTCAATTGATGGCCAATATCATGAAGAAAAAATAAGCAGCAACATCACCATCTATCGGATTGACATCGGAAAAAATAAGAATAACCTGCATTTTCAATCTAAGAAAGATTTGATTATCTATAGCTGGAAAGCCTATTTTTTAGCCAGAAAACTCTGCCGTAAAAATAAGTATGATTTGACCCATTCCTTTTTTTCTGTTCCCTGTGGATTTATTTCTTATTTGCTGAAAATCAGCCTTAAAACGCCCTATATTGTATCGCTTCGAGGAGCTGACGTTCCAGGCTATAGTGAACGTTTTTCCTCTTTATACGTGATTTTAAGACCTCTAGTAAGATTAATTTGGACACATGCCAGTTTTGTTGTCTCTAATAGCCAGGGACTTAAGAATTTGGCCACAAAAACCAATCAGCGTCAAGAGATTATTGTCATACCCAATGGCATTGACACCAACCAATTCCAACCTCGTCTGGAAACTTCGTCTCGGGATAATAATTTTAAAATTCTTTGTGTCTCCCGGATAACCGAAAGAAAAGGAATTAAATATTTAATAAAGGCTACGAGATACCTTCCCGAAAAAGCTATTTTGGAAATAATTGGGGAGGGGAATGAAAAAGAAAAACTGGAAAAATTGGCTGAAAATTTAAAACTGGAAGATAGGATTAATTTTTTAGGTTTGGTCAATCACGATGATTTGCCGGAAATTTATTCTCAAGCGGATATTTTTGTATTGCCATCGCTTAATGAGGGAATGAGCAACACCATCTTGGAAGCATTAGCATCCGGCCTGCCCATTATTGCCACTGATACTGGCGGAACTAAAGAGCTTCTCACTGATGGAAAAAATGGATTTATTATAAAAATGAAAGACAGCCAGGATATTTCTGAAAAAATTAAAAGATTAATAATCAATAAAGATCTGCTGGTTACAATGGGGCGGGTTAGCCGTAAAGTTGCTGAAAATTTTTCCTGGCAAAAAGTAGCCGACCGATATTTGGAATTATACAAAATAATTGTTAAGGATTAGAAAATATCAAAAAAATATTTAAAAACAGCAAGACTAAATTTATATTCAAAGCTTTGGTCAGTGCGGGTTTTTTGGCTTGGATTATTTATACCACTGATTGGCCGGAGGTTTTATTCTATTTTATAAAAATTGATCCTTGGTACCTGATTCTATATATTATAGTTCTTTTTATTGGATTTTTAATTTCATCTTACAAATGGAAATTGCTGGCTGAATTTAAAAAAATTAATTTGCCGCACTGGGAATTTTTCAAGTTATATTTTGTCGGAACTTTTATAAATAATTTCATGCCATCTTTTATTGCCGGGGACGCTTACAAAGCTTATGAGATCGGGAAACAAGATGAAAGGCATAATGAAAAATATACTCAAGCTGCTTCAACTGTAATGATGGATCGCATAACAGGATTTATCGGAGCAACTATCCTGCTTCTTCTCTTCAATTTAATTAATTTCCAAACAATGCTTTCCAACAAATTGCTTTTAGCCGCTAATATTATTGTCCTAACCTCATTTGTTATTGACATAATTGTCTATATGTCGCGCAAAATTAAATTTCTTAAAAATTTCATCAAAAAAATAATTCCCGGAAAAATAATTGATTTTTTCTGGGAATTGAGCCATTACGATTCAAAAATTATCCGCCAAGCAATTTTTTATTCCATCATTTTTTCTTTAATCGGGGTGGCTATTTTAAATTATATCCTATTCATGGCGATGGGCATTGAAATCGGCCTGCTTGATTATCTTTCTGTTATCTTCTTAATTGCCATAATTTCGTCTATCCCAATCAGTGTCAACAATATCGGCATCAAAGAATGGGCTTATGTAACTTTTTTTGGACTTTTTGGACTGAATGCTTCCGCAGTTCTGACTGTAGCCATTATCAGCCGTTCTATCCAGATGATCGTCAGTTTTGCCGCTTTGCCGGCCTATCTCCAGACAAAAAAATCAAATCAGTAGTCGCTTGTTTTTAAAAAATTCGTATTCGTCATTTCTTTCCGCATGAAAAACTATCTCTACTTGATCACTGCGCGGAACAGTTTCAAATGGTTTTTTTACCCCCTTTATCCAATCAAAACTTATGAAATAATCCGCAGTTTTTAAGTTGCTCGTCTTTAAAATTTTTAAGTCAAATTTTCTCAACCAATTTAAAATAAAGGCGACTGGATTCGCCTGGCTGAAGTTTTTCAGGCCCAGCCGGACATGATTTATTTTATCCTCTTGGCCAATCTTAAGAATTAATTTGAAGTAAGCCGGAAAAAAATGAATATGTTCATGGGAACTAAGCCCATCGGGATATTTTCCGAATAATTTTTTAAAATCGCTCATCTGGAAACTCCACTCCGCTTCAATCTCATCAATCCTGTTTGGATTAAAAAGGTAATCCCGGAGAAATTTAATAATTCTTATTAAATTATTTTCTTTTTCTTCCGTTTTTCTTTCCTGCCAGCCGTCAATTTTTTCCGCGTCCAGATGAAAATGTATATCGATCTTGACGCCGGATTTGAGCAATTTTTCTGCTTGCTCTTTGGTTATATGACGGCTCATCATGATTTCTACTCTGTTAATTTTGCCCAGATCTACCAATTCCAAAATCCGATCGGTAGCGATTTTGCTGATGCCGAAATCATCGGCAGATATTATAATTTTCTTATTAAATTGCATTTTATTCTTCCGACTTTATAATCTTTACAAAATTTTCCTCTCTATTATCAATATTGAGAGACCAAACTATATTTCCTTTTTTGTAATAATAAGCGACGCTCTTTTTGGCCAAATCGGGATATTTCCACTGAAATTGATGCCTGATTGAACCTCTCTTGGAAATTACAAAATAATCGGGCTTGGTTTTAGTTATGTCAATTTTATAGTCTCGAATACATCCCGATCTAAGAAATTGGCAAATCGCACTTCTGTCTGACCAAATCGTAAGATTTTTTGCATCTGGCAGTGAATTTAAATATTGGGCGGCTTCATATTCTCCATATCCCCAAGAATCGGTAATTATAAATTTATTGGGAAGCAAAATGTTAGTGTAATTAAAATAAAAAGGTTTTGAAAGCCAAAGAGCGGTTATACCAGAAAGCAATATTAAAAAGGACATTATTATAATAAATTTTTTTGTGCTTATTTTTAATATTTTTTCCAAATATGATTTAAATTCGAATATTGTTAAAGCTCCCAAAAAGGCGAAAAAAGGATAAATCATTATACTATAGCGAATATTGGCTAAAACATTAGAAAACAAGAGGGATGGAAAATATAAAAGGGGGAAGAAGGAGCAGAAAAAAATATAAAGCCGAAATTTTTCCAGTTTTCCGAAGATAATTTTCAGCCAAAGCGCAAAAACCAATATTAATATTAGGGGAAGCTGAGAAAAAACAAATGGATAAAATTGAATGAGGATCTCTTTGGAAAATTCAATTATTGGACTATTATTTTCCAAAATACTTTCAAAATGGCTGTTTTTTTTCTGATACACAATGTCTCTCAATTCATCAAAAGCAATAAATTTCTGCCCCAGCCAGCAATTTAATATAATGACCAAAAAGACTAAGAGCATTAAAAAACTAGATAATTTAAAAATAAATTGCTGACGTTTATGGAAAAAGTTGCCTAATTTCAAAAAGACATAATTTTTAAAAACCACGGAATCTAAAATGATAAAGCCAATAAAAGTCAGCATTGGCCATAAAATCAGAGAAAATCCAGGAGAACCGATCGTTCCACGATATAAGTATTTCAATTTTAAAAACGCTGCTGGCATAAAAAAGACAAAAACTAAAATCGATAAAATCCAGATGACAAAAAAATAAAGAATATTCTTAAAAAAATAGCTCCTTGAATCTTCTCTCTTCCTGAAAAAATTAAAGTAAACAAAATAATTTGCAATTAAAATCAGAATGAAGGTTGGAAATATGATATTGGCGGAATATTTAGAAAGTAGCCCGAAACCGGTGAATAAAGCTGATAGAAAAATAAATTTTTTTTCTTTGGTTTTTAAAAGGGCAAAATATGAAAAAATAGCTGCCGCTGAAAAAGTCCAAAGAAGGGAATCCGGATTTATTATTTGAGAAATACCGACTAAAACAGGCGATAGCGCAATGAACATTATGGTAAAAAGAGCAACCCAATCGGATTCTGTTATCTTTTTTATTATCCAAAAAAAGAAAAAAATAAATAATGTATTAAATATCAAAACAGGTAAACGCAATACCATATTTATGCGCTCTATTTTTAAAGAATCATAAACGGTGAACAAATTATTTTTAGTGGCTATTTGATCTCTGATTCGGTTCAGTTCGGGATGTCTTTCAAAAATCAAACCCAACCCAGAAACTAGAACAATTGACACTCCTGGTTTATCGTTTATAGCTGTCTTTTTCCACTCTTGATTTTTTAGTGCTTTCCAATATTTCGGGATTCTCTCAAATTTCCAAAAATGCTCATCGACTGTTTCAAACTTGGATAAATGATAGAAGCCAAAAGAAAAAAATAAGACAACGGATAGTATTAAAAAAAAATTAATTATTATTTTATCTAATTTCATAACTGGTCTCTTAAATTTTCAGAGGAAATAATTTTTACAAAATTATTAGGCCGGCCGCCGATTTCCAATTTATATTCGTAATTTTCTTCTTCATAAAGCTTGTCCAGGCGGATCAGCTGGCTATTGCCACCATTAAATCGATTAAGCGTCATCTTTGTGGTCCGGCTTTTGCGTCCAGCTGAAATCACAAAATAATCAAGATTGACCTTATCTTTGTCAAGATTGATACCGCTATAGCATTTCCCGACAAAAAAAGTGCAGACTCCTCGTTTATCGGTCCAAACCGATAAATTTTTTGCGTCAGTGAGAGAATTAAGATATTGAGCCGCCTCAAAACTGCCATCGCCCATGTCTTTGAGATTAAGGACATATTGATTCGGCAAAAGATCATTAGCATAGCTGAAATAAAATGGTTTTATAAAATTCAGACTATACACGGAACACGCGGCTAAAAAGGCAAAAATAATTCCAAAATTCCAGCGAATTTTACCCTGGCTGTAATTGTAAAATTCAAAAATTCCAATGGCCGCCAAAATTAAGGCTATGGGATAAACTGCAATTTGATAACGAACTGTCGCGCTGACATTGCTAGCTAATGAAGCAATATAATAAAGCAGTATAAAAATTATTAAGTAAATTGAAGTTGAGTCTTTTTCACTAATTTTTTTCCGGCTAATGACTTTTAAAAGTAAGAATATGATGGCAAAAACCGCAATCGGGATAATGCCGTAAATTAATGAGTAGAAATTGGCAATTGTCAATCCGGTTAAACTGCTAAAAGCGTGCGATGATTTGGGCGATGCTAATATGGATTCAATATTAAAATATTTCATGCCGGCATAAGTATTAAACATCGTGAACAAAATGCCTGCAAGAAAAATTGCAGAAAATATCTTAATTATGATGTCGCGGTAAACAAACAAATATTTGGTAATCCCAGAAACAGCTTTGCTTTTCAGCAAATACATATCAGCCAAAAATATAAAAATAATGCCGGCAAAAATAGGCCAAAATTGCAGAAAAGCCTTTGAAAATAGAGTGCCTTCAAACAAGCGGGAAATATCCACCCAAGCAGCCGGCAATAAAACAATGAAAGTAACCAGTGAAAGCGCCACCAAAACAAGATAATCGGCGAGCGTCTTTTTAAAATATTCTGAGACGCTCATCTTCTCATATTTGGATTTATTTATAATGTATTCAAGGATGATGAGTCCGAAGAAGAAAACATACAGGATATTGGCCACGTATTTAGTTAGGAGTGAAAGACCTAAAAAAATTCCCGCCCAGAAAAGATAGGTATTTTTCCAGTCCCGGAGATAAATCAGATAGCTGATAATTGAAAGCGCCATAAAAACCCAGATTAGCGCGTCTGGATTAATAATCGTGGAGATTCCCAGTAGAATAGGCGATAATCCCATAAGGGCGACAGAAATACTGGCGGTTTTCTTGCCTAATAAACCTCTTAAAAATAAATACAAAACAGCCAGCATAAGCGCGTTGAATAGCAATATGGGAAAACGCATGGCAAAATTTAAGTCCTTTACATCCAAAAATGATCCCGTTTCCATGCCCTCCCGATTGGGATTTTTGTAATAAAAAGGATTTACTTTTAAAAGTCCCGATCCAGAAATTATCGCCACGGTTATTCCGGGCTTATCACTAACCATGGTCTTGTAAAATTCTCCATCAGCGACATTATTCCAAAATTTAGGAATTCTGTCGTAAGTCCAAAGGGGTTCATCAACCGCCGCAAATTTGCTTAAATGATAAAGCCCGAATCCCAGATTCAGCAAAATGATAACCAAAACCAGCGTTGGATAAAATATTCTTTTCAGGCCACTTTCTTTCCTTTCGGAATTATCGCCAAAGTCAAATAAATTTTTAAAAAACTGCCATACATTTTTATATCCTTGCCGGCAAAAAGTCAGATACAGGCAAACTAGGACAATATAAAAAGTTGTTATTATAGATAGAAGCATTGAATGCGGAACAGGAAAAGAAGATTTAGATACCTGGAGTAAGCTTTGGAACCCCCACAACAAGACCATTTCTGATGGAAGAAATAGTAGAAATAATTTTTTAAAAAACGCTTTATAATTAAACAGCTTATGCCAAGTATAAATAATGCAAATTAATAAGATACCAGTCAAAAAGAAGTAGCTAAGATAGGCAACCCGATAATTAAAAATGGACAAATAAACGTTTTTCCCGCGTAATAAAAAAACAAAAAAAACACTATTGGCCAGAAATAACAGGGAAAGCGAAAAATAGGCTAAATTCTCGAAATTTTCGAATATTGATTTGTTCTTCATAATGATTAAATTGTTTGCCTATTAAATAAAAAAGCCTTAAAATGGAGAAGTCTTATATCCCATTATAAACACATTTAAATGAAAAATAAAGCTTTTGCTTACCTGAGCAATAACCGCTATTGGATAGCCATCTTGCTTATTTTTTTAATCGGAATTTTTTTTCGAACCTACCATTTTTCCGATTGGCTGCATTTTGAACTGGATCAATCGCGGGATGCCAAGGTCATTGATTTGGCCATCCAGGAAGGACCGTCCAATCTGCCGCTTCTGGGACCCAAGGCCGCCGGATCATTTCTCCGGCTCGGTCCGATTTTTTACTATTTTAAATATTTAAGCGCTCTAGTCTTTGGCAATACACCGGCAGGGATAGCCATAATCATCCTGATTTTTGGCATTTTAGCCATACCGGCTTTTTATTTTTTCATTAAGGAATATTTTGATAGAAGATTTTCTTTAGCGCTGCTTTTTCTTTTTTCCCTGTCATTATTCTTGATAATGTATTCACGCTTCAGTTGGAATCCCAATCCGCTGCCGCTTTTCACCATTTTAGCCTTTTACGCCCTATTGAAATCCGTCCGGACGGAAAATCCTAAAGCCAGCGGCTGGTGGCTGGTTATTGCCTGGGTATCTATGGCTATTGCTACCCAAATGCACTTTTTGGCGTTTGTTTCCATGCCTATAATCTTTGTTCTTTTCCTCCTGATTAAACGACCGAGGATTAAAATAAAATATTTGATAATATCGGCTCTGCTGGTTGTATTTTTATACTTCCCGCCGATTCTCAATGATATCAAAACCGGCGGAGACAATATAGGCGAACTTTTAAAGGCTGTTACCAAAAAATCCAGTGATGAAGGCCATGCCTTAATCGAAAAAGCAGTCCGAAATTATACCGATAATTCCCTTGGTTATTTTCTCATCTTAAGTGGTCAGGAAAAAGCGGAATTACCAAAATTCAACCAAAGAAAAGCTTTTGTTTTTTTGGACCCGGTCTGTGACCAGGATTGCCGGGATCGAATGCCACTGGGAACATTAGCATTTTTACTTTATACAACTGGGATTTTTCTATTGGCCAAAAATATATATTACGAAAAAGACTCTCGAAGGAAAAACTTTCTCATTTTGATAGTTCTTTGGTTTTTGGTAACCTTTGCCTTGTTTATCCCCATTGCTTACGATATCGCGCCCCGATTTTTTCTTTTGATTTCAGCCCTGCCTTTTGTTTTTCTGGGTTTTATTTTGGAATTTATTGAAAGCAAGTTTAAATATTTATCCCGATACGTATTCATCCTGGTGATTCTGGCCCTGGCCCTTTCCAACAATTGGGCCGTCAACAAGCGTTTTGACGAATTAAGAAGGGCGCCTCTCGAAAGTTTCGACATAACGCCAGACCGGGTGCTCAAAGAAGGAACCCGGGTGACGCTTGAGCAGCAATATTTAATAACTGATTACATCGCCGGAATTTACGCTGAAAATAAATACCCGGTTTATATCAACAGTTCGGCCTATTACCGTCGTTCATTCTTGTATCTTTTAGAAAAACTGGAAATTCCCCGCGACGACTTCCGCAACAGCACCAACAGCCATACTATTTACCGCCACGGCAATTATTTTCTGATCTATCCGACTCTTTCCAATCTGCAGCCTAAAATTGAGAAATACAACAACAATTACGATGTAGTTTCCGAAAAAGAATTTGGAACCCTTACTTTATTCCAATTAATTCCGAAAGAGGAGGCTATCAATGCCGTTGAGCAGGAGTTCGAACCGAAGGGCAAGCCTAAAAGCGCCCCTGGCGTTCCGGAAAGATATACCTGGGAAGAAATTTTTTCCGAAACTGAATCGGAAGAAAGCGAATAATTAGCAAATAATTATTATTTTTTAAATTTAACCACATGAACCTATCCAAAAAAAATGTTTTGACTATTTTATTCATAATTGTAATCATCGGAGTTTTTTTGCGATTTTATAAGCTGGGTGAAACTTCTTTTGGTGCGGATGAGTTCCTGGACATCAATTCCAGCTATGCCTACCACAAAACCGGAGTCTGGCAGAACTGGGATTTTAATTTCGGCCGGGTCAATACGGAAAATGTTTTCCAGGCTCGCGACGAGCGCGCCTGGATTTACAAATGGCAGGTGGCCGAAATCCTGAAACATTTTCCGCCGACCGAATCCAATGTCCGGGCCATAAGCGCCCTGTGGGGAATAATCACCATTATCCTTATGTATTTGGCCGGCGCGTATTTTTCCAGACGCAAGGAAATCGGATTGCTTAGCGCCTTTCTTTTTGCCATCAGCATTTCCGGCATAATTTTTGACCGGCGGCTGCGGATGTATTCCATGTTTTTCGCGGTTTTTTTGGCTTTTGCCTGGTTTACTTATCGTTTTCTAGAAGAAGAATACAAAGGCAAAAATAAATTTATAAAAAATATCCAGAACAAAACCGGCTTTAATCTGATCTATCTGGTTCCAGCAGCCGCCATGGGAATCGCAAGCTATCTGGCCCATCAGCTCACGGTCAATATAATTTTTATAATTGCCGTATATTCCATCATCCAGCTAATTATTTCGGCCCGGAAAAATTCCAACTGGTTCAATAAATATTCCATAATCATAATCTTTATGTTTTTAGGATCGATATCCGCTTCAATTTTTATGCCTAAAACTTTCCAAGTAAATCTGGCCGGATTGCAGTTTTTCAACAACCACTACGGCTACATCCTGAAAGCTTTTTCCGATTACAGCCACTTGCTGATCGCTATGATTATCACAGCCTTCGGCATTTGTTATCTCTACCGGCAGGAAAAACTTGAGAAAGAAGCTTTATGGCTTTCAGCATCTTTTCTTGGTACTTTAATTTTTGCCATTTTCATCTGGAGCCGTAACATCGGCGACCAATACATTTTTTTCATCAAATCCTTCGGCATAATCCTTATCGCCTGCGGAATTTATGGCCTGGCAATATTTTTTTCGGAAAATCTGTCTAAATATAAAAAATATTCTTTTCTAGCTTCGGTCATATTATTGCTTATGATTGTGCCGGACTATGCCTATTTTTTCCAGACTGATAATGTTTACAAGCAGACATCCGAATCAGAAAATCCGAATTTTCGCAGGGTCTTCGCTTTTTTTAAAAAAAGCAAAACCGACAGCGATGTGCTGATTAGCCGCAAATTCAGGAATTATTACTGGAGCGGCGCCGAAGTTAAGGTTTTTGATTTCGGCGGCGAAGTTAACAAAAATACCAAGAAGCTGACACTGCCGGATCTGCAGCAAATCGTCCAGGAAAATCTAAGCGGCTGGTTCATTATTTCCACCAATGACGAAGTCTATATTTCCAACGATGCCCTGGACTGGGCTATAAAAAACTTCCAGAAAGTCAGCAATTTGGAAGTCAGAGGAAAAGTTATGGTTTACCGCTGGGGCAACACTAGTTTGTAGTTTTTATTTTTTAGATTTTAGATTTTAGATTTATTTTTAAGCTGAAGGTTCGTTGCCTGAAAGTTCAGTTTCAATATCGGATACTTTTTTGCGGGAGGATATATTGCGTAAATAACCAATATCCTCTTTTTTAATTTCCCGCAAAGCAAACATTAGCAAAAGATAAAAGGCAAAAAGGATAACTGACCAAACCATAAAACTTATTTCGCCCTGGGGAAACAGCCTGGCGGTAAAATATAAAATCACCCCTGCTACGGCAGTTTTCAGGAAGCTCTTGAGACTCACGGCCACGGCGAAAACTTTATACAAATATCCTAGCATCAAAACCATAATCACCAGTGATGTTGTGGAGGTGGCAATCGCCGAACCGGTGATTGAATATTTTACAATTAATATATAATTCAAAATTACATTCAGGATTACGCCAACAACTGAAATGACCATTGGCACCAAAGTTTTGCCGGCACCATTGACCGCAAAAGTAAGCACATAAAAAATCGTGAGGAACCCGACGCCGTATTCTAAAATCGCCATTGGCTGAGCCGCTTCAATAAAATGTTTTCCGTAAAATAAAAATAAAATCGGCTTGGCAAAAACCGACATCAGGATTATCATCGGCACCAAAAGAATCATCATAATGCGGATGGACTGGCCAATAATGTTTTTAGTTTCTGCCTGGTTATTGCTGGCCGAAGACCGGGAAACCATCGGCAAAAGAAAAACGGTCATGGCGTAAAAAATATAATAGGGGATGCGGCCAACGGTGAGCGCGCCGTTGTAAATGCCAGTGAGATTGTCATCGCGCAAAATCCCTTTGACCATATACAAATCAATACTGATCAAAAGTTCGTAAGCCATGAAAAAAATAATTATCTGCCAGGCGTAATTCATAAGTTTCCGCCAGTCAAAATCCGGCTGGTAATCCTTAGGCTGTTGCGCCGCCCGGGCTTCGATCTCTTTGCTCACTTTGAATTTATCAATTAAATACGCGACTAAGAAAACCGAGCCGGGCGCCAAAATATAGCCGATAATCGAGCCAGGCACGCTAAAGGCGTAAGCCAAAGCAATGACAAAAGCTATCCGAAAAAACGAGCGCCAGGTCTTGAGTGTGGCCTGCAGGTTGAATTTATGGAGACCCGTGTAGTAAGAAAAATAAAAAGAAGCTGCCGCGAAAGCCGGAATGATTAAAGTAGAGATACGGAAAAGGGAAGTGAGCGTCGGATCACCAAGAACCGCTGAAATCAGCGGAGCGGAAAAATAAAAAATGACTGTGATGGCGCCGATTAAAATTGTCTGCGAGATGATAGTCTGCCGCTTGATGGCTTTTACCATTTTGGCGTCGGTTTCAAAAAACTCGCTGATGTATTTGGCCATAGCAGTCGGAATGCCATTGCCAATGAGAATTATGACAGTAGTGGTTAAAGTGATGATTAAGCCGTAGCGTCCATATTCCGCCGGGCCCAAAAAACGCCCCAAGGCACTGTGTATAATAAATCCAGATAAATTAAAAAGTACTTCTGAAAAAGTCACCCAAACCGCTGATTTAGCCAAATTACCTTTCATTTTAAAATTAGCAATTAGAAATTAGAAATTATTTGCTTTATTACCTCAAAGATTTCTTCCTTGCTGCGATTGCCGTCAATTATCTGCATGTTCAAAATTTCAGCCGCGCTGTCATATAATTTTTTCTTATCCTGTAAATATTCCAAACCCTGATCGGGCTTGCGTTCGCGCTGCATAATTATTTCCGGATCGGATTTGAGATAAATGGAAATATCCGGCCGATGAATAAATTTTTCGCACGTCATTTTTTTATAATTTTTAGCCAGATACTTAATATTTATGATAGTATCGTAGAAATACCGGTCGCTTAAAATATAGTCATATTTATTATTACGTAATTTATTACGTAATACTCTAAAACGCCACAAATCAACCATTAAAAAAATCCGGCGCAATATTATCTGTAACCAATTCGCCTTAATGATGCTTTTATTTTTATCAAATACTACAGATTCTTGCATATGCAAGATTTTGTAGTATTTTTTTTTAAAAAAATTAGCCAAACTAAAATCAACCGCATGAAAATAAAAAACTCGCTTATCTTGAGATTCTAAAAAATCCTTAAGCAAACTTATCTGGGTTGATTTTCCCGAACCATCCAGTCCGGAAATTGTTATAATTTTCATAAATTATTATAACGGGCTTTTAATGTTTTTTAGCATTGGATTGGTCACTTTAGTATAAATCTGGGTTGTCCTTATGTTCGCATGGCCCAATAACTCTTGCACATATCTGATATCAACGCCATTCTCCAATAAATGCGTGGCAAAACTGTGCCGCAAAGAATGGAAAGTCGCATCTTTGGATATTTTAGCATTTTTTAACGCATTTTCAAAAACTTTCTGCGCCGTTCGTTCCGTGAGCTTGCCATCTCGATTACTTGAGAAAACGTAGTCGTTTTTATCTCGAAGCGCCATAATTTCCGTCAAATTATTTTTTAATTTTTCCGGAAATATGGTAAACCGATCTTTTTTGCCCTTGGCGTCCTTGACGTGGATAGTCAATTCTTCCAAGTTAATATCTTTAATCTTCAGATTTATCGTTTCACTTACCCTAAAACCAGCGCCATAGGACAGGGAAATGAGCAATTTATGTTTCTTATTTTCAATTGAATTGATTATTTTTTCAATTTCCAAGCGAGATAGCACCACCGGTAATTTGCTGGATGTTTTGGCGAATTTTATATTTACAGGAACAGTATTTTTGAAAATTTCTCTGTAAAAGTATTTAATAGCATTGAGATAAAGATTGATTGTTTGCGAGGACTGACCTTTTTCTTGTTTTCTCAACAGGTATTTTTTAATCAGTCCAATATCAGGATCTTTCTGAACATTTTTTATGTATCTGAAATAGTCTGAAAGACAGGTTAAATAGGCATCAATTGTCCGTCGGCTATAATTGCGAAGACGCAATTCGTCCTTTATTTTCGCCAAAAGTTCTTCTAATTTCATAAATTTTATGGTAAAATAAATTAGGTGAAATTATGCTAATATTGTAACAATTATTCGCACAATATACAACATCGAGTATTTTTTAATCAATTAAATCGCATATAAACGAGTTAGGCGAAAAAACTAAAAATTTCCTTTTATTTTTGAAAAGAATTTTTGGCAATTTTGCAGGTCGATAACTCGTGATATAAACATTATATATAATTCATTAACATACAAAATTATGGGATTCGGAGAACCAAAAATGCCAACTCCTGAAGAGATGGCTAAAATTCAAAAAGAGCGTGCGTTATCCGACGCTGAGCTAATCAAAGGCGGCGCCGAATATGTTGTCGATGAAAAAGGGATGAGATTGGACGTGACATATGAGCAAATCAAGGCGGCAGAAAAGGAAATGAAAATGGAGAAAGAAGAATCTCCAAAAATCGAATTGCCCAAAGATGCTGAGGTAATAAAAAGACTGCAAAATAAACTCAAGGATTACAAGCAAAGACTTGCGGAGGAAAAGAAAAAAATCGATCCATACAAAGCGCCTGAGCAAGTTTTTCATATGCTTGCTGATACTAATTACAAAATTGCAGTCTTGGAAAAAGTTTTGCTCGAGGGTGAAGTTAACACATTCGAACTATCAAGAGAACTTAATTCACAAGATGGGCAATTCGATTCCGGCGCCTTTAATAATGCCTGCGGAGTTATCGAAGATTATTGCAGCACTGGTGGAAAAAATACGCGAGGCGGAACTGGTTTCTAAATTAATTGCCAAAAATTCTTTTTTATTAGGAATGGAAATTTTTAGTTTCATCGCCTAACAGCGTGTATCCGGCTCGGGAAATTGACGCAAAATATATCTTAAGGTGTGTCAATTTCCCTCGACCCAAATTTTCATCCCTTAATTCGATGAAGATTTAGGTGGAGTTTAATAAATTAAGCGTTGTCCGAGAATAAAAATAGTCCCGTAAGGTCGGGATGAAAACTTCGGATACACGCGAACGTTATCGGAAATAATTAAAAGTTTTTTATCCGCTTCGCGGATAATTATTTGGGGCTATTTTTTATTTTTTTGTCCACAAAAACTATTGACAAAACAATACAAATAATGATAACTTGTTATGTTAGTAGTTCTTTAACATTCAACCCCAAGCCCTATATCCTTATATTGCTCTTTGAGGTCAAAAAAGTTAAATGAAAATCCATGGTGGATTTTCAGCCCAAAGAGTAATTAAGACAATAGGCAAAGAAAGGAGGAAATGCCATGCAACCGGGAATCAAAAAGAAACCGGAAAAGAAGCGCGTGAAAGTGCGCATCGGCAAGGGCAGCTGCAGCATCTGCGACTAGCCCGTCCACCAACCGAGGGGAAGGTTAAAAAAACTTTCCCCTCATTTCATTCAGGAGGTAAACATGGAATGCAAAATAGAAACCCCTCGTCTGGAAGTTGAGACTGAAGACACTATTTATGAGATAGAATTCGGCCAAGTCCAGATTGAAATCACCGGACGATGTAACATGCGATGCCAACATTGCCGGGCAGCTCATCAGCCCAAGCAGGATATGCCGACTGAACAGATCGTCAAGATCATCCGGTTTGCCAGACGATTCAGCCCGAACTATAAGGAAATAATCCTCTCTGGTGGCGAACCTCTGATGCATCACGACTTTTTCGATGTCCTAAAACAAGTCCGCGAAAACGGCGGTGAATTCATTACCCTAACGACCAATGGGTCGCTGCTTACGAGTGAACACTTGGCGTTGATTAAAGATTTGTCTTTTCAGCGCTTCGTGCTTTCGGTAAGCCTGGACAACCTCGACCCGAATAAGCATGATGAATTCCGCGCCCACAAGGGAGCCTTCCTCAAAGCCGTCGATGCTCTACGTCTGGTAGCCGAGAGCAACCTACCGAATGTCGTTGCCTCAATGCGATCTACCATCCAGGCGATGCAGATCGACGAGATGGAACGCATGGTAAGATTTGCGGAAGAAATCGGATGCAAGCGGGTTAGCTTCTCGGCGATACACCCAGCCGGCAAAGCAATCGAACGCGATGATCTCTGGATGAGCAAGGAGCAGAAGTTGGCGTTCATAAAAGAGGTCTACCGACTCAAGAAGTTATTCCCGGATCTCAACGTAACCACAAACGATCCTCTAAAGTGCCTGCTTCGGGGGAAAAACGACCTGGGTCAAAACGGTGAATTGGTCTTTGACGGTTGTGGTGCGGCGGCCATAACCTTCAACGTCAACTCCGACGGCACGATGACCCCATGCGCGTTGCTTGACATACCGATGATGAAAGTTTTTCCTCTGACCATTGAGGAAATAACCGAGCGTTATCGGGAAAACCCCATCGTCAAAAACATGCTGGCGATGAACCTCAAGGGCAAGTGTGGATCCTGCCAAATGAAATACCAATGTGGCGGATGTCGCGCCCGTGCCCTAATCCAAAAGGGAGATTATCTCGAAGAGGACCCTCATTGTTGGGTGTAAAAACCCACTTCTACTAACCAAGGCCATTTTTGAAAAATAAAATGGCCTTCACTTTTTATATTCGCCTTTTTATTATATAATGAAAATATGAACACCTATTTGAAAAAATTTATTGAAGAAAAATTTAAAAAACCAGGAAAAGCGTTGGATCTAGGGGCTGGTGATTTTTTTGATGTTGCTTGCCTAAAACAGCTGGGCTGGGAATGCGAAGGAGTGGACATGAAAACAGGCGTTAATTTAGAAAAACATTTTTTATCAGAAAAACACCCCTTTGATCTAATCTTTTCAAATTATGTAATTCATAAACTACTTGATAAAGAACAATTTATCAAAACAGTTTTTGATAATTTAAAAAAAGATGGTTGGTTTTTTATTCATACCTTTGACAAAAAAGATAAGAATAGTAAATCAGCTTTAACAGCAGATGACTTACGGAAAATATTAACCAAACAGGGTTTCAAAAATATTGAAACTAAAGTGTTCAGTTATTACGACAACGAAGAAGGACATAAACATTGGCATAAAATTTTAGAAGTAACCGGAAAAAAATAAAAAATAGCCCCAAATGATGTTTTGCTTCGCAAAACAAAAACTTTTAATTACATCCGATAACACGGCATATCTGGTTACGGCTTTTATACAAAAGCCTCCACCCAAATTTTTCTTTCGCTCCGCTACAGAAAAACTTCGGATACTCGTAACGTTAAGTGAAATAAAAAATCCAGACGACCTCTGGAATTTTTTTATATTATTTTTATCCTTCTAATACATAAGGACCGCCACCGGCTCCATTTTAGCGACAACTTTTACGATTTTATTTTCCACCATCCCGTCAATCACCTCTTCCACATCTTTATAATAGCCGCTGTCTTGCATAACAACTCCTTTGGATTTGGCATTGAACAATTTTATGTTTTTCTTCTGCATTTTTTCCAGCAGCTGGTTTTTATCAGTCGCTTTGTCGACTTCCGGATTTTTTCTGCGACCAGTGCCATGGCTGGCGGAAAAAAAAGTGGATTCGTTTTCATCCGTCCCAGCGCAAAGATAGGCCGGAGTACTCATAGAAGAAGGGATAACCAATGCTTCGCCGGTCTGGGAAAATATGGGATGATTTTGCATCCTGGCCGGACCATTGGCCCGCACGGTACCGTTGCGATGCACCCAAATTTCGCGGCCGAAATGATTTTCTTTGTCCGCATAAACATGCGGCTTGTCAAAAAGCATATCCAGTTCCGGATTTTTGCCTAAAACTTTTTCAATAGCCTGATCCAAATTATGCGTCAAGATACTCCGATTGGCAAAACCATGGTTGCCCGCCGCGCGGTGGGCAGTTATGAACATTTGGCCGGCTACGGTATTTTCTTCATATGTAAAATACTCGTCTTTGTTTTTATATTCATTGATCCGCTGGCATAATTCCCCGAATTCTTTTTCATGCTTAGTCTTAAAAAATAATTTGCCTAACTCTAAAATAATCCGCTGGCTTAAATGTTCTTTTTGCTTGGGCGTATACAGATAGGAAGCATATTGACCTAAAAGCCCAGAACCGGTATGGATCACAAAAATATATTGGCCATTTTTAATTCCAAACTTTTCGGCAATTTCCGGATTTTCAATTTCCGTGACTTTCATCAGATCCAGAAAATGGTTGCCGGCCGCGCCCAAAATTCCTAAGCGATATTGGCCAATCCGCAAAAATATTTTAGGAACAGCATTCAATATATCTTCCTCACTTGGACACCCAGTGTCCAAGTTAAAGAAATTGCCTTGTTTGTAACTATTTTCAATTTCATTTTTAGTCCGGGTTTTGAAATATTCCGTGACTGGTTTTACGCCTTTTCGGCAGATATCCATGATCAAAGAATAGGAGACTTTGGTTCCGACATAAGCCTTCGTCGGTATAACTTTTACCAATTCTTCAAATAATTTGTCCAGTTTGCCCTCAGCCAGATCGGCATCAGTGAGATTAGTTTTCAAAAAACGCATACCGCAATTGGGCGCCGTGTCATTGAGCTGAGGCAGTAAATATTTTTCCGCAGCCACAACTGTGCCAGTTGGGTTCTTGCGGCCTTTCTTGCTGTGCACGTCGCTCATTATGGCTACGTGGTGAAACACGTGCGGATCGGCCGCCACGTCCTCAATTTCACGGATTGTATCCTCGTCTGGCAGCAACGCATCAGAAGTATGGAAAAATGCCGGCACTTTCATTTTGTCGGTTTTGAGTTCTTTTTTATGCTGGGAAATATTTTTTAATTCAAATATCATATTTGTCCAATTTGTCTACTTCGTCTTATAATATTTCGTAAATCTTTTTATAAATCTCGGCGATTTGCCGGATGTCAAAATTCTCTTCCACAAATTTCCTGGCTTGGGTTCCGATCTGGTTTCTTTTTTCCGAATTATTATACAAATTAATTATACTATCCCAAAGTTTTTTTGGATTGCCAGGCTCAATCCTGACCGCAATATATTCCTTAGTAAATTCATTAAGGATCGGCAAATCGGAAATTATGACCGGTTTGGCGCAAGCCATGGCTTCAATGACCGCCAGTGGCACATCAAATTTGCCCTTCATTTCCCTCACGGGAAAAATTACCGCATCCGAAGCATTGAAAACTTTTTCCATTGTTTCAAAAGTATCCGGCAAAATCACTTCAGCGGATAAATTATTTTTCTTGATCAGTTCCTTAATATTCTCTTTCTTTTCAAAATCTTTCTGATTCTTCACCCGGCAAGCCAAGATTAATTTGATATTTTTTTCCTGGAGTATCTTAGAATACTGAAGTGCCAAATCAATAATGTCATCTATCGCGCCGAGACGAGTAAACTCTCCGGGAAAGGTAATCACAAAATCATTTTCGGCTATTCCCAGCTGGCTCAGCAGTGCCATATTTTTTGGAGCCGGGGAATACAGTTCAACATCAATGCCTGGATAAACCCGCTTTACATTGTTAAATCCCAAAGAATTTAATTTATTTTTGGCATAATCAGAATAGGTAATTACCAAATCTCCAAAAATAAGACTTTTGATTTCTTTTTCGGAATATAAATCTTCTCGCAGTGTCGCAATGGTTTGGATGATCCGCCCGAAATTTTTGCAGCCGGCAAAATATTTGATTAAAAAAGTATTCTGCTTGGTCGG
>Ga0172375_10003569_pt1 | contig 23512 bp, 47 predicted proteins | sample LakKiv1m_FD_114537 | JGI IMG/M metagenome (GOLD analysis project Ga0172375, IMG submission 114537) | Freshwater microbial communities from Kabuno Bay, South-Kivu, Congo - kab_092012_11.1m | ecosystem: Environmental > Aquatic > Freshwater > Lake | place: Democratic Republic of the Congo... | reverse complement strand
AGAGCAAGTGTTTTTGGAGGTTCGCCAAATGGTCGCAACAAACGCTGTGTCTGGCGTATAACTACAAAACCATTCAAAGAGGCGCACTTTGCAACATACCCTGAAGCATTATGTGAAACACCCATAAAGGCTGGCTGTCCTGTCGGCGGGACTGTCCTCGATCCGTTCGCTGGCTCAGGTACTACTGGCGTAGTTTGTAAGAGACTAAAACGAGAGTTTATTGGAATAGAGTTAAACGAAGAATACATTAAGATTGCAAGGGCGAGAATAAATAATACTCAGGAGATGATGATATGAAACAGACAGAGGAGATACGGGAGAAGATAGATGAACTTTTTTGCTCTATATCTTTGGGCATTAGAGTAAGCCATGATGGTGTTGAGGGGCACCAAATGTTAACAGAGGCAGCGTCAAAACAAGCAATTATTGACCTCCTCTCCTCACAACTACAAGCAGAAAAGATTGATGCATACAAAAAAGGTTATATAGCAGGAGGACTTGCTCAGTCAAGGGGTGAGTTCTTGTATGAACTCCAGGGAGTTGTAGAAGATGCCGTACATTGTGGTGCACAGGCAGCTACTGGGGATTTTAAAAAATTAGAATCGGAGGAAACATGACTATAGGGTACCTACTGCGTATGGCGAACTCCTATGCCCAAGCTAATTTGTCTTCCCAGACTAGTGACACTGGGTTAATTTTAGAAAGAGTAGCCCGACAAGCCATCCTAGACTTTGTGACCTACGTAGCTGAACACCAGGAGAAAAAGAAGAAATGAGAACTCTTTGCCTACTCCAGAGCATTGTAATACTATTTCTTATGGTAGTTGGGTTTATGGGATTATCTGTCCATACTTTTCAAATGATAATAATTGGTTTAATTGGAATATATGGATTAGTTGCTTATTTTGACGGAGAAGAATGAAGACTTACGATGAATCCGATAGATGCCCAGCCTGTGGCAAACAACCAGACGAAAGGGTAGCTTGGTGTGACCAGTGTTGTGGGGGGTATCAACCAGTATATATGCCCAATGAAGAAAATTTCCCAGACGAACCAATTTTTAAAACCAAGGAAGAGGCGTGGAGCTATATTATTAAAAAACACTGCCACTGTGGGATGGAAGTCCATCTAAGTAAAAAAGATAAACACTGTATCTCTTGTGAAGCCGAGTGGGAGGTAGATATTGTATGAACTCGCCGATGGGAGTTTCCCAGTGGAAAGAATACGGGGAGAAGTATGGCTACTGGGATTTCTTTAAACCAGAGATTTGTATCTGTGCTGCCATCAAATTAAACGACGGGACCGTTGTCCGTGGTCACCGCCATGCGGATTGTTTCCATGCGGGCGTTGCCGAACACCTAGACCAAAAAGAGCTAATGATTGGCGACCAGGGCTTTATTACCTCATACAACCGCTATGTAACTAGAGAAGAGGGTAGGAAGCTCCAGGACGCCGCAGGAATACCCAGTGCTTCTCCAGAAGGATATATGCGGGGGACTCTATTTAGTGAAGATTTATATTAGGGTATTGACAATGTAGCTACATGTATGTTTCAATGTAGCTACACATGATTTACAACCACTTACCACGATGGGCGATAAAGATAGTTAGAAAACTAATTTGTTCTAACTATGGATGCTCTTACGACGAAAAAAATAAAAGATGTTCTAGGTGTGGATTATTCCAATGGTGGTGTTATTTCAAATGTGATGCCTGCGGAATGGTTGTCCAACCCAAAATATATAAAGGGGGTCTAGTACACGAGGGATGTCTACTTGGAGAAGTTGTATTATGATTCATGACCACAATCACACAAAATCCGTTGGGATCCGTGAGTTCCAACAAAATATTTATCAAAACCTTCCTGCCCCAGGAGAGGCTACCCTAATAACAAATAGGGGACAAGCCGTATTTTGTGTCTCTTCTATTTTAGGAGGAGGTGGAGGCGCAGGTGGGGGTTCAGCTCTTAGAGCAACAATTAAAGGAGAATCGTCAAATGAAAACGATAGTCAACTTCATACTGGATAAATCTGGTTCAATGGAATCAATCAGAAAGGATGTCATTGGTGGATTTAATGCATACATTAAAGAACTTAAGGATGGAGAGAATAGTAAGGATATTTTGTTTACCCTCACCCTCTTTGATACTGTTAGTATTGATACCCCATATCTTCTAACTCCGATTAAAGACGTTAAGCCACTAGATAATAAAACATATAGACCAAACGGCGGTACCCCACTTTATGATGCGGCAGTCGAAACCATTGAGAACATTGTCGAGCGAGTTAATGAAATGAAGGGTAGAAAAGCAGTGGTCGTTACCATTATGACAGACGGAGAAGAGAACTCTTCCGTTAAGCACGATGAGAAGTGTCTTAAGGATTTGATCAAGAAACTAGAGCAAAGGGGTAATTGGACCTTTACCTTTATGGGCGCTAACCAAGATGCTTGGCAAACCGCTCAAAGCTTTGGAATTGCTAGGGGTAATTCATTAAGCTGGGAAGCTAGCTCTCTTGGCTCAACCACGGCACTTCGCTCTCTTGCCCAGAATACTGCATTTTATGCAATGTCGGCCTCAGCTGGTGGTGGAGGGGGAACTAGTGAATTTTTCAGTGGATCTAAAGACATGACAAAGGAGTTAAATGCTACACAATCATAATCATCACCATCATCACCATATTCACAACTGGGAGTATTGCTACCAATGTGGGGTAAAATACTGCACCGAATGTGGGTATGAGGAAAAGATTTGGGGTCAACGACCTTGGTGGCTGGGAGATAAGATCTATTTATGTGCCGACTCTTCCCACTCTCACTAATTTGACAAAGATGGCTATATATGATATAGTCTAGTCAATATGAAGAAGCCCCTCCACACATTTTGTTCACACTGCGGATCGAGACTAAAGGGAGAACTTGTTGGAGCAGAGAACTATAGAACATATGAATATGGGGATTGCTATTGTCCCCATACTCACACAAGGTTTAATAGAGACACTGGTCTACGCCAGTATGTGATACATTATTTTTGTCCATTAAGAAAATTTATTTTTAATCCACATGATGATTTTATGGAGGAAGAGTTATTCTTCAAAAAACAATGATTCACACTAAATACTGCGAACACTGTGGGACAATCACAACCTGGTTTAAGGATATGTGTATGAAATGCCAAAAGAAAGAGAAGCCCAAAGAAAAACAGGCTAATAACCCATTTGAGATGTTTGAATCATTCTTTGGGGCAAAGGTAAAACAATGAAAATCTGGTGGACATATAAAATGTTTGAGCTATGGGTCTGGTTTGGACACAAAGTTGTCGGATGGGACACAATTACCCTACATAATTCAAAAGATGGGGAAAGGGTTCTTGGGATAACCTTTGGAGAAACTAAGGAGAAAAAGAAATGACACACTTTATTCGCAAATGCTCTTGTGGGGTAGTCTTAGGACAATGTCGCTGTATGAGTAAAGATAAAACTATTGAAATAGTAGAGAATGGTTGTGAAGAGTGTTCTAAGCTTCCAAAGGGTTGGAAACGCCATTATAGGGATGATCGAGATATTTGGGAGAATATTTGTCCCCACGGCATTGGGCACTGTGACGGGGTCCACGGCTGTGATGGATGTTGTTCTGCTTGGCAGAAGAAAGGAAACTAATGTGTACCGATTGGAATCAACTAGTTGGATCAGTATTTAGTGGACTTGCATTATTAATATTTACTTGGTTTATGTTTAGGTAGAAAAGATGAACCTGCCCAAACCCATTTCTATTACAACGTCTATGGACTTTGCGGGGCTATATTCTCTCCTCGGAGTTAAGAATATTATTATTGGTGGTCGTGTTCCAGAAAATACATTTACTTTAAAGGCTACTTGGTACCATCAAGTTCTTTTTCGTGTCTTAAAACCGATTCTACGAGCTTACTTGAGGGAACGATCTAACCTAAAATATCGTTCCAGGGTACAACAAGGTCTTCCTGCCCATTATTCCAAGTGGGGGAATACTCCAATTACCCCATTTAAAGAAATATTAAAAGGGGTTGATCTAAATAATATAAAATAGTATAATATGCCTATGATTCTGCCCAGCACTAAAGTAACCGCACGAGAATATTTAAAAGACGCTGAATTGCTTTTTGAGGAATGGATCGGCGGAGAAGATGCTCGGGTTGATGGAGATATTAGGAATCGAGAACCAATTATTGCATTAGCACAATTTCTTTGGGAGATAGAACATGGCTAATTTATTTGATGACCTTTTGGTTGCCAGTATTTATTTAGTTAGTTACACTAAATATCATGAAGTTTATAGATTTAATAGGGAAAAGATTTGGGAGACTGGTAGTTATTGGCCGTGCCAAAGATAGATATACAAAGAATATGAATAAAGTTATTTATTATTTATGTTTATGCGATTGTGGTAATAAAAAGGAGATAAGGGGGACTTCATTAAGAAGAAAAGACGGTCCTACCACCAGCTGTGGGTGTCTAAGAGTAGAGCGGATGAAGCTGTTATTAAGAGAAAGAAACCCAAATTGGAGGGGCGGAAAAAGGGTAGAGAGTGGTGGATATATAGAGGTATATTTGCCGAATCATCCAAATGCTAGACAAACTGGGTATGTTAAGGAACACAGGGTGATAATGGAAGAGAAGCTTGGTAGATATTTATTACCAGAAGAAAATGTACACCATATTAATGGAAATAAAATAGATAATTGTATTGAGAACCTAGAGCTGTGGAGCATATCTCAGCCGTGTGGACAAAGAGTAGAAGATAAAATAGCGTGGGCTAAAAGGATGTTGAAGATATATGAATAAATTAGTTATGTTGCGAGGTCTTCCAGCCTCAGGTAAGACAACCTTCGCTAAGGGGATGATTACCAAGTACCCAGATAAATATAAGAGAGTAAATAAAGATGACATTAGAGCCATGATGGATGCTGGTGTTTGGAGTAAAAAGAACGAGGAGTTTGTTTTAAGGGTTAGGGATACTCTTGTCAGAATGGCACTAGTTGATGGATACAGTGTTCTTGTCGATGATACAAACCTTCATCCCAGACATGAATCCAGACTATGGAAGTTGGCAGACGAATTTAATGTCCACCTAGAGATTAAGGATTTTACAAAGGTGGAACCTATTACTTGCATTGAGCGGGACATGGAAAGAATGAATCCAGTGGGCGAAGAAGTTATTTGGGGAATGTATGACAGATTTTTGAGAGATAATAATGAAATACATTGACTTATTCGCAGGAGTAGGAGGATTCAGATATGGGATTGAAAAAGCCTATAATTCTAAACATGCACATATCGGCGAGAAACCCAAACAGGAAGAATGCGAGCAGGGGAGGGAGTGGACCACTGATGAGCGAGAAGTATTCCTACACACTAGAGACGGGTCAGCCCCACTATGTGTGTATTCCAATGAATGGGACAAATATGCAAATTCAGTATACAGGAGGCACTATGGAGAATGTGACATCAGAGACATTAGAACAGTTGAAGCAGGAGAACTCCCAGACTTCGACCTATTATGCGGGGGCTTTCCCTGCCAAGCTTTTAGCGTGGCTGGAAAACGTGGAGGATTTGACGACACCCGAGGCACTCTCTTTTTTGAAATCGCTAGAATTTGTAAAGAAAGAAAACCACGATATTTACTACTCGAAAATGTTAAAGGTTTACTTAGTCACGACCAAGGACGAACTTTCTCGACAATCCTTGGGGTTCTCTCCGACCTTGGGTATGATGTGCAATGGCAAGTTCTTAATAGCAAAGACTTCGGAGTTCCCCAGAATCGAGAACGCGTCTACATTGTCGGAAATCTTAGAGGAGAACCCAGACCCCAAATATTTCCTCTCACCGACTTTAACCCAAAGGCTCTTAAGTACGTTGGGGGAATCTTAAGCGAAAAAGCAAAAATGTGGCTAGATAATGGGAAACAATTTTCTAGAAACTTTCCCCAAGGATCACGAGTGTATAAATCAAGTGGAGTGGCAAGTACCTTAGCTAGTCAGGCTGGGGGGCTTGGGGCTAAAACTGGGCTCTACATGGTTGACGATCCTTCTCGAAAAGATGGTATTGAAGATAAAAATATCTCACCCACCCTCCGAAGAGAGGCTCATGGTAATGTCCCCGCCGTTGTAATCCCCGTTTTAACTCCAGATAGAGTTACTAAAAGACAAAATGGTAGAAGGTTTAAAACAGATGGAGAACCAAGTTTTACTCTAACTGGTCAAGATCGACATGGGATATTTGATGGTATGAAAATCCGCAAGTTGACACCTACAGAGTGCGAACGACTACAGGGTTTTCCAGATGGTTGGACACTAGAAGGAGTTAATGGGGAAACAATGTCTGATTCTCGTAGGTATATGATGATGGGTAATGCTGTTAGCACTACAGTTGTTACGGCTATTATAAAAAGATTTTTATATGACAAGAATTTATAGCGCCGCCAAAGATTATAGAGGAAAAGTGGTTAATGCTCATAGAATAATAATGGAAAAACACCTTGGTAGGAAGTTGTTTAAGAATGAAATTGTACACCACATAAACCATAATAAAAAAGATAATAGGATAGAAAACTTACAAATACTAACCCATAAAGAACATAGTATTTTACATAATCAAAAATATCCGATTGTTAAAAAGTGTGAGTGGTGTGGTAAAGAATACAAACCATCAGCCACAAAAAGAAAAACATCAAAGTCTTGTTCAAAAAAATGTCAATTTTTAATAATGTGGAGGACGAGGAGAAATAATTAATAATAATATTTTAGCATATTGTTTAATATGGACAAATATAGTATAATTAACGTTATATATGAATATAATCACCAAAGCATTTTTATTTGCATACGAGAAACATGGGGACACCCTTGACGACAACGGAGAGCTTTATATCTCTTCTCACCTATTCCAAGTGGCTAAAATTTTGAGGCAGGTTACTGATGACGAAGAGCTTCTAGCTGCCGCACTACTTCACGATACTATTGAAGATACTGATACAACCCATGAAGAGTTAAGGGAAAACTTCGGAGATAGGATTGCTGATTTGGTGAATGAGGTTACTCATGAGGGTAAAAAAGATAGTTATGGATACTTCTTCCCAAGACTAAAGTCTAGAGATGCAATCTTGTTAAAATTCGCAGATAGACTTTCTAACCTATCTAGAATGGAAGCATGGGACGAAGGGCGTAGACAACATTACCTTAAAAAATCAAAATTTTGGAAGGATGGTAAGGATATATGATGATTTGTCCTGTCCCAAATCCGAAACCACAAAAGACTGATTACTGGTGTGGCAATACCGCAATTCAATATGTTTTAGCAGAACACTTTATTAATATGTCCCAGGAGGATTTAGCTAATCGGCTAGAAACTAGTGAGGACATGGGGACTGATGGCGGGGACATGGTAGAGATTTTAGAGTCATTGGGAATGGAGGTCAAAGTATTTGAGGGGGGAGATGGATTAGAAACTCTAGAGTTAGCACAAAAACTTAGATATGATGGTTATTCAATTATTTTTAATTATCTAGTTGGAGATAATTTAGAGGAGGACGGACACTATATTGTATTCCAGCATTTAAATAGATATACCATTGACATTCTTGACCCGTCCGATGGATTATATAAAAAGATTGATACCAACAACTTTATTTCTCGTTGGGTTGATCTCACAAAATATGGCAAGATAGTTAAAAGTTGGATGTTGGCAGTAAGGAGGAAAAATGACCAAAAAGAAAAAGATAAAGGTGGAGTTCACCGAGGGATTCATCCAGGACTGGAAAAAACTCTTCGACAATTCTCTACACTACCGATTGATGAGATTTTGGTATTGGATTAGTCGTGGACTCTGGCAGGATATAAAGAGTTTTTACCAACGAGGTACTCGTGGTTATTCAGACGTGGATGTATGGGACCTTGGTTATTATGTTTCCAGTTTTATGCCAGAAGCCATCCGCAAATTAAAGTCAGATAATCCAAGCATTGTTTCTGCTCACCCAACGGGAGTAAAAACCAGAAAAGAATGGGATAAGATGCTTGAAAAGATGGCTAAAGGATTTGAGGCAGTTAACAAAATAGCTGATATTTTGAATCTTACTCCAGAGAAATTTAAAAAACTTGAGAAGACTAAAAAGGAGGGGATGGCTATTTTTGCGGAGTGGATCGAAGCCCTCTGGGATTAGTTGACAAGTATGGTGCTATATGATATATATAGAATATATACCTAAATAGGAGAAAATATGGACCTACAACAAATCGCATCAGCAAGTGCTTTACTTAAACAAGAACTAGCGCCTCTGGCAGAGAAAATTGGTCAGGGAGCTGAATACACCTTTGGTTTGTTTGTTAAGCAAGTTTATGTGAATGCTATTGGGAATATGTTGTGGGTTGTCCCAGGAATTATTTCTTTTATATTAGCAAAGAAGTGCTGGGATTATGAGAAACATAGTCATAGTTCTGACGGGGCGGGCTACTTTGGCTGGCTTTTTCTTATGGTAGTTGGCTTATTCGCCGTTTTACTTCCATTATCAGACTTAATCCAGGTTATTATAAATCCAGAATTTAAAGCAATTGAATTAATAGTTAGTACATTTAGAACCACAACAGGAAGATAGGTTTTTGGCCAAAAATTTGTAGGTACCTGCCCTTACCTACGAAAAAATAATAGTCATTAAACCAATCATTATACCAACGCCGACCATAACGCCGACGCAGAATGATATGAAGGAGTCATTCATAATTAAAGTTTAAACAACTAAGTATAGTTAAAACAAGGAGAATAAAATGTTTAAAAAACTTTTTAAAAAACTAAGAGAGCGTCAGATGCGCAACTACCTTTCAGCCGCAACCCCAATGCAAATGGGGGGAAGTTGGATTTATGAAGAAGTTGACATGAAACTCAATAGACTTGGGGTAAGTGCCAATGACAATGGTCTATGGTTTGAAAGAGAAGGTGCGGGAGTTAAGAAGCCAGAAGATAAGCGTATTGAATTAAAGCCAAAAGATGTTGTGGAAGAATTGAACGGCGATAAACCAGAAGTCTCTTTTGATAATCTAGATGAAAAGATTAAAGCCATAAAGAAGCGTAGAGATTTTATGCGCGATGATTTAGGAATTATAACAACTGAGGAAGATCAGGCGCTGGAATGGTTGGAAGCTCGTAAAAAGGGTAAAAAGATGTTGGATGAATTTAACAAGTGGCCACTTACAACTTCAGACAAGATAGTTAAATTGTTATCAAAATATAAACTACAAAAAGCCCACATTAATCAATATCACCTTGCTCTTCCAAAAGAAGCAATCGACGAGATGGAGGCATTTTACAACCTATTTTCTAAAGTAACTGATACTAAACCAGAGTTTATTATTATTGCTGACAAGATGGAGGAAGTAGACAAAAAGAGAGATCCAATTCTTCTAGCTACATCTCCATTCGGTAAATTCTTTCATGTCTTGGGAGCCTGGGACAAGGAAGTAGAGATTATGCATGAACTATTTCTCGAGGCAAAATAAATGACTGACCTATTTCACTGTGCTGGGTGTGACCAACTAATAACTGACCCAAAGATAATGGTTACTCTTGGGCAGAGGTCAATAGCTAAAATAGAGAGTAGTGATGATGGTAAAAAGAGAATGATTAACTTCTATCCAGGATATGCAGGAGAATACCCCCTATGCGGACCAAAGTGTGCCAGTCTATTAATGCTAGATATATTTACCAAAAAGGAGCAAGATGAAGATAACGAGTCCTAAGTGGGTAAGACGAGCTAATCAGTGGTGTGTTACCACTTTAGAAAAAACATCTGGGATGGGGTCTAAACATACTATAAAACAAACACAATATTGGTTTTCTACAGAAGCAGAGGCCATTACTAAACACCAAGAATTATCGGCGATTAGCAATGAGCCAAAAAACAGTTAAAATGATTAGAAAAATATTCGGTCCAAGGGCTGGATATGTTCTCTCAGTTTATAACGAACTTGGAGAAAACGATCGGAAGATTGCAACAAGTCAGATGAAAAAGTATCTGGCAACAGACAATAAAGAGGAGTTATTAAAACAAATTATTAAAGTGGATGTACCACTAACAGGAGAGGAAATATGACAGACAGAGTAACTTTGGTAAAAGATATTAAGGACACTTTTGATACTTGTTTAGCACTAGTCGAAACAAAAAATAAAGACTATGCCAAAACATCTGACGCCTTCGCCAATTTTAGGTTATCAGAAATGGTTGGAGTTACGGCGCAGAGGGCAACCCTTGTGCGTGTTGCGGATAAACTCGCCCGCGTAAGTAACCTCCTAGATAAAGACAATGAGGTAAAAGACGAAACAATTGATGATACAATAAATGATATTATTAACTACATGGCTATCCTTAAGTCCATGCATAAACATGAAGGAAAAGAAAATGGCCGAAGTTGATTTCAGGAGAGTTGGCACCGCCTATAAAGGGACAAGTAAAAAGGGGAATAGTTATCTACATATTAAACTAAACCCAGATTTAATTGATCGTATACCAAAACACGATTTAGTTAATAGTATGTATATTTTTAATAAAAAAAATAAGGATGGGGTTATTGAATATCAAATTTTGGCTCCGCTCACCCCAAGAGAAGAATGAAGATAACGCCACAAACATTTATTATTTCAGATCACCACTTCTTTCACTCTAATATTGAAAAGTATGCCCAAAGACCACCCGATCACATGGAACAATTGGTCAAGCGACATAATAAGGTTATTACCGATAATGACAAGGTGGTTTTTCTAGGAGACTTAACTTTTGCGAGGAAAGAAAAAACCATCGAAATGGTTGGGAGGATGAAGGGAGAAAAGTACTTAATTCTTGGGAACCATGACCACCACAGTGTGGGGTGGTATGAAAGTCTTGGGTTTAAGGTTACCGAGCCAATCTATAAAGTATTTGCTAACTCTGGTGGGACCTATCCAGTTCTACTCACCCACGAACCAGTTCCATGCCTACCAGATAATTGGTATAACATTCATGGTCACATACATAGGGGATTAGCCACTGAGTTCGGATTAACTAAAAGACATTTTAATGTTAGTTGCGAAGTTCTAGATTATACCCCAAAGCCAATTTTTGAAATTTTAGCTATTTGGAAAGAGCAACGAAGGCTAGAAGAAAAAGAAAAAGAGTGGGAAGCAAAAATGACTCCACCCTATTCTGGGATGTCGTAAAAAAGCTGTTTCCAGTGTGTGTTTTTTACGCAGTCTCTAGATTGTTCTCTTGCTTCTGTGTATGGTAACTCTACAAATGTTTTTGCATTATATCGAGTATGGTTATAGGCAATCTTTTCTCTAACCTCACTATCTACATCAACCCCCAGTAAATTTGCCAGCGTCAATGCGAAGATAAATACATCTGCTACTTCCTGGGCAATATCTTTATTATCCCCATTGGGATGTGCTTCAACTAGTTCATCAACCTCTCCCCTCAATAAATCAACAGTGGCATGAAAAGTGTTGTTTTTTCCCATTGCTGGTCTGTCAGCCAAAAAATTTCCTACAAGCTTTTGTAGTTCCTGCATGTTATGTCCTCACTGGCAAATATCATCTTTAGTATATGTCCCAAATACATATAGGGTCAATTACTACAAAGTATATTTAAACTTCGTCAACTTATTTCAAGTTGACTACTAAAAAATATAAGGGGATATATAAACTTTCTGCCTTGTGCGATAGGTGCCCAGCGAAATATTATTAAGCCAATAGTAACTTATTCCTGGAGGCATAAATGATAAAAGAAGCTTTACAAGTTATGACAGAGAATCCAGAAGTTACGGGAAGTGCCCTTGTGGCTTTTGGTCTAGCATTTTCAGTAGGGGTTAGAAAAGCAATTGGGGCTAGAGATAAGTGGCATTGTCAAGAAGAGGGGTGTGATGCTTCATTCCAAAATGGAGACATGGTCCATGCCGCACACAATAACCATGATAAATCTGACCCAGCTTATGACACGGTAGATGCTGGTAAAATTTTATGTGTTCCCCATCATTTGAAACAGCACCAGGAGGCTAAAGGACATGCTCAGGATATTGGGCTACAAGAGTGTCAAAACGACTATGCTATTGCCAGGTTGCTAGTTACTCCAACTAAAAAGAAAAAAGGAGTATAATATACTAATGAAAATTCAAGAATTTATTACCCAGGGATACCCATATGCTAGGGCAATATGTTTTTCTTGTAGTGTGGGAGGAAACGAACTGGGGAAAGAATACGCCGAAGGACCAGATCATGTTTTTGTCGGCGGTCAAATAGAACTCCTAGAAAAAATAGCTAAAACCCATGATAGATCTAAACACCGTGGTATTGGCAATATCAGAATAGAAAAATATGTTAATGCTGGAGAAGAAACTCCACAGGGTTAGGATGGTATGGTTATAGAGCATGAACATGGTAGAAGACAAAAAAGAGAATCTATACAACCAGAAACTCCAAGGGAAGTTGTTCTTTGGCAGAGTCCTAGTAGCTTGGAGAGAGAAGCTGCGGAAATACAAAGAGGAATTTTTAACTTTACTTTGGCTAGTCGCGAGGATTGCCCAGCTAAAAATTCAACTCCTCTGGCTGAAAATAAAGTTCGTTTATTACCGCCTTCACATTTTAATTCTAGTGAATCAAAGAATTGGTTGGACCTGTGGTCGTACCGATTTTCGAAAAAGGGTTGATAAATCGCAATAATTATTTTTTCTAAACTTTTAGCACTCTAACTTAAAGACTGCTACGTCCCATATTATTGACAGACAATATCTTGGTTATATATACCATATTAATGGCTAAGATTATTATTTCCCTTCCCGATGAACTACTACTTAAGGTAGACGAATATTGTATAAATCACGAATATAATAGGTCAGAGTTTATCCGCTTTTCAATGAGGTCGGTTTTAGATTATAAACATCAAGTCCAGGAAGTTAGACTTGTATCTCAAAATGGGGGGTCAGGAGGGACAAATGGGAGTTAATCTTTTTAAAATATTTAGTACTAAAAAATCAGAAGTTCCACACACTTGGACCCTAGTTGCAAAGACCTATGCCCGCCCACGTCTCGACCTAAACATCTTGCAAATTCTCAATGGTAATTCTTTAGAGAAGGCACTATTTGGGGTTACAACAACTGTATGGGAAAACGAACTTGGGCAAATAAGGAGAGAAGAATTTCTTGGAAGTGACGAGAGTGTTTTAGATGATTTATTAGATAAGGCGTCTCAATATGGTAATCAAACAATTGAGAGGGGAGTAGATACTTTTATTATCTCTAAATGGAGTCCACAACCACTTTCACCATCAGCTATTCCAATGAGATAATGACATGCAAACAGAACGAACCAGGGGCTTAGTAGTCAAACAGAAGCGTAATGGAGACTTAAAACAAGTCAATAAGCTTGATGTTTTTTTAAAGGAGTTTTTAGAAAACGGTGGCAATGCAACAATGGCCGTAATGAGTGCCTTTGGCGTTAAAAATAAGGCGAGTGCTTCAGTTATTGGGAGTAGATACCTTAAACAAGCAAGGGGTACAGCTCGCCTAATGCTAGAAGAAAAGGGTGCAACCTATGGAAAACTTTTAGAGCTTGCATGGGAAAAAGCTCAGGCAGCTAAAAATCCAGAATGGTTTGACAGGGTTATGAAGATAGCTGGGTATGAAGACTTTATGTCTAAAAATAAAGGGAACGTTAACGTTAATATTTTAACCGCACAAAACGATAAAAATGATTTTAAGGGATTTATAGAAGAGGGAGAAATCGTTGAAGAAGGAGAAATAGATGGCGACGAAGTCTCAGAAGATTGACTATAAAAAATTTATAGAACACTACTTTGAGGTCATTGATCGAGAGGATCAAGTGCCAGTTCCATTTTGCCTAAATGCAGTTCAAGATAAATATCTTAAAATGTTAAATGATGAACATCCAACTCAAGAGGGTATTAGAGAAATTATTCTTAAAGCCCGACAACAGGGATTTTCATCTTTTATATTAGCCCTATTTACTGTTGATTTTATTGTGCGCGATTATTCTGTTTCTATTTGTATCTCCCACCGCCGAGACTCCACAGAACTTCTTTTTAAGAAGGTTCGTTTTTATCTAGAAAGCTACTTAAAAAAGAGGGCAGAAGAAAAGGGGTTGGCATATACTGACGACACATTAAAGAGTTGGTTGGGATCTGACAACAAAGGAATGATTACCAACTCACAAAATCACGCAACTTTCTATATCGGAACAGCAGGAGCCAAGGTTGGTGGTCGTGGTGGTTCTGCTCGCAATGTTCACTTTTCCGAGGCGGCATTCTATCAGGACACTGAAATGCTTAAGGCAAGTGAGATGATTTTGGCTACTGCACAACAGGTTCCACAAGGGCGTGGGATGATATTTATTGAGTCCACCGCCAATGGAGAGGGGAACTTCTATCACGCCGAGTGGGAGAGGGCTGAAGATGGACAAAGTGTTTATAAGCCTCGTTTTTTTGGGTGGCAAGAATTTTATTCAGAGGAATGGGTTAAAGAAAAGCGCAAAGAGTTCCCAACCGAAAAACTTGCAGGGCAAGAATATCCATATACCCCAGAGGAAGCATTTATTACTTCTGGCTCTCCATACTTTGATGCGGCGATATTAAATAAAATGATGGAGGAAAAGGCTATCGCAGTAGAGTTTGGGAGGGTGGCTCCCGATGGCCATTTTATTTAGTCCTATAATATATACTTATGAATAGAAGCGAAACAAGAAAATTAGAGTGGCAAAACCCAACGATAAGGGAAAAGCGTCTCAAGAGAAGGGGAATGTTGGGGAAAAAACATAGCCAAGAAACTAGAGAGATGTGGTCAAAAAAGAGAAGGGGGATTCATGCAAGTCCAGATACAGAGTTTAAGCCAGGTGGGGAAAAACCAAAAGACGCATATAAATTCCCAGAGGGGAAGTCTAACCCATCATGGTCTGGGGGAGTTTATAGAACGCTCAGACAAAACATTATGAAGTTGCCTGAATACTATCAGTGGAGAAAACAAATCTTTAAAAGAGATGACTATACTTGTCAAATTTGCCTTAAAAGAGGTGGGGAACTTCATGCAGACCATATCCATCCATATATAAAAATTATCAATGAAAACTTTATTTCTAATCTAGTAGAAGCAATTTTATGTGCTGACCTATGGAATCTTAATAATGGAAGAACTATTTGTAAACAGTGTCACATAAATACTCCGACTTATGGCTGGAAATCAAAATTATGAAAAACGACTTAATTAACAAGTTTGATATTACAAACCACTATCAGACAAGAGTTTATCGACAACTAGATGTTAATGAGCAACTTGTAATTTTTGCTGATCCAGCTGATTCTCAAGACTTCTGCGCCGCCGTAGCATTCTCTAAAAAATATTATGATTTCCCAATTGTTTTTAATGAGGTTATGGAGTCTTCTCAGTTTGGTCATGAGCTTTTTAACCTTGGGAAATATATCCAAGTCCGCACAAATAATTTCCCCAAACTTGCGGTTGAACGCAATACTGGTCAAGCCACTATTTTTGTCTTGCAAACACTAAATTATCCAGATATGTTTCGCATGGTTGACTTTACAGCCATTACACCGCATGAGGGGGGAGATATTGGATGGATAACTACTGGACATCTATCTGGGGGAGAACTCCAAGGTACTCGTCGCAAGATGTTAGATGATTTAGCACTAGCGATTAAACAAGGAAGATTAATTATTTATGACCAAGAGCAACTTAAGCAGTTAAAATCATTTGTAATAGTCAAAGGAAGAGCTCAGGCTGCCCAAAATAAACACGACGACTTAGTTATGGCCACTGCAGGAGCTTGGCAGGTTGCCCAGCTTACACCAGATAACGATTTTGGAGATTATAGTCCAGAAGCATTAAAAGAACATCGCGAGAAATGGCGATTTAAATAAAGGAGGAGATATGATAAATATCCCAGACATAATAGCCGCATTTAATAGTAAGTTGCTTACTGAAAGTGAGGCAAAATCATATATACAGCGATGGATTGAAACTAATATTCAGGAACGCCAAAGCTATACAAAAACATCTGAGGCTAGAACTGCTATGGAGATTAAAAAAACCATAGATGATGGGCGTCTCACATGTGAAGACTGTGGTTGTCCACTAATTAACGAAGACGATGAGGATGTAGAAGAGGCAATGGCTTCCATTGAGGACTTTGTTAAATGGCTCATTAGTGAAAAAAATAAATAATGGCAACAAAAAAGATCACTAAAAAAATAGTAAACCCTCCCAGTGAAGAGTCGTCTAGTATGGCTCCATATGACAGGGAAGTGTCAAATAATGAGTACGTTTTTAAAGAGACTATAAGAATGCTTCGTCCAGATATTTACGTTTTAATGGACATTCTAGATAGAACTCATTTTAATCCACTCGTTGTTTTTCAAGCTATTCGCCATGCAAATAATATTGCGATGGGGAGTAAATATGGGACTGTTACTATCCATATTGAAGATGGGGTTGTTACCTTTGTTAGGGGAGAGGAGTCCACAAAGCTTAACGAATCTCTTCTTTTACAAAAGTATCCAGTGGCCTAATTATGTTGACAATAACTAAACTGAACTGATAACTTGAACTTAATCGGTTTTAGAGGAAAAACCTCGGAGCCACGATATAACTCAGTATTAAGAGTTTTGGCCGTGGCTTTTTTAGTATAAAAATATTATGGCAATAACAGACCTTTCTCCAACCAAGAGAACAGAAGAACAAATATTCCACGAAGTAAAACACCACGCAGATATTGGGTTTGATGAAACGGACCGTCGCTCTACTGGGACTGGTCGTGTTGGATCAATTTCTTTTGACGAAGCAGACGAGCTTTTCCGCTCATATATTGATGAGGGGAAATGGCCTTATGATGCTCTCCTTTTTGACCCACGCGTTTTTACCTTTATCTTTGAAAAAACTTCCCGTCTCATTGCAAATAAACCAAAAGCTAAACTCATCCCCCGCGAAGGAGCAGACACTCTTTCTGCAAAAATTAATAATGCTCTTCTAGATTATCAATGGGACATGGCTACCAACGGCGGTTCAATGCTTGCTAAGTGGGCTCTCATGGATATTAACACTCGTAAATATGGCGCAGCTTTTGCCCTAACAAAGTGGAGATATGAAATAGATAAACGTGGTAAACCACTTTTTGATGGTCCAGAAATGGAAGTCCTTAATAATAGAGATATTGCCCACGACCTAACTGCGACCTCTATTGAAAACTGTAACTGGATTCAAGTAAGACAATATGTTACCTTCCAGGAATTGGAGAGAGTTAATGACTACGCCAGGGCAAAACCAGTTTACAAAAACTTAGCAACCCTCAGGCAAGCTATTGGCTCCGATTCTACTACTGGAAACGGAGGAGATTCTCGTGCTGTTAACTGGATTTCTAGGAACCGTCAAATCTCTCATCTTGAAACAGACCCGATGGGTAAAGACATTGTTTTCAAAACCGTGGAAATCATTACCGAATACCGTCGCGATAGGTGGATTACTTTTGCGCCAAAACATGGAGTTGTTTTAAGAGATATTGAAAATCCATATCAGAACAATGAACTACCAGTTGTAATGCTTCGCTATCTTGCAATTGACGACGATTTATATGGCCTTTCAGAGATTGAGCCGATTAAGGGTCTTCAAAAAGCTATTAATGCTCTTCTTTGTCAGTATGTTGATGAAATTAACCAGAATCTTTACTCTCCAATTGCTATAGGACCAGGTGTCCGTCAACACACACTTGAATGGGGCAAGGGTGCTCGTTGGATTATGAACAACCCAATGACCGACTTCAGACTTGTAGAATCTCGTTCAAACGCCGCACAGTTCTTTAACAACACCTATTCAGTTCTTGTTTCAGCAATGATGAACGCCCTTGGGGAATCATCTCTTGGAGTTTCAAACATCCAGCCATATCAAAATGATAAGACGGCTACTGAAGTTAAAGCACTCCAACTTCAACGCAACGCCCGCGACAACTACAACCAACTCATGCTTGCCGAGTCTATGAAGCGACAGCTCATGCTTTGGCATACCATGAATCAACTTCTTTTATTCTCAGATCCAGAAAAACAATCATATATTATTAGAATTGTTGGTAAAGATGCAATTAAATATTTCCAAAACCAGGGCATGGATCAAATGCAAATTCCGCAAGAGGCAAACGATTTAATGTCTGCCCAGTCTGACATATCGTATGGTGGAGATATGAGTCAGTTGGCAAATAATGGTATTCTTCCAGATCAACATCTAATGCCCAAATTCCCAGTTAATATTGGTTCTAAGGAAAAACCAAAATTGGTTCCAAAATTAAACATCGAAGGAACCGACGGGGCAACAATTTATGTAGAACCAGAAGACATTAAGGGACAGTATGATTTTAGTATTGACGTTGAGTCAATGACAGTCACTGCGGATGAAGAACGTCGTCAGGCTCGTCAAACAGCGGTTTCGCTTCTTGTTTCTAATCCAAATATTCTTGCCCTTCTTCAACAAGAGGGTATTCGTCCTAAATTTAAAGAGTTGTTTATTACTTGGCTTGAAGATCTTGGATTTAATGATGCTGAAAAATTCTTTGAGAATGCACAAGTACAACAGGGAACGCCTGGTCAGAGCGGCTCTCCAGATCAAATGGGTGAAATGGCAAAAATGCTCGGAGGAGGAGGACCAGGAGCAGGTGGAGCGCCTGGACAAGTAAATGAAGGGACGGGGGCTAACCAAATGTCAAAGATTATTCCACCAACAGAACAGCAACCAACACCAGAACAAACGATTAGTGAGCCAAATCCAACAATGTATAACAAGTTAGTTAATAAATATGGGACAGGAGAATAAAAATGCAGGATAAAAAAGAAGATGTTGTTTTGTTGAATGAAGAAGAAATAAAAGAATTAGAAGCTGGAAGAGCATTATATGAAATGGAAAAGAGTAGTTCTGGTTGGAAAATAGTTAAAAGTATGCTTGAGGGGATGGCATTTCATTCATGGGTAGATCCTCGTCAAACAGAAAATAAAGAGCAATGGGAATGGCAAGAACTTAATGCCTTTCATGCTGCCAATAATGCTAAAGAAATTTTAGAAAACATTGAAAAATCCATCTCTCGTAGTGAGTATCTTGACAAGGTACGAATTGGCGAGATACAAAGGAAGTCAATGGCAATCCGATAGTATTTTATTATGAACGGATATACCACTTATCAAGATTCTTCACGTCGTGAAGATATTAAAATAAAAACTCCCACGAGGAGAAAGAAAAAGTCTAAAAAACTAAAATAAAATGGCAGACCATGGAGAAGCAGTTTTACCACCACTACCAGCAAGCGATCCAAAGAGTTTGGAATGGAATAAGAAAGACTATTACTACGATGTTAAAGCAAGAGACTTTTGGGACAAAGCAAATATTGTCCGCGAAGAAATACCTGATTTCCCTAAGTGTGAGCATTATTTTATCGCTAAAAATAGCGGAGTCGAATGTCAAAAGTGTCATATCGGCTTTCTCGGAATTTTTGAAATCTCTAAAGGAAAACTTTTTTATAAAGGAGAGCCGATAGAGATTTAACAAGTTAATAACGGATTCACAACCCGCGGGAGAGATGCTCGAGCTCCCCAACGCAACAGGGCATTTATTTATTAGGAGGTGAACCATGGAAAACACACCAGCACAAGGTGATGCACAAGTTTCTGCAATTAATCCTCAGGCCGTGCCAGCATCAGCACCAGCACCTGAACTACAGCCAGCTCCTGCTCCAGTAGCACCAGCTCCAGCTCCAGCTCCAGTGCCAGTAGCACCAGCGCCACAGCCAGCGAGTGATAGAACGTCAGAACAATTTGAAAAGCTCTTAATGAGCAATCAAAAGCTTTATCAAGCTAATGAATTACTTAGAAAAGAACTTTCAGATAGGGCAATGGCTTCACAGCAATTTGCTCCAATTAATCAACCACCAGTGCAACAACCTAGGCCAGCACAGGTTAGCCCTCAAGACTTTATTGAGGTCGACCCAGTCACTAACGAAAGATACGTTAATGAAGATAAGTTGCAGGCAAAGATTGAAGAGTTAAACCGAAAGGCAACTCAAGCACAGGAGGCGATTACCAGATACATGCAAGTATCTGAGGAGAGAGAGGCTGAACGCCAGAGTAGAGAGGCATATCGTGTCTTTCCAGAGCTAGATCCCCACAGCGTAGAATTCGATGTGGCATTTAGTAATCAGGTAAGAGCACAGATTTATGACTCCCTCATCAACCCACAGGATTACGGTGGTCGTCCCCTTTCATTTAAGGACGCAGCCGAATTTGTGACATCAGCTAGTAAGAGAGGTTCTAGAGCACCAGCAGTACAACCTGCACCAGCTCATCAACCATCTCCAGCGGTAGTTGGTACAGGGGCACCAGCAGGAGTAGATCAGGCAATGTTAGATCAAGCTCAGGCTATTAAAGCTCAAGCAGCAGCTTCAGCTCAGGGCCAACCCCAACCACAACGTCAAACACAATTTGACAATGTTGACCGCGCTGCGTTAGTTAGGGCAACCCGTGAGGGTTCCCAAGAGGCTCTCGCTCGACGTTTGGCTATGACGGATCATACCCGTAAAGACCAGGCGGACATCTCCTAGTACGGTCTGTACCCCGTACCTGGGGAAATTATACAGGTACGGACATGGACCTAAACTAAAGGGAGGTGAATAGATAAATATGGCATGGGGATTAATAACCTATGATGACGCTTCACGTCGTGAAGATCTTATGGACGTCCTTGCAGACGTTTCACCAGATGAGACTCCGTTACTTACACTCTTCGGCACAAGCACCGCTCGCGGTACCCTACATGAATGGCTAACTTACAACATTTCTCGTCCTTCTTCTGTTTCATCAGATGTTGAAGGTGCAGACACTTCATTCAGCGACCTCACAGCTCCTAGCCGCGTAACCAACAAGACTCACATCATCAAGCAACCAATCCAAGTTTCCCGTACTGAACGTCGTGTAAACGTTGCAGCAATCGGTGACCCTTACGCATTCCAGAAAGCAGATGGACTACGCCAACTTAAACTTAAGATGGAGTACGCTATCCTTAATTCTACTGCGGCATCAGGATCATCAGGCGTTGCCCGTCAGATGACTGGTATTGATGCATTCATTACTTCCGTTGTTACAGCTCGTAACTCAGGTACTTCCTACTCTGAGCAAGAACTTAATGACATGGCAGCTGATGCATACAACACAGTTTCTGCAGACAAGGTATTCGATATGATACTTTGTACCGTCAAGATCAAGCAAGCAATTGCTGGATTCTCTGGTAACTCAACTCGTTACATCACAGCAGCAGAACGCAGACTTGTTAAGGACGTCCTCGTTTACGACTCAGCAGTTGGCTCTCACAGAGTCATGCATCACAGAGACGTTCGTAATTCAGCTGGTTCTACCACTGTTTACGGTCTTCGTGAAGAGCTTCACAAAGTCGCGTACCTTGACAAACCAATGTTTGAGGAACTCGGCAAGGTTGGAGACGCTGATCGCGGACACTGGGTAACAGAGTTTACGCTCGAAGTACTCAACGAGAAAGCAGACCTTAAGAGAACTGGATACAACTTAAACGGTTAATAACCGCTAGGGAGTGATGGTTTCAGGCTAGAGAGGAAACAAAAAACGTGAGAGGCTTTCTCCCTCCACTACCTCTGACAGATAGAGAAACAGGCATCTAGGGTTTGCCACAAGCGGCTAGATACATAAAAAAATATGGGACGGTGGGGATTGGGGATACTCGGTTCCCACCGTACATTAAATATGTTGATATTGGATAATGGGAAAATAAGAAGTTCAGAAGACTTAGAGCTTGCGGATAGTATTATTAAAGCGAGGGCTAAGGGTCCGTGGGAAGTAATAGATTTATTAATTCAGGCTTGGCTTAGGCGTTCACCAGAAGAAGTAAAGGCGGTTAAAATTGATGTCAGCGACCAAAGGGAAATGCTTATTGATAAAAAATATGGCACAACTATGGGTGGGAAAGACATGGAAAGAAGGTTTACACTTCTTTTCCCAACTTCCCTTCAATCTTTAATTCGCACACAATATAAACCAGAAGAACTTCCATTTAATAGTGGTTTTTATAGAGAGTTTAGTAAGAGGTACCCCGCATTTAAAATTGCAGAGAATACTTGATAACAATAGTATTGGTGGGATATACAGGATTGGATGGCAAAAAGTTTAAACCAAATAGAGAGAGAATTTCTTACATCCAGGTTAACTGGAGTTTCTGCCCAGACCCCCATTAACCAAATGAGGAGAATGTTTTATGCACAATACCTTGGAATACAGGCTGGTCCTACTATTGGATTCCAAGAATTAGAGAATCGTTTTTTAAAAAAAGTTATTACTGACAATAGTGGCACTCCAGGAGAATATCAATTATGGGAACAGGCAGTCGCCGAGTTATCGGTTGTTCCATCAAAATATGAGAATGAAAATAGACGGCTGCTGTACTTAAACCTACCATAATTATTGACATTTTTAGAATAGTTTGATCTCCTTATATTATATCAATCGCATGGTGAGAGCTGCCCTTAGGCGATTGGGGGTGGCTCTTTCCATTTTAAGGAGCTTATATGGAACCTGCCCAGGTTAAAAAATGTAGTAAATGTAAAGAGATTAAGGAGCTGGAGGAGTTTTATAGGAACAGGGGGGGAAAATATGGCTTAAATTCTCGGTGTAAAAAATGTGATAATAAAGCACATTTACAGTATTATTATAAAAACCAAGACATAGTCAATACTAAAAATAAAGCCAAATATCATCAGAGGACAAGGTCACCAGAATTTGTATTAGCTCCCAACGATACCCACCTTGGTTATTATAAAACCCATGCGACATTTGTTAATCGAGTTACTGGCAAACGTTCAAATGGAACAAGCCCAAAAAAATTTAGTTTAAAACTAGAAGACTTACAAAAAATATGGCCTACTCCACCCAAATGCGCCCTTTCTGGTCTTCCTATAACCCTTGGCAAAACTCAACACGATATACATATGCAATCAGCATCACTAGATAGAATAGACTCTAGTAAGGGATATGAGCTTGGGAATATCCAATGGGTGGATAAAAGAATCCAAAAAATGAAAAATAATTTATCAGATGACGATTTTATCTCATTATGTGGGGCAGTCTGGGAACATAATAAAAAATTTGACATTTAGACATTAGTTTGTTCAACTAAACATATTAGTTAATTAGGAGATATTTATATGGATTACGACAAAAACCTTAAGCCCCTAGTCAAGGTTGCTAAAACCGAGAAACCATTTAGTGGGGGAACGTTTCAACAGGGGAGTAGAAATCTTTCTCCCATCGTAAAAAAAACATCTTCAGTCTCTCCATTCAACGACAAGGTAATGCCAAAAAATAAAGTTACTAGCTCAGATTCAGCAAATCTTCAGAAGGCAAGTAAACTCCCTGGTAGAGTTTCAATGGAAGCATCTCCAGTTAGCTT
>Ga0172375_10003568_pt1 | contig 23515 bp, 19 predicted proteins | sample LakKiv1m_FD_114537 | JGI IMG/M metagenome (GOLD analysis project Ga0172375, IMG submission 114537) | Freshwater microbial communities from Kabuno Bay, South-Kivu, Congo - kab_092012_11.1m | ecosystem: Environmental > Aquatic > Freshwater > Lake | place: Democratic Republic of the Congo... | reverse complement strand
GATCCTTGCCGACAAGCGGACCAACGCCATCGTGATGATGGGCAGCCTGAGCGATCTGGCCGCGATCAAGGAGATCATCAAGGGCATGGACATCCAGCTCTCGCAGGTGCTGATCGAGACCGTCGTCCTGCAGGTCGAACTGGGCAACGACCTCAAAACCGGTGTCGACTGGGTGCTGGGCACCTCAGCCAACGGCCACACGCTGAACAAAAGCGGCAGCCAGCTTGCGGGCGGCGGTGGCTCCGGGTCCGACCTGCTTGGCAATCTGACCGATATCGAGACAGCGTCCACCGCCGCCGTCAGCATCGTCAGTTCCGGCATCAATTATTTTCTGAAGTCCGACAAGCTCAACATCGATGCCCTGATCCAGGCCGCGAAGTCGGACAGCCGCACCAAGGTGCTCTCCTCGCCCGTTCTCATGACCGTCGACAACAAAGAGGCCACGATCGAGGCGACGAGCATGCGCTACCTGTATAAGGGTGTGCGGACCTCGGGCACCAGCAGTTACGGTTACAACGAGGTGCCGGACTACGAGCAGCGCGACATCGGCCTGACGGTCAAGGTCACGCCGCGGATCAACCCGAGCGGCACGGTGGTTCTGACGATCGACGAGAAGTTCGAGACGATCGGCGCGAATCAGACCGTCGGCGACGAGTCCTATCCGACCGTGAACACGCGCAAGGTTGCGGCCGACGTGTCGGTGGACAACATGCAGACCGTCGTGTTGGGCGGCCTCGTTCAGAACGAAAACAAAACCGAGAATGCCGGCATCCCGATCTTGAAGGACATCCCGTGGATCGGCAAATATCTTTTCGGAAGCGTTTCCTCCTCCGAATCGCGTTCCGAACTGCTCGTGTTCTTGACTCCTTATGTGCTCAAGTCCGGCGAGGATGCGAGCGCCGAGGCGCTCCGCCGCAAGGCGGCGCTGCACGACGACCGGCCTTGGGACGACGGCGGCTGGTCGTCGAGCAAGTTGGCCGATCCGGTGAGCGAGAAGGACCGGCTTGATCGCGTCCGGCAGAAGTGGCTGGTGGAGGACGGGGAGCGCGACGCGGCCAAGACGCGCGAGAAGGCGATGCGCGCCCGCGCCGAGCAACAGGAGGAGCGCGCCAAGCTGGAGGCGGAGGAAGCGGCAAAACAGCAGCGCAAGGACGCCGCCAGACAGGAGAAACGGGCGCGCCAGGAAGCGGGCCGCGTGGAGGTCGGGCGGATGTCGTCGAGTGACAGTGTGGAAGTCGTCCGGCCTGCGTCGGCCCCCGGACCAGCCGTCAAGGACAAAGGCGGGCCGTCGTCCGACGGGAAAGCGACGACAGCCCGGTCCCGTCAGGAAGGCGCGTCGGCCGACGGGTGGGAGTTTGGCGTGGATCGGTTGATCGAACAGAAGCGGGCCGCAGCCTCTGATCAGACGCAACCGGAGTCGGCCGTCAAGTAGCCCGGTTTCATGTTGGGAGGAGATCGGGGGCGATGGGGATGGCGGGACGAACGCGTGGCGTCTGCGCGGTGCCTTTTGCGACGGTCTTCTGTGCGGCTGTGGCTGTTCAAAAAAGCGTGAGTTGGCTGTTGACAGTTCCCTTTTATTGGGTTAAATTATCGACCCAATTTTCGCGAAGAAGGAAAAAACAGGTTTACCATGACGAAGACGTTCATTCCGAAGAATCCCGGTGCCGCTCGTGGTTGGCAACTGGTTGATGCGACAGACAAGCCGCTCGGGCGTTTGGCCGTGAATATCGCCAATGAGCTGCGCGGGAAAAATCGTCCGACGTTCGACCCCAGCGTGGATCAGGGCGATTTTGTGGTGGTGATCAATGCGGAGAAAGTCCGCTTGACCGGCCGCAAGTTGGAGCAGAAGGAATATCAGCGCTATTCCGGCTACCGCGGGGGGCTCAAGATCTTCAGTGCGGCGACGATGCTGGAAAAGCACCCGGACCGCGTGATTCTGGAGGCGGTGTGGGGGATGTTGCCGAAGAACAACATCAGCCGCAAGATGATGACCCGCATCAAGGTCTATCGCGGCACGGAGCATCCGCACGCGGCCCAGCAGCCTGTCGCGGCGGCGTTTTAACCTCATCGGGCGAAGGAAGGTAACAAAAGATGGCGAAAGAAGTTGCAGCGGGTACGGGACGCCGGAAGACGGCCGTCGCGCGCGTGCGTTTGGTTCCGGGCGACGGCAAGTGGCTCGTGAACGACGAGCAGATCGAGAAGTACATTCCGAGCGAGGCGTTGCGCCAGTATCTGCGCCAGCCGTTGGTCCTGACGGGCGCGGACGGCAAGTACGATGTGCTGGTTTCGGCCAAGGGCGGCGGCATCAGCGGTCAGTCCGGGGCCATTCGTCATGGGCTGTCGCGTGCGCTGGTGGCTTCGGACGCCAATCTGCGCGAAGTCCTCAAGAAGGCGGGATGCCTGACCCGGGATTCCCGCATGAAAGAACGCAAGAAGCCGGGCCAGCCGGGTGCCCGCAAGCGCTTCCAGTTCTCGAAGCGCTAGTCGTTTGGAGTGGTCGCCGACGCCGTTGCGTTGTTTGCGGTGTGGGCAGAAACACTTCCCGTCGAAGATGCGGGCGCTCCTCCCGGAGCGACCGCATTTCATTTTTTTTGCGAAACGATTTACTTATGCCAATCTCGTTCATCAAAAAGCTGACAGACAAACTTTTGGGCCAACAACACGCCGCGCCTGTTTCTTCAAAGAGGCCCGATTCCGGCAAGAAAAGCGGCGTTCCGTCTGGACGCCGCGGGCCTGCGGCATCGTCCGGGAGGGCTTCCGCCCATGGGCGCGGAGATGGCTCCGAGTCGTCGGGAGATGGTCGGGGTGCGAATGCGTCTGGAGGGCGTTCCCGTCCGCCTCGGGCTCGAAACGCCCGCGGAACCGGCGGCCAGCCGCGCGAAGGAGGCGCGTCCGAGATGCGGGCGCCTGCGGTGCGGCCCTCTTCTCGATCATCGGCCCGTCCTCGCGGTCGCGGCCGCGAGGACGAACGTCCCGTTTCCGACCCGCATGCGCGCCGTCCAGGTGGGGCTATCGAAGGTGCCGAAGTGGAAAAGCGCCGGGCCGAGCACGCTGCTTGGTCCATCGACCAGTATCAGGTCCCTGCGGTCGCGGACAAGAAACGCTTCCACGACTTCGATCTGCCTTCTGAAATTCTGCACGCCGTCGCGGACCTCGGTTTCCAGTACTGCACGCCGATTCAGGCCATGAGCTTGGAACACGCGCTGGCGGGGAAAAACGTGGCTGGCAGGGCGCAGACCGGCACCGGCAAGACGGCGGCGTTCCTCGTTGCCATTCTGACGCGCTACCTGCGCACGCCCGAGTCCCGCCACGAGAAGGGCGGCGTGCCGCGCGCGCTGGTGATCGCTCCGACCCGCGAATTGGTCATTCAAATCTGCAAGGACGCGGAGGCGCTCGGCAAGTATTGCGGCCTTCGCTCGCTGGCCGTCTACGGCGGCATGGATTACGAGCGCCAGAAACGCGAAGTCTCCGACGCTCCGGTCGACTTGCTGGTCGCGACGCCCGGTCGACTGCTCGACTTCGTGCGGTCGCGCGTGGTTGATCTTTCGCAGGTCGACACCTTGGTCATCGACGAGTCCGACCGCATGCTCGACATGGGGTTCATTCCCGACGTGCGTTCGATCATCAACCGGCTTCCCTCCAAAGAGAAGCGCTGCACGATGCTGTATAGCGCCACGCTCGATGAGGACGTCATGCGGCTGGCCTCCCAGTGGATGGAGGCACCGGTGCGCGTTGAGGTGGAGAGTGAACACGTCACGACCAAAACCGTCAAGCAGGTCGTTTACGTGGTGACGGCTCGCGAGAAGTTCACGGTTCTTTACAACCATATCCAGCAGTATCCGGACTCCCGTATCCTCATTTTCTGCAATCGGCGCAACACGACCGAAGACGTGGCCGAAAGCCTCTCCCGACGCGGCATCCGGTGCGAGATGCTGAGCGGCGACGTCAACCAGAACCGCCGCTTGCGCGTGCTCGAGGACTTCCGTGAGGGCAAGGTCCGCATCGTGGTCGCGACGGACGTGGCTGGCCGTGGCCTGCACGTGGACGACATCGGTTTCGTCATCAACTTCGATTTCCCCTACGAGCCGGAGGACTACGTCCACCGCATCGGCCGCACGGGGCGCGCCGGCGCGAGCGGCGTCGCCATTTCGTTCGCCGACGAGGACGAATCGTTCATCATCCCGGACATCGAGAAGTACATTGGCGAAGAGCTGAAATGCACGATGCTTCAGGCCGACGATCCGCTGTTGGCAAAACTTCCGGAAGTCGCGCGGGGACAACATCGCGAACATCGTGAGCGCGGCGATTTCCACAGGGGCGGGCGGGACCGCGACCGTCAGCCTCGTGGCGGTGGCGGTTCGTGCCCGGACCGAGCCAACGCTCAGGAGGCCTCTCGCGGGATGTCCGCTACGGGGGTCCAGCCGAAGGACGGAACGGCCTCCCCTTCGGTGCCGCCGCAAGCGGTACTGTCCGACGAAGCCTCGGTTCCCGTCGTGCGGCCGGGGCCTGTGCGTCCTGCGACGCCAGCTCCCGTCGTCCGTTCGGCGGCTTCTGCGCCGGCGTCGTCGATTGCTGAAAAGCGCGCGGTTCCTGCGCCTGCCCCGGTTTCGGTTCCGGCACCTGCTTCGTCGGGTGCCGCTGCGGGTGCCGCGCGGCGGCCGCGGTTCTCCGAGGAGTGGGTTCCTGGACAGGGCCCGCAGGCTCCTGCGTCGAAGTAGCGCAGGGCGGTGTCCGCATTCGGCTTGGCCGGTGTTGTGATTCTGTGCTACACTAAAAACATTGGAGGCGTAAAACATGAAGACAGTGCGGTTGGCGGTAGCCCTTTTGGGCGTTGCGGCCGGGGTTCGGGCCGAGATGGTGAGCGTCGTTCAGATCACCGACATGCAGGGCCAGGTCGGGTTCGAGGTCAAAACGCGCGAGGAATTTGCGGCGTTGCAGAAGGAGATCAAGGATGAGACCGCCGCTTATCCTGTCGCGCTGGCCGACGCCAAGAAGGAATGGGATGCGAACAAGGACAACAAGTTGCCGTTCCAGGGCAACCGGATTAAGCCGCGGTCCGCCAAGAAGGTGGGCGAGGATTTTTCCGACCGCGACAAGGCCGAAAAGAAACGCTCGCAACTCGAAGATCGCGCCAGCGCCAAGCAGATCGAAGAGATGGACAAGGCCGCTAAAAAGGCTAAGCAGGGCGGAAAGGCCAAAGAAGAGAAGATGGCCAAGGAGGAGGCCAAGGTCAAGGCGTTCACGGACGCCTATGCGATGATCTCCAAGCGGATGGCCGACAAGCTTGGCCGGCCCGTGCCCGGTTTTGGTTTCATGACGCCGGATCTGAAGGAAGAGGGCGCGAAGAAAGAAGAGCCGAAGAAGGGCAAAAAGGAAAAGAAGGAAAAGGAAGAGAAAAAGTAGCCGCCCGCGAATGCGGTTCTAAGTTGCGAAAGGTCCATGGGTTTTGAGGAAAACTCGATGGACCTTTCGAGTTTCGGGGGCCGATTCGGCAAGGAGTTTTCCATGTATCCACAGATTCTCAATTGGTCGAAAAAAAAGACGTCGCCGGTGGTCGAGGCCTTTCTGGCCCGTCCGGCTTTCGCCCCTGCGGCGGAGGCGGCCGCCGCTGAGTTGCTGGCCGACATCCGGACGCGTGGAGACGCGGCGGTCCTCGCGGCGGCCAAGCGGTTCGACGGTGCCGTCTTGAAGACCGCCGAGCTGCGCGTGTCGGCCGGTGACATTCGGGCTGCGGCCAAGGCCGTGCCCGCCAATGTGAAGCGAGCCGTCCGCGAGGCGCATGCCCGCGTGTGGCGTTTCGCCGAGGCCGGGCTGCGCAAACCTTGGCAGTTGCGCACTCCTCGGGGCGGACGCACCGGCGAGTTTTACACGCCGATGGACCGCGTCGGCGTCTACGTGCCGGGCGGCACCGCGCCCTTGGCCTCCACGGCCGTCATGACCGTCACGCTTGCGAAGGCGGCGGGCGTGGGCGAGATCGTGGCCTGCACGCCGTGCGGCAGAGACAAGACCGTCAATCCCGTTCTGCTCTACGCGCTCGGCTTGGCCGGGGCGACCGAGATCTATCGCGTCGGCGGCATTCAGTCCATCGGTTTGATGGCGTTCGGCACGCGGACCGTGCGCCCCGTGCAGAAAATCGTCGGTCCCGGTAACGCCTATGTGACGGCCGCGAAGCGTCAGGTCTACGGCTATGTCGCCATCGACCAAGTGGCGGGTCCCAGCGAGATCGCCGTTCTGGCGGACGACTCCGCCGATCCCGCTTGGGTCGCGGCCGACCTGCTCTCGCAGGCCGAGCACGGCAGCGGGCACGAGAAGGCGCTGCTGGCGACCGATTCGCAGGCGCTGGCGGAGTCCGTGCGCGCCGAAATATTGGCCCAAACGCCGAAGCTGTCCCGCGCCGCCATGGTCCGGCGCGTGATCGACCAGGGTGGCATCCTGTTGGCCGTCGCTCCCGACCTCGCCCAAGGCATGGAGCTGGTGAACCGCTTCGCCCCGGAACACTTCGAGATCGTGACGCGCGACGCGCAGGCGCGTCTGGGCGATGTACGGGCCGCAGGCGCGGTCTTCGTGGGCGGTTGGACGCCCGAGCCGGCCGGCGACTTTGTGGCCGGTCCCAGTCACGTGCTCCCCACCGGTGGCGCGGCGCGCATGTTCAACGGGCTTACGGTCGACGACTTCCGTCGTCGCCACAGTTTCGTTGCGTTCACTCGCGCGGACTTGGCCGAGACGCGCTCGGCCATTGAAACATTCGCGAAGGTCGAGGGGCTCGACGCCCACGGCCGTTCGGCCTCCATTCGGTTTGAGAAGGCCGCGGGGCGCTGAGCGCCCGCGGTGCGAATCTCCTTGGTGGAATGCGCGGTAGTAGCACACGGTCGGCCTGCGCCGGGTAGACCCATGGACTTGAAGAACAGCGGAACGTGCAACCATGAGGAACGTCGTTGCGTCAGGGTTCGGTCTCGCGGTTTTCTTCTTCGTCGCGTTTGCCGTACGGATGCTTCCCGAAGAAGCGGCGTGCTCACGGCGGCGTGCGCTTACATCGTGGTCGAGAACGACATGCAGAAAAAGATGCTGGAGCTGAAACAACGCCAAACGCTGGCGGGCCAGGCGTCGTTCGATCTCGTGGAGTCGCCCGCGCCTCCTGCTTGGCTGTTGGTTGCGCTGTCGGCTGCGGCGGGCGGGGTCCAGCAGGCGTTGCGGCGGCGGACGGCAGGGGGTAAGGCATGAAAGAGCGGCTGGACACGCTGTTGGTGCGGGCGGGGCTGGCGGAGAGCAAGGAGCTGGCCCAGCGCCTGATTCTGGCGGGCGAGGTGCGCGCGGCGGGACAGGTTGTGACCAAGGCCGGTCACAAGTACGACGCGGACGTGTCGTTGGAGGTCGCGGCCCGGCCGCGCTTCGTGAGTCGCGGAGGCGACAAACTCGAAGGCGCGTTCGCGGCCTTTCCGGATTTCGACGTGACGGGCAAAGTCTGTCTCGACGTCGGCTCGTCGACGGGCGGGTTCACCGACTGTCTGTTGCAGCACGGGGCGGCGCGCGTGATGGCGGTCGACGTGGGCAAGGGTCAGCTCCATTGGAAACTGCGGCAGGATCCGCGCGTGTGGGTCATGGAGGAATTCAACGCCCGTTACTTGCGTCCCTCTGACTTGCCGGAACGCCCGCAGATGGGTGTGACGGACGTCTCGTTCATTTCGCTTCGGCTGATTTTGCCGCCGATGGCCGAGGTGCTGGTCCCGGGCGGCGAGATCGTCTCGCTCATCAAGCCGCAGTTCGAGGCGGGGCGGGAACACGTGCCCGGCGGCGTGGTGCGCGATCCGGCAGTGCGCGAGGCGGTGGTCGAGACCATCCGCACGTTCGGCGTGGGGACGGTGGGTCTCGAATGGCTCGGCTGCGTGCCGTCTCCGCTGCTGGGGCCTGAAGGCAACGTCGAATTCCTTGCGAGATGGCGCAAAACGGAAAATTCGCGCTCCTGACGAGAGAGAATTCTTTTAGGAGTGTGCCTGCCGGGCCGGTGCGCGCACGCCCTCAGCCTCCTCTAAGGCGGCCGATGGGAAAGGCTCGAGGCAGCGGGCCAGGATGCCTTGGAGCGCGGCGATCAATACGCCGTAGTTGACAATCGGCACGCCTGCCTCTTGGGCCTGATGGATGCGGTAACGCATTTCGCGGCGGTTCAACATGCAGGCGCCGCAATGGACGATCAACGCGTATTGGGCGAGGTCGCGCGGATATTTCATGCCGCAGGTATGCTCGAAGACGAGTTGCTTGCCGGTGTGCTGCCGCAGCCAGCGCGGAATCTTGACGGTCCCGATGTCGTCCGACTGGCGGTGGTGCGTACATCCCTCTGCCACCAGCACGCGGTCGCCGTCGTGCAGCGCTCCGATGGCCTTCGCGCCTCGCACGAGGGCCGTGAGATCGCCTTTGTAGCGGGCGAAGAGAATGGAAAACGAAGTGAGGGGCACGTCGCGGGGGGTGTCGGCCGAGACTTTTGCGAAGACCTGAGAATCGGTGATCACGAGCCGGGGCTTTTTCCCGAGATGCGCCAGGGTTTCGCGCAGCTCGAATTCCTTGGTGACCACGGCGATGGCATCGGCCTCGAGGATGTCGCGGATCGTCTGCTGTTGGGGCAGGATGAGCCGTCCCTTGGGCGCGGCCTTGTCGATCGGGGTGACGAGCACGACGAGGTCCGACGGCGACAGCAGATCGCCCACGAGCTGGAGTTTGTCGGCCTCCTCCGGAACGCTCTTGGCGAGCGCGAGCTTCAAATCTTCGACTCCCTCCGTCGTAGTCGACGAAACGATATGCACGGGGGATTGGGTCAGCTCGGCGATTTGCCGGACTTCTTCCTCGGTCGGCATGGCGAGGTCGCGCTTGTTGAAGACTGTGATCAGCGGGATGCCTTTGGCTTGAACGAGGGCGAGCACGCGCCGTTCGCAGTCGCCGAGTCCGTAGGCCGTCTCGGTGACGAGCAGCGCCGCATCGGTTTTGTTCAGCACGTCGCGCGTGCGCTGGATGCGCAGTTCGCCGAGCGCGCCTTCGTCGTCGAGCCCCGGCGTGTCGATGATGACGATCGGACCGATGGGCAGCAGCTCCATGGCCTTGTAGACCGGATCGGTGGTGGTGCCTTTGACGTCAGAAACGATCGAAACCTCTTGGCCCGTCAGGGCGTTGATCAGACTCGACTTGCCGACGTTGCGTCGGCCGAAAAGCGCGATATGGACGCGTTCGCCTTGGGGTGTTTCGTTGAGCGTGCTCATGATTCCTCTGCAAAAACCGAACGCATCCACTGTAACAGACCGGGCCGCCTTTGCCCAACCGATTATCGGTGGACATGCGGGCGAAATCTTCTGCGACGCGTCCCCTCGCTCTCGCCTGCTGGACGGTGTAATTCCTAACTCGGGTGCGGCCTGTACGTTCGGGGATGAAGTCGCTATACTACAGTCATGAAACGGCTGATCCCCATCCTGTGCGTCGTGTGCGGAGTCGGCGGCGCATCGGCTCAATCGTCGGAGGCGGCTATGGATTCGACGTGGCGGAAGTTGACGGCGGAGGAAACGCGCGTCATCGTGGACAAGGGCACCGAGGCGCCGTTCACAGGACGGTTCGAGCGACACGAGGCCGCGGGGGTCTACGCGTGCCGTCGCTGCGGTGCGGCGCTCTATCGTTCCGAGGACAAGTTTCATTCCGGATGCGGCTGGCCCGCGTTCGACGACGCGATCCCCGGTGCGGTGCGGCGGCAGCCCGACGCCGACGGCCGCAGGACCGAGATTCTGTGCGCGACCTGTGGCGGACATCTCGGACACGTCTTCAACGGCGAGCGGCTCACTCCGCGCGACACGCGCCACTGCGTCAACTCGATCTCGATGGACTTTGTGGCCGAGACGGACTTCGACGCGCACTTCAAGCGCGCGACCTTCGCGGGCGGCTGCTTCTGGGGCGTCGAATACTACCTGCAGCAGGCAAAAGGCGTGATCCGCGCCGTGAGCGGTTACACGGGCGGGACCGTTGAGAGCCCGACCTACGAACAGGTGTGCCGCGGCGGCACCGGCCACATCGAGGCGGTCGAAGTGCTGTACGACCCCCAGCAGACGAACTACGAGACGCTTGCGCGGCTGTTCTTCGAGATTCACGATCCCACGCAGACCGACCGCCAGGGACCTGACGTCGGAGTCCAGTACCGCTCGGCGATCTTCTACCGCGACGAACAGGAGAAGACCGCAGCCCTCAAGCTGATCAAGCTGTTGAAGGACAAGGGCTATAATGTCGTGACGCGCGTCGAGCCCGCCGTCCGTTTCTGGCGCGCCGAGGGCTACCATCAGGACTACTACTTCGTCAAGGGCAAGCAGCCCTACTGCCATCGTCCGGTCAAGCGCTTCGACTAGCGGCACTTCCGAACGGAAAATTTTTGGACTGAAAAATCTATTGCCATATTGCACCGGGAGGCGCACGTGACGCCGCGATACTTTTTCGACCGCGTCCAACAACGATCAAAAGGCGGGTACTATCTGATTGTGCGGGGTGCGAAAGTTGCGTTATACTTAACAAACAAACGTGGAGATTAGCGATGTTGAAATGGAATCCCGAGTTGCATGGACGCTCACTGCTTCGCTTGGCCGACTTGTCCGACGACGAAATGGTGAATCTGATCGACCTCGCGGTGGCGCTGAAGGCGCGAAGACGCGCTGGCGTGCGCGGCGACCTTCTGTCGCGGCGGCAGGTGGCCCTGATTTTTGAGAAAAGCTCCACGCGGACTCGCAACGCCTCTTCTGTCGCTATTCGGGACGAGGGGGGCTCGGCGGAGTATCTGACCAAAAACGATATTCACCTCGGCGCGAAAGAGTCGGTCAAGGACACAGCCCGCGTTCTGGGCCGCATGTTCGACGGCATCTTGTTCCGCGGGTTCGCCCAGTCGACCGTGGCCACGCTGGCGGCCTACTCGGGCGTGCCGGTCTGGAACGGCCTCACCGACCAGTTTCATCCCACGCAGATACTGGCCGACCTGATGACGATCCGAGAGTCGTTTGGACGACTCAAGGGGCTCAAGGTCGTTTATGTCGGCGACGGCCGCAACAACGTGGCCAATTCCCTGATGATGGGATGCGCGAAGGTCGGCATCCACTACGCCAACTGCACGCCCGTCGAGCTGACGCCCGACCCGGTTCTCGTACGCGAGGCGCAGGGGATCGGCGCGCGCACCGGTGCTACCGTGGAGGTCTGTCACGACCCGCGCATCGGCGTCTCGGGTGCGAATGTGCTCTACACCGACGTGTGGGTCTCGATGGGCGAGGAGGCTCAGAAGGAGACGCGCCTGCGTCTGCTGCGGCCCTATCAGGTGAACATGGAATTGGTCAAGGCCACGGGCAATGCATGCGGCGAGCTGATCTTTCTGCACTGCCTGCCGGCGTTCCACGACAACGAAACGACGATGACGGCGACGAGCGGCGCGTTGGAGGTCACCGACGAGGTGTTCGAGGCGCCGTTCTCCAAAGTGTTCGACGAGGCCGAGAACCGCATGCACACGATCAAGGCGCTGTACGTCTCGGTGCTGGCCGATCTCTCGGCGCTCTGAGCGCGGCGCGCTGAACGGACTGAACCCGCAGCGGAAGGAGGCGACCATGGTGCGAAAGCTATTCAACGTCACGCTGGACGAGTATCAGAGGATGCCGCTTCTGGAACGAGGCCGACTTCTGCTGCAGGACAACGGCGCGCCTTACCACACGCTGTTCGCCCAACAGTTCGACTATCCACTTCTGGAACGCCTCGTGAATTTGGCGAACGCCATTCGCGCGATTGCCAAGACGCGGGCCGGCATGGAGTTTCTGCGTTCCCAGGTCTCCCACAAGCGGGCCATGCTCTATTTCTCCCAGCCCAGTTCCCGTACCTTTCTTTCGTTCGCCTCCGCCTGCCAGATCCTCGGCGTTCCCACGGGCGAGGTGCGCGACACGTCGATTTCGTCGGAGTTCAAAGGCGAGTCACGGGAGGACTCCGTGCGCACGTTCAGCTCGTACTTCGATCTGATCATCATGCGCACGCCGGAGAAGGGCCTCACGGAGCACATGGCGTGGGTGCTTTCCAACTCGGACCGCCCGATCCCGATCATCAACGCCGGTTCGGGGCAGGACCAGCACCCGACGCAGGCGCTGCTCGACATCTACACGCTGATGCGCAGCTTTGAGCGTGCGGGTGGCCTGTGCGACCGCACGGTGCTTTTTTGCGGCGACCTGCTGCGCGGCCGCACGGTGCGCTCGTTGTCCTACCTACTCACCAACTATCCGAATATCCGCCAGATATTCGTGGCCCCCGAACCGTTGCAGGTCGGGGAGGACGTGCTGCAAATTCTCCGCGACAAGGGCGTCGCCTTCGAGCGGACGGACGATTTTCACGCGGCGATTCCGAAGGCCGACGCCGTCTACATGACGCGCATTCAGGACGAGTGGGACACCGTCAAGGGCGAGAGCGCGTGCATCGACACGAGTCGTTTCAAGTTCGGCATCGAGGAGCTGAAGCTGTTGTCCCCGCGCGCGGTCATCATGCACCCGCTGCCGCGTCGCGACGAGATCGCGACCGCCGTCGATTCAGATCCGCGCGCGATGTACTGGCGCCAGATGCGTAACGGCATGTGGATCCGGACCGCGCTGATTGCCATGACCTTCGGCTGCGAGAAACGCATCCATGAGTATTTCCGGTACAACTGTTGAGAACCCGGCGACGCAAAGAAAAGTTTTCCTCTTCGCGAGGAAGTCGGTGTGGACGGAGGCGGTAGGGCGTGCCGCCGCCTGGGTGTCGATTGCTGTTTTTGTTTGTCTGGAGCCGTGTCCGGCCTTCGCCGGCGCCACCAACCGCACGCCCGACCGCGTCGTTTCCCGCTTCCGCGTCGGCCCGTTCTTCGAGCACCGCGCCTCCGACGCGGGCGGCTCTTTCTGGGCAGTGCGCCCCTTTTACTCCAAGGTTTACGATCCCGTCCTCGACACGCGCGTGACCGACGCCGTATGGCCGCTCAGCACGTTCCATCGCGACCGTGAACAGGCCTGGTGGCGCGTGTTGCTGGCCTATGGCTGGAACGACGACGTGCGACGCGAGGACGCCGCTTGGGCGGGAGCCCTCTTTCCGCTTTATTTCATCGGCCAGACCCGCACGGGCGAGGAGTACCGCGCCCTCTTCCCGTTCTGCGGCCACCTGCCGCACATGCTTCTGATGGACGACATCACATTCACGCTTTTCCCCCTCTATCTCGACTATGAGGTCAACCACGCCGAACGCACTTACTATCTTTGGCCCTTCTTTTCCCGTACGGCGGACGACCCCGACGTGCGGCGGAACGGCGTCTTCCCCTTCTACGGCCGCACGACGCGCCGCGAGTCTTCCCACAGGTATGTGCTGTGGCCGATCTGGAACGAGGCCGAATACACCTCCGCGCGCAACCCCGGAACGTTCTGGATGCTCTTCCCCCTCGCGGGCGAAGTCGACCGCGAGAAGGAGCGCCAGTGGCTGTTCCTTCCGCCCTTCTTCTCGCACGCGAAGACCGACGCCTCCGAGCGCTGGCGCATGCCGTGGCCGTTCTACGAGACCGTCAAGACGCCGGACGTCAAAAAGCGCTCCTACTGGCCGTTCTACGGCGATGTGACGCGCGACGACGAGACCCGCTGGTACGCGGTTTGGCCGCTGATCGAGTCGTTCGACCTCGTCGCCAAAAAGCGCCGCACCGTGCGGAGCCGGTTCTTCCCGTTCTACGTGGGCGAGCGGGTCTACCGCACCGGTCGGGACGGCGTCGAGCGCCAGACCGAGCGCTATCTGCGCGTGTGGCCGTTCTTCTCCTATTCGAGCGACGAGAACGGTTCTGACCTGCGCATTCTCGAACTGAGCCTGATCCGTTACAGCGGCGGCATCGAACGCAACTGGGCGCCGTTCTGGACGCTCTACGAACGGACCGAGCACTCCGGCGAGATCGAACACGACGCGCTCTGGGGCCTGTTGAATCTGCATCGCGCAACCGGCGCGGCAAAGGAGGTGGACGCGCCATGATCACGCGTGAACCCGTCTATTCGGACGAACCCTCCAGCGTGTTCGTCGGCCTCAAACGCTCGCTCCTGTTGGGTCTCGGTGAGATCGGTCGCGCTGGCACGATGACAATCCAATCGCTGTTGATGTTGCCGCTGCTGTTCGGAGCGCGTCGGTCGCGTACCGAGGCCGTCCGCCAAATGTTCATCGTCGGCATCAAAAGCTTGGCGCTGATCACGGTGGTCGGCATGTTCACCGGCATGATCCTCGGTCTGCAGATCGGGCTCGAGCTGCGACGTTTCAACCAAGAGGTCTACATCGGGTCGGCCGTGGTCGTGGCGCTGTTCCGCGAGATGGGGCCGTTCATGACCGGCATCATCCTCGCCGCCTGCGTGGGCTCCTCCATGGCTGCGCAGATCGGCACGATGACCGTCAACGACGAGATCGCCGCGCTGGAGATCATGTCGATCAGCCCCGTCCGTTTCCTGATGGCCCCGCGCATGGCGGCGATGGTGCTGATGACGCCGCTGCTCTCGTTCTACAGTTGCGTGGTCGGCATGATCGGCGGCGGCATCGTGGGTCTGACGCAGTTGAACGTGCCGTGGGACCAGTACTTTGCCACGGCCATGAACTTCGCCGACCGGCACGATCTTTTCGTCGGGTTGCTGAAGGCTCTGGTCTTCGGCATCGTCGTCACAGGTGTCTCCTGCTACGAAGGATTCACCACCACGCAGGGCGCGGTCGGCGTGGGTCAGGCCACCCGGCGGTCTGTGATCACGTCGATTTTGCTGATTCTGATTCTGGGGTACATCATCACGCGGTTGTTTTACGAGCTATGATCCGGTTCGAACATGTGACGAAAACGTTGGGCGGACGCGACGTCCTGTCCGATCTCTCTTTCGAGATACAGAAAGGAGAGATTTTCACCATCGTCGGTCCTTCGGGCACCGGCAAGAGCGTGACGCTCAAACACATGGTCCGCCTGCTGACCCCAACGCGCGGCTCGGTGTGGATCGAAAACACTGAAATCAGCGCGGCGGACGGCGCGGAGCTGGACCGCGTGCGCGAGCGTTTCGGATATCTGTTTCAAGGCGGTGCCCTGCTCGGCTGGATGAACGTGGCTGACAACATCGCCCTGCCGCTGCGCGAGAAAACGAGACTGTCGGAAAGCGAGATCGGCGCGCGCGTCGCCGAGGCCCTGCGCATGGTGGGTTTGGAGGACGACGGCGACAAACTGCCGAGCGAGATTTCGGGAGGCATGCAGAAGCGCGCCGGCTTGGCCCGCGCCATCGTCCGGCGGCCGGAGATCGTGCTCTACGACGAGCCGACCTCGGGGCTCGACCCCGTCACGGCGCGCACGATCGATGCGCTCATCCGTCGGCTGAACGAAGACTTGGGCATCACGAGCGTGGTGGTCACGCACGATCTGCAGGGCGCGCTGCTGAGCGCGGACCGCATTGCCATGCTCACCGGCGGCCGCTTCGTCGAGGTCAGCGAACCCAAGGCGTTCGTGACGACGGAGCAGCCGGACGTGCGCGGCTTTTTGGACGCGCAGTTCATTTCCAGAAAAGGTCTTGTAGGGATGGAGGAAACGCCATGAGTCTGAAGAGCAACAAAGAGCTTTTTTCCGAAGTGATCGTCGGCGTCTTCATGACGGCGGTCTTGGGGCTGCTGATCTATTTCACGATCATCATCTCCGGCATCGACATGTTCAATGGCAAGAGCAAGGTGCCGGTGGAGGTCACGTTCAGCGACGTGGGCGGCCTGAAGGTGCGCGATTCGGTCATGCTGCGCGGCATGACCGTGGGCTCGGTCAGCGGCATGAAGCTGGAGGACGGCCGCATCCGCGTGACACTGCTCGTGCAGCGCGACGTGACCTTCCGTGAAGGCTACACGGTGTCCGTCTGCGCGGGATCGTTGCTCGGCGGCAACTACCTGCTCATCGAGGAGGGCAAGGGCCGGGAGTTGTCGGCGGGGACGGTGCTCGAAGGCCAGCCGCCGAACTACTGGATGCGCGACCTCGGCGAGGTCGTCGGCAATCTGCGCGAGGCGACCGGCGACGGACATCTCAAGAGCATCGTCACCAACCTCGATGCTGCGGTGGCCTCGATCAAGGCGGCCGTCGCGCGCGTGGAGGCGGGCAAAGGCACGCTCGGCAAGCTATTTTCCGACGACTTGTCGCTCTACAACGACCTCTCGAACACCGTGGCGAACCTGAAGTCCATCACGGTCAAAATCGACTCCGGAGAAAATTCCTTGGGCCGGCTCATCAACGACGACGGCGGCGCCTACTCCAACCTGAACGCCACGCTGGCCAACGCCAAGGCCATCTCCGAGCGGCTGGAGAAAGGCGAGGGCACGCTCGGCAAACTGCTCTCCAAGGACGACACGGTGTACAAGGACTTGGCGGAGACTGTGGCGCACGCCAAGAACGTGGCGGCCAGCATCGAAAACGGCGAGGGCACGCTCGGCAAGCTCATCAAGGACGACAACAAAATCTACAAGGACCTCGACACGACCGTCTCCAACCTCAAGGTCGTGACCGACCGGCTCGTCAAGGGCGAAGGCACGCTGGGCAAGCTTTCCGCCGACGACCAGCTCTACTCCGACGTCACCGGCCTCATCAAGGACGTGCGCCAGACGGTCGACAACTTCCGCGACACCACGCCCATCAGCGCCTTCGCCAGCCTGATCGTCGGCGGCCTGTAAAGGACGGCTCTGCGGGCGGCTCATACCGCTGCCGAAAAACATCTTTTAATTGGTGCTGGACTGCGCCGTGCAAGTGATGGTCGTGCAAGTAAAAAAAATCGACGGATTCGCACCTCGTGGTTGACATCGGTCGGGCGGAATGGTTAAATACCCGCGTTTTTTCGCCTGCGGAAGCCATTGGGGGTATAGCTCAGTTGGTAGAGCGCTTGAATGGCATTCAAGAGGTCAGGGGTTCGACTCCCCTTACCTCCACCAAACTTCCGGGGTGGCCCGGGAAGCCAGCAGTTTAGTGTTACTGCTGGCTTTTCTTTTTGCGGGAAAGGTTCGGATTCGTCGGCCTCGTGCGTGCTTGCCAACCGCTGCGGGAAAGACTATTCTAGTTCCAATTGAGCGTCTTCGGGGCAAGGTGATCCCGCGCGAGCGGGGGATTCCTGACCGGCGGTATAGCCCGCGACTGGTGCGCTGTTCCTGCGCGCCACTGACACGGTTCGATTCCGTGGCCGACAGTACAGTCTGGATGAAAGAAGATGCGGTGTGTGCATTGCGTGCAGAGCCCCGGCCGCTTACGGCTGGGGCTTTTGCGTTTCGGGACTGGGCGTATGGATACGGAATCGATTTTTGATGGTGTTGAAAGTTGCGTTGAGGACTTCCGTCAGGGGAAGATGGTCATCGTGGCGGACGACGAGAACCGCGAGAACGAGGGCGATCTCATCATCGCCGCCGAGAAGGTAACTCCGGAGGCGGTCAACTTCATGGTGACGCACGCGCGCGGTCTGGTCTGTGTGCCGATGGCGGGGGCCACGCTGCGCCGATTGGGCGTCGAGCGCGCGCCGAGCCGCAACCGCGGCGACAAGTTCGCTACGGCCTTCACGCTCTCGGTGGACGCCGCGTCGGGCGTGACCACGGGCATCAGCGCCGCCGACCGTGCGCGCACCGTGCGCGTGCTGATCGACGACGCGTCCGGCGCCGAGTCGCTCGTGAGTCCGGGCCATCTCTTTCCACTCGAAGCCCGCGAGGGCGGCGTGCTGGTGCGCGCCGGCCATACCGAGGCCGCCGTCGATTTGGCCCGGCTCGCGGGACTCAAGCCTGCGGGCGTGATCTGCGAGATCATGTTGCCCGACGGTACGATGGCACGTTTGCCGAAGCTCCGTGCGTTCGCCAAGGAACACGGCCTCAAGATGCTTTCCATCGCGGACCTGATCCAGTACCGCCGCCACCGCGAGCGGCTCATCGACCTCGTGGAGGATGTCGATCTGCCCACCGCCTACGGCCATTTCAGACTGCGGCTCTACACCTCGTCGCCCGACGGTATGGAACATCTGGCGCTGATCAAGGGCGATATCGCGGCATGCCCCGAGCCGCTGGTGCGCGTCCATAGCGAGTGCCTGACGGGCGACATCTTCGGCTCGGCCCGCTGCGACTGTGGCAACCAGCTCCACGCGGCGATGCGCATGGTCGAAAAAGAAGGCTGTGGCGTGGTCCTCTACATGCGGCAGGAGGGACGCGGCATCGGACTCGCCAACAAGCTGCATGCTTACAAGCTGCAGGAGAAGGGGCTCGACACGGTGGAGGCCAATCTCAAGTTGGGCTTCCCCGCCGACCTGCGCGACTACGGCGTGGGCGCGCAGATTCTGGCCGACATCGGGCTCAAGCGCATTCGCCTAATGACCAACAACCCGAAGAAGCTGATCGGCCTGCAGGGCTACGGGCTGGAGATCGTCGAGCGCGTGCCGTTGGTCGACGAGCCGGGCGATTTCAACCGTCGGTACTTGGAGACCAAGAAGACAAAGATGGGCCATCTGATTTAGTGAGTGTTAAGTTTGGAAACTGAAGACGGAAGACGAGGCGTAGGACAGAACGCTCAACGCCGAATGTCCGGCGCCCAACGCTGAAGCGAGAGGAGGCGAGAGATGAAGGAAATCGTTGGAAACCTAAACGCCGCGGGCATGAGGCTGGCCCTCGTGGTCAGCCGGTTCAACAGCTTCTTTACGGAGCAGTTGGTGAAAGGGGCCGAGGACTGTTTTGTGCGGCACGGCGGCGCGGGGGACGACCTGACGCTGGTCCGCGTGCCGGGCGCGAACGAAGTGCCGAACGTGGCTCAGAAGCTGGCCGCTTCCGGCAAGTACCAGGCGGTGGTGGCGCTGGGGGCGGTGATCCAGGGCGCGACGCCGCACGCGGACCTCATCAATGGCACCGTGGCGCGCGCGCTGTCGAAGATCGCGCTGGACACGGGCGTGCCGATTCTGAACGGCATTGTGGCGGCTCAGAATCTGGAGCAGGCGGTCGAGCGGGCGGGCACCAAACACGGCAACAAGGGCTGGGACGCGGTAATGGCCGCCATTGAGACCGTGAACGTGTTAAAGGGATTGGAATAACGGAGTTTTTATGGCGACACGCAGACAGGGGCGCGAGTGGGCGCTCCAGATGTTGTTTCAGGCGGACCTGAATCCCGGCGGGGATTTGGATGTCACGATCCCCGCGTTTTGGCGTCAGCAGTGGACCTGTCGGGTGGAGGCGGCCAAGGATCAAGATCCCGACGCCGAGATCGAGAAGTCGGACAAGCCGATCGAGGAGCGCGTGGCACCGCCCAAGATCCGGCAGTTCACCGAGAAGCTGGTGCGCGGCGTCGCGGAAAATCTGCCCGCGATCGACGCGAAGCTTCAGTCGTACACGCTCAACTGGCCGATGCACCGCATGGGCTCGGTCGAACGCAACGTGCTGCGGTTGGCCTTCTACGAGATGCTGCACTGTCCGGAGGTGCCGGCACCCGTCGTGCTGAACGAGGCCATCGATTTGGCGAAATACTTCAGCAACGCCGATGCCGGTCGATTTGTCAACGGCGTGCTCGACAAGCTGAACAAGGAACTGCACGGGCCGAAACCCGAGAAGTGAGCGCGGTGATGGCGCAGGAGGCGCAGGACAGAAGGTGGATGCGGCGGGCGATCGCGTTGGCCCGGATGAGCGAGGGGTACACGCGGCCCAATCCTCCCGTCGGCGCGGTCGTGGTGCGCGGCGGTCGCAAGATCGGCGAAGGGCGTCACCGTTGCGCCGGCTGCGCGCATGCGGAGGTCGAGGCGCTCGACGCCTGCCTCGAACCCGTCGCGGGCGCGACGCTCTATGTCACACTGGAGCCCTGTTGCACCCACGGCCGCACGCCGCCCTGCACCGACCGTATCCTGCGCGACGGCGTTGCGCGCGTGGTGGTGGGGTGCCGCGACGAGAACGGCTGCCACTGCGGACGCGGCTTGGAGATTCTGCGGACGCGCGGCGTCGAGGTCGTTTACGGCGTCTGCGAAGACGACGCGCGCGAATTGGTGCTTCCCTTTTTCAAGCACATCCGGACCGGCTATCCCTTCGTCACCCTCAAACTGGCTCTGACGCTTGACGGGCGCATCGCGGATCGCGCGCATGAGTCTCGGTGGATCACCGGAGAAGAAGCCCGCGCCGAGGTGCAGCACCTGCGTCGGCGCGCCGACGCGATGCTGATCGGGGCGGGCACGGTGTGCGCGGACGATCCGTCGCTGCTGTGCCGAATCGGCGGGGGCGAGAAACTCATGCGCGTGGTGGTGGACGCCGCCGGTCGGGTGCCGCCGGGGGCGCAACTGCTTACGGACGCGGCGGCGACGCGGACGATTGTGGCCACGACGCCGGAGACGGCGGCGGCGAAGGCGGTGCCGTGGTCCCGGCACGGCGCGCGCGTCTGGACCTTTCCCCCCGACAAGTCGGGCCGCGTGCCGCTGAGGCGGCTGTTGCGTCGGCTGGGGGACGAGGGATGCCTGCACGTGGTGTGCGAGGGCGGCGGCACACTGGCCGGCGCGTTGCACGCGGCGGGGTTGGTCGACGAATATCGCTTCTTCTACGCGCCTGCGGTTCTGGGCGACCCCGCAGCCGTGTCGGCCGTTGCGGGCGCGGCCTGCCGCCTGTCGAAGATGCCGCGATTGCGCTTGATCGAAACGCGCACGTGCGGACAGGACGTCGTGATCCGCGCGCGCAAAGAAGACTGACGCGTAACAGCGCCGACGGATTGAACCCAGACCCCTGAACCCAGACCCCTGAACCCAGACCCCTGAACCCAGACCCCTGAACCCAGACCCCTGAACCCAGACCCCTGAACCCTAAAAATCATGGCAGGAGAACTTTCTGCCAAAGCGCGTCGAGCCGCTTGGCGGAGACGGGGACCGGCGTGCGGAGTTCTTGGGCGAAGAGGGAGACGCGGAACTCTTCGAGGAGCCAGCGGTATTCGGCGAGCAGGGCTTTGTCGTGGCGCGGCGGTTCGGCGAGGGAGACGTGGGCGGTGTAGCGCTGCCAGAGCGGGCGCAGTTCCTCCAGCTTTCGCAAATCGCCCGCCGGGTTGGTCTGCGCGCGTTGGACGCGCACGCGGCAGGCCTCGAGGTAGCGCGGCGCATGCCGGAGGTTGGCTGCGGGCACGGACTCGGCGAAGCCCGGGAAGACCAGCCAGGCGAGCTGTTCCGCGATGTCGTCGAGCGTGGGCTGCGGCAACGGCGTCTTGAGCAGCAGGCTCTCGATTTCGCCCGCCGCATGGAGCACGGCGACGACGAGCCGCGTGCGGGCGGTGTGGACGGCGTACAGCTTCCCGCGCTCGGAAACCAGCCGCTCCTGAAAGGCTTTGGCGTCGCGCACGGCGGGGCGTCCCTCGGTAAAGGTTTCGCGCAGCGCGGCGGCGCCGAGTTCGAGTCCCAGCGCTTCGGCAGCGATCTCCAGTTGTTTGATATAGAGCAGGACGGGACGCGGTAGCGACGGAGGCTGTGCGAAGCGTTTCCACTCCTTGCCGAGCGCGAGGGCGAAAAGTCGGCAGACGCCTTTCTCATGAGTGGCTGCGGCTTCGGCGGGGTCGGCGAAAAGCCGGAGTGAGACCGACGTCTGCTTGTCGACGAGCGCGGGGTAGTGGATGATCGGCCAGCCTGCGCGGCCGACGTCCACCTGCGGCGGTAGGTCGCCGAAGTCCCACTGCGTGAGGCCATCGCGCCGCCACGGGCTCTCGGTAGTCGCGTCCGGAGCGGACGCGGCGGTGCGTTCCCCGAAGAGCTTGACGAGCATGGCGACGTTGCGGCCGCTGCCGAGTTCGCGTCCGTCCGGGCCGACGGCGACGAAGCGCATGCGCAGGTGGTCGGGGACGACGTCCTCGCGCCACGATTCGGGCGGAACGCGCACGCCGCGCGCGGCGTAGAGCGCGTCGGAAAAGGCGTCGGCGAGCGCGCTGCGGCCGGGCGTCAGACGCGAGCGGCACATGGCGAGTGTTTCGTCCACGGGCAGGAGCAAGCGGCGGTGGCGGGTGGGCAGGACGTTGAGCATCCAGCGCAGCTTCTCGTCCAGCAGGCCGGGCACGAGCCAGTCGCTGCGCCAGGAGGCGGCGAGCGGCAGGAGCGGAGCGGGCACGGTGCAGGTGACGCCGTCGTCGGACTCGTCCTGGGCGTGACGGTAGGTGAGCGCGAGGCGGTTGCCGTTGAGCGTGACCGAGTCGGGGAACTCTTTCGAGAGATCGCGCGCGGGCGGCAGGTCGGCGTCGGACATCAGGAGGTTGGAAGTCGGAGGTCGGAGGTCAGAAGTCGGAAGAGCGGGGCCGATCTCTGATCTCTGATCGCCGACCTCTGTTTCCTTCAGCCACTGGCGCAGGCCGGAGGCGCTGCAGACGGATTCGGGGAGGCGCGCGGCGTAGAAGGCGAAGGCGGTTTCGGGGTCGAAGAGATCGCCGTGGCGGCGGGTCTTCTCCTCGGCGTCGAGGAGGGCGCGGATGCGCGCGAGGTTTGCCTTGAGGAAGGGCGGCACGGGTGCGGGGAAGGCTCCGGCGACGAGGCCTTCGCGGATGAAGATGCCGCGCGCCTCGGCGGGGTTGATGCGGCTGTAGTCGCGCGTGCGGCCTTCGACGAGGACGAGGCCGAAGAGCGTGACGCGCTCCTTGGCGCGCACGAAACCGCGCGCGGCGTCCCACGAGGCCGAGTGATAGCTGTGTTTGCAGAGGCGCTTGGCGATGGGTTCGATCCAAGCGGGGTCGATGCAGGCGGCCGTGCGGGCGTAAAGGCGCGAGGTCTCCACGAGTTCGCCGGCGACGATCCAGTCGCGGGAAAGGGTCGAAGGGCGGCGATCGGAAGTCGGAGGTCGGAGATCGGAGGACGGAAACCGACGGGAATTGTCCGACCTCTGATCGCCGATCGCTGACCTCTGGCCTCGATTTGCCGACTGCCGACTTCCGACTGCCGACTTGTTTTCTTTCAGCTTGGCAATGCCGGAACCGGGGAAAAGGGCGAAACGGATGCCGCGCGCGCCGCGGTAATCGCCGTATTCAGGATCGCGCTGGCCGAGGTTGCCAAGGAGACCGGCGAGAAGGGCACGGTGGAGGCCGGCATCTCCGCCGACGTTGGAGGTTGGGTCGAGCCCGAGGTCCTTGCAGAGGCGTTCGAGCTGGTCGCGCAGGTCGATCCAGTCGCGCATGCGCGGGAACGAAATAAAGTTCTCCTTGCAGAGGCGGCGGGCGGCGGACTGCGAGGCCTTGGCGGTCTGGTCATGGTACCAGCGCCAGAGGCGAACAAGAGCGGCGAAGTCCGAGAGCGGCGAGAGGAAGCGCGCGTGGAGGCGGTCGGCGTCGGCCTGTTTGTCGATAGGGCGTCGGCGCGGGTCGTCGCACTCGAGGGCGGCGACGACGGTCAGGGCGTCGGAGAGGGCCTTCTCCTGATGGGCGGCAAAAAGAATGCGGGCGAGGGCGGGTTCGAGGGGCAGGCGGGCGAGCTGGCGGCCGAGGGGTGTGAGGCTGGGTTCGGGGTTCAGGGTTCGGGGTTCGGGGTTCAGGGTTCGGGGTTCGGGG
>Ga0172375_10003567_pt1 | contig 23517 bp, 18 predicted proteins | sample LakKiv1m_FD_114537 | JGI IMG/M metagenome (GOLD analysis project Ga0172375, IMG submission 114537) | Freshwater microbial communities from Kabuno Bay, South-Kivu, Congo - kab_092012_11.1m | ecosystem: Environmental > Aquatic > Freshwater > Lake | place: Democratic Republic of the Congo... | reverse complement strand
ATGGAAAAAAATTCGAAATTGATATAATAATTCTCTGAGAATTATTTGTTTTTTATCTTAAGATTTAGATATGATTAACTAATATGGCTGTCTGGATTTATTGGCTCACCAATTAATTTTTCAGAATCCCATTCCGGTTTAGATTCAAAAGCAAACTTTCTATCATCGCAGTTCTGGTAATTGCAAAATTTGCATAGATCATATGTGCAATAATCGATATGTACTCTTAATTCTGCAGTACTAATTTCTTCCCTGATTTTTTTAAGAATTAATTCTTCTTCCGTATGAGTTTCCCTGATTGTAAGATAGTATGGCATAGTAAGATGAAAATCGACAAATACTTTGTCCGAAGATGCCCAGAATCTGAAATGGTGAAGGTCGATCCAATAATCCTTTCTTTCCCGAATCAATAAGTTGACAAGCCTGGATAAGGTCTGATCATCGGTCTCGTTCATCAGACCACCTACAGACTCCCTAATGAGTTTTGTCCCTGTAAAAAGAATATTTATTGCTACAAAAATTGCTATAAGCGCATCAACAATTACATACCCGCTTAATATTACTATAATAAGCCCAAGAACAACTCCTACGCTTGTAAATGAGTCGGTAAGAACATGTTTCCCATCTGCAATAAGTGTTAATGATCTAGTCTTCTTTCCTTGTCGAATGATATAAAATCCAAGAAAACCATTTATCAAGCCTGCCGCAAAAATTATTATTGTGCCGGTATTAAGAGATTTTGGATCAAATCCAAAAATAATATCGTGAACAGCCTTGTAGATTATTACAATTGCAGCAATATTAATGAGCAATCCTTCGAGCCCTGCGGAGAAATATTCAACATTGCCATGTCCATAAAGATGGTTTTTGTCAGCAGGTTTCGCACTAAGAAAAATGCTATAGAGCGCAACGCTTGTTGCCATCACATGGACGACAGATTCGGCAGCATCAGAGAATATTGCGCTTGAACCAGTAATAAAATAGGCGAATAATTTAAAGGCAAACATACCAAAACCCACAGAAAGCGAAATATAGGCAGCCTTTTTTTTCATCCTGAGGTTTTCTCTGTCCATAGTCCACCTGAGTGTTAATAATTTAAATATAGAATATACATGAAATTCAAATGTCAAAATCATTAAACTACAATGTTTTAGGGTCTAAAGGATGGATGCAAGACTTGGAAAATCAAATTCAGCTTTCTTATTGTTAGGAATAAAAAGTTAAACCAAAAAACTCTTTTATAATTAAGAAATTGTAAAACAAAGATTTAGAAATAATTTTCTGATTTGGCATAGATATTGGATGAGAATTTCCAATTATTATTAATCAAGGTCGATGATGCACCAGGAAATATTCAATAAATATACGGCTAAAGACAGGGGTAACTTAATTGCGCTTTTACAGGATGTGCAGGAGATATACGGATATCTGCCGGAAGATGCTCTCCAGGAAATAGCAGGATTTTTAAACATGTCCTTAAGTGCAGTTTATGGGGTTGCGACCTTTTATAATCAATTCAGATTAAGACCGCTCGGTAAAAATGTAATAAGGGTATGCAGAGGTACTGCCTGCCATGTGAAAGGTTCTGCAGATGTACTCATGGCATTAGAACTGGAATTGGGAGTAAAAGCCGGAGAAACAACTCGTGATAAACTCTTCACGTTAGAGACTGTTGCCTGTATCGGCGCATGCAGTATTGCTCCTGTGATAAATATTAATGAAGAATATTACGGCAGAGTTACCGTAAAAGAAGTTACGAAAATAATAGGAAAATATATAAAGGCAGAAAAAGCAGCAATCAAACAGCCTGTTAATGTTTAAAGGATTATTTTATGAAGAATTTTTTTGAATTAGTTTATGGTGATGGCAGACAGTATAATCCTGCAGAGGTTATCCCGGAATTTATAACATGCTGTTCGGGTGCGCCGTTAAACACAATAAAAAGAGAAAAAGAACCGGATATATTAAACCACCTCAATTATCTGACACACAAAGTACATAAGAGACCTTTAATTTTTATCGGTATGGATACCAGCGGACTTGCGACAGGTTCAGGAAAAGTGAAAGAAGCAATTGAAGCAGGATTGACCGAAATGAAAATTGAAGCCGAAATTATACCTACAGGAGGATATGGATTCGGGGTTATCGAACCAAGTGTTGATATTAAATTGCCCGATGGTGAAAGAATAATTTATGCTGCAATCAAACCCACAGATGTTCCGGCGCTGCTAAAAACTACGATCGAGGAAAAAAAAGTTTTCAGTCAGAAGGCTTTTGCCACTTACGGCAAAGGGGATAGTAAATTACCGAATCTTATGGATACCCCTTACTTCAGAAGACAATTAAGAATTGTATTGAAGAATTGCGGTGCCATCAATCCAGAATCAATTGACGAGTATATAGCATCCGGAGGATTCAAAGGACTTGATAAAGCCCTTCGGCGTCTTACTCCTGAAGAAGTTGTGAATGAGATAAAGGAAAGCGGCTTGAGGGGAAGGGGAGGCGGAGGATTTCCCACGGGAACGAAATGGGAAATGGCTCAGCGAAACAAAGCAAAGCAGAAATATATTATCTGTAATGCTGACGAAGGCGATCCTGGTGCATTTATGGATCGCTCAGTTCTTGAAGGAGACCCATTCAAATTAGTGGAAGGAATGATAATCGGAGCATATGCTATTGGTGCATCATTTGGTTACATTTATTGCCGTGCTGAATATCCTCTCGCAATCAGAAGACTGAAAAAAACTATTCAGCAGTGTAAAGACTATGGATTGTTGGGGGAAAATATTCTTGGTTCCGGATTTAATTTTACTCTGAAAATTAAGAAAGGTGCGGGCGCTTTTGTTTGTGGAGAAGAAACAGCTCTAATTGCATCAATTGAGGGTAAACGCGGCATGCCAAGACCGCGTCCGCCGTATCCTTCTGACTCAGGTCTCTGGGGGAAGCCCACAGTTATTAATAATGTTGAAACTTTTGCTAATATTTCTTCAATAATAAGCAATGACGGAAAATGGTTCGCCTCAATTGGAACAGAAAAAAGTAAAGGTACAAAAGTATTCGCACTCAGTGGTAAAATACAGAATTCAGGACTTGTGGAAATTCCGATGGGCATCTCATTAGGTGAAGTTGTTTTTGATATCGGCGGAGGGATTCCGGATGGTAAAAAATTCAAGGCAGTTCAGATTGGAGGACCATCAGGGGGATGTCTTCCTGAATCGGTGATGAATACTCCGGTAGATTATGAATCGCTGAAGACTGTCGGTGCAATGATGGGATCCGGCGGCTTCGTCGTTATGGATGAAGACACATGCATGGTTGACGTTGCAAAGTTTTTCCTTACATTTATACAAAATGAATCTTGCGGAAAATGCGTTCCCTGCCGTGAAGGCACGAAACGAATGCTCGAAATTGTTGAAAGAATAAGCAGAGCTTATGGAAAGAATTCTGACAGGAATGAACAATTACAAAGGTTTAAAGGGATTATTTACCTTAAAAGATTAGCTGAAGTTATTAAAGATACTTCCCTCTGCGGTCTCGGGCAAAGTGCCCCGAATCCCGTTCTATCTGGTCTTCATTATTTCAAGGACGAATATGAAGAACATATATTTGATAGAAAATGTTCTGCAGGGGTTTGTAAGGAGTTGCTTACTTTCACTATTAATCAGGAGACTTGCACAGGCTGTGGTCTTTGCGCCAGAAAATGTTCTGCAGAGGCGATAATCGGTGATAAAAAACAACCTCATCTTATAATTGAATCTAAATGCATTAAGTGTGGAATGTGTGTGGAAACCTGTCGCTTTGATGCTATAATCGTTAATTGAGATAAATACCATGGAAAAGAAATTGATTGAATTAACAATAAATAATATAAAAGTTAGGGCTGAAGAGGGAATGACAATCCTTGAAGCCGCGAAGTCGGTCGGTATTCATATCCCAACATTATGTCATATGAAAGATTTATTCCCCACTGGAGCATGCAGAATATGTGTGGTTGAAGTGGAAAAAATGAGAGGATTAATCCCATCATGTGCGTATCCGGTAATGGAAGGAATGGTTGTTCAGAGTAACACTCCGAGAGTGAAAACAGCTAGAAAAACTATTGTTGAATTACTGATCGAAAATCATCCACAGGATTGCCTTGTATGTGTTAGAAATAAAAACTGCGAACTTCAGGATTTATCAGAGATTTACGGTGTCAGGGAGCATCGATATGTTGGCGAAAAGAAAGACCACGCTATAGATATATCAAGCGCATCAATGGAACGTGATCCCGCAAAATGTATTCTTTGCGGAAGATGTGTGCGAACCTGCAACGAAATACAAAAAGTCGGAGCAATCGATTTTACAAACCGCGGCTTTAGTAGTAATGTGACCACACCCTATAATAAAGGATTAAATATCAGCGATTGTATTCTTTGCGGACAGTGTATTCTTGTATGCCCGACTGCAGCATTACGTGAGAAAAGTCATGCTAAAGAAGTAGCAAATGCTCTGATAGATAAGAAAAAATATGCCGTCGTTCAGATCGCTCCTGCAGTGAGAGCAAGTTTAGGCGAGGAGTATAATCTACCCTTAGGCACAAATGTTACAGGACAGATAATCACGGGACTGAGAAGATTAGGTTTCCGGAAAGTTTTTGATACCAATTTTGCCGCTGATCTTACTATTATGGAAGAGGGGACAGAACTTATCAAAAGGATTGGTAAAAATTCTAATTTGCCGATGTTTACAAGCTGCTGCCCGGGATGGGTCAAATATATTGAACAGAATAACCCGGAATTATTACATCATGTATCAACCTGCAAATCTCCACATGAAATGGAAGGTGCTGTACTTAAAACATATTACAGCCAAAAAATGGGCATCGATCCTAAGGATATGTTTGTTGTGTCGATAATGCCATGCACGGTTAAAAAATTTGAATCTGACAGACCTGAATTAGCAGAAGAGCATATTCCTGATGTTGATGCTGTCCTTACAACAAGAGAACTTGTAAGACTATTTAAAATGTCGGGCATCGATTTTAATGATTTGCCTGAAGATAAGTTTGATGATCCACTTGGAGAATCAACTGGTGCCGCTTCAATTTTCGGAATGTCTGGAGGAGTTATGGTTGCGGCATTAAGGACTGCTTACTATAAACTTGCAGGTGAGGAACTGAAGGATATCGAGTTTGCTAATTTACGTAGTTCTGAAGGCATAAAAGAAGCTTCTATTAATATTAAGGGTACCGAGATAAATATTGCAGTTGTAAATGGCATTGGGAATGTTGGACCCGTAATAGAAGAAATAAAAAATGGCTGCAGTAAATATCATTTTATCGAAGTTATGGCGTGCCCCGGAGGGTGTATAAATGGCGGCGGCCAGCCTATTCATCAGAAAACCGACAAGGTTAGAAAACGTGTTAGTGTGCTGACTGAGATTGATCAGAAAACAACTCACAGAATGTCACATGAAAACAGGGGTGTTATGAAGTTGTATGATGAGTTCTTAACTGAACCGAACAGCCCAAAATCTCATGAATTACTTCATACAACTTATACTGACAGAAAAGAACTCTTAAGAAAAAAGAACTAAATTGAAAACTGATCTTTCGACAGGAATAGTTAGCACAATATCTCAGAAATGCCGCCGCTGTTACTCATGCGTAAGAGATTGCCCGGCAAAAGCTATAAGAGTTGTGCACGGACAGGCTTTTGTATTAAGTGACCGCTGCATAAGTTGCGGGCACTGTGTAAAAGTCTGCTCTCAGGAAGCAAAAAGTGTTGAAAGTGATGTCGAGAAGACAATTCAAGAGTTACTTAAAAGCAAAAATGTGGCTGCAATAGTTGCGCCGTCATTCCCAGTTTCTTTTCCGGACAATTACAAAAAATTTCCTGCGGCACTAAGAAAAATAGGTTTTGGTATAGTTGCTGAAACAGCATTTGGAGCTGATCTTGTCAGTAAGAAGTATCAGGAAATATTTGAAAATAATCACAATTCAGTCGTCATTAGTTCACCTTGTCCTGCTGTGATTAATTTTATAGAGAAATTTCATCATGAACTAATTCCGAATCTCGCCCCGGTTGTATCACCAATGATTGCGATGGGAAGATACATGAAAGAAAATTACGGCCCTGATCTAAAGGTTGTTTTCATTGGTCCGTGTATTGCAAAAAAAAGTGAATATGCCAAATCAGAAGTATCGGATGCAGTGGATGCTGTTTTGACTTTCAAAGAAATAAAAGAAATACTAAAAATATTTGACGTAAAACTCGAATCGCTTGAAAATTCTTCATTCGATCCTCCGTATGCCAACTTAGGTAAAACTTACCCGCTTGCCGGAGGGCTGCTCAAAACCTCAGAAATATCAAATGATCTGTTAGCGAAAGAAGTTATAGTAGTCGAAGGGATGAAAAATGTGGAAGAGATCTTCGACGAATTAAAAAATAACAGAATTAATGCAAGGTTTATTGATATTCTTTTTTGCGAAGGTTGTATTAATGGTCCTGCTATAGACAGCGAATTAAACCGTTTTGCAAAAAGAGAGAAAATAATAGAGTATGTGGATAGTACAATTCAGCATGTGGATAAAAATGTTTGGAGGAGCGACCTTTATAATAGCAGAGAATTAAAATTAAGCCGAACATTTCGTAATCGGAATCAGAGGCGTCCAATGCCACCAGATGATAAAATAAAAGAAATATTAAGTTCATCGCATAAATACACAAAACAAGATGAATTGAATTGCGGCGCTTGCGGATATCCAACCTGCCGGGAATATGCAATCGCTATAGCAAAGGGTCTTGCAGAACCTGAAATGTGTCTTCCATTCCTGATAGAAAAACTCGAAAATGCCTATCTGGAACTGAAAGAAACACAGGATCAACTTCAGAGTGCTGAAAAACTTGCATCAATTGGGCAATTAGCAGCAGGAATAGCACACGAAATAAACAATCCCCTTGGGACGATAATGCTTTATACTTCTATGATTAAAAGGGAATTGGAAAAATGTGATAAGTCTGAACAATCTATTGAAGATCTGAGACTAGTGATTGAAGAAGCAAACAGGTGTAAAAGTATCGTAGCCAATCTGCTGAATTTTGCACGTCATGGAAAATTAAAAATCGCCAAAATTGATATTGTAGGATTAATTCATGAAGTCCTCAGGATAATAAAAGTAAGACAGGACTCTGAATCAGTTGTATTTAATTTTAATGAAAATAAGTCGATATACATTGATGGAGATCAAGACCAATTAAAGCAGGTTCTGATAAATATAATCTCCAACGCCGTTGAATCAATGGAAGAAATACAGGTAAAAATAATTACTATTATCGTTAGTAGCAGTAAAGAAAATTGCAGCATAGAAGTGAAGGATACAGGAACAGGGATAAGTGAAGAAAATCAGAAAAAATTATTCACACCTTTTTTTACGACCAAGAAAATGGGTAAAGGAACCGGATTGGGTCTTGCCATTTCGTACGGTATTGTCAAGATGCACAGAGGTGATATAACAGTTAAGAGTGAACCAGGTTTCGGCAGCACATTCGGTCTAAGATTACCCGTCACTCAGTCACAACATATTCAGATTTTACAGGAGTTATAATGTCAATACATGAAAAAATAAAAAAACTATTGATAGTTGATGATGATATCGATCTACTTGAACAACATAAAATGCTTATGGAGTCCAAAGGATTTAAAGTGGTAACAGCAGAAAGCGGAAAACAAGGATATGATGTATTTCTGAATGAAAAACCAGATGCGGCAATCGTGGATTTGATCATGGAAGAGAGCGATTCAGGTTTTGTGCTTTGTCACAGAATTAAAAGGACTGAATACGGTAAAAAAATACCTGTTTTTATGCTGACTTCGGCAACTTATGAAACTGGTTTTAAGTTCAGTGCAGCCACAGATGAAGAAAAGGAATGGATCAAATGCGATGGAATAATAAATAAACCTGTCGTTGTTGAGGAATTGCTTCAGAAACTTGAGAATTTTTACTCTAAATAAAATGGATACAGAAAAAATCCCCAGAGTCCTTGTCGTTGATGATGAAAAAGGACTCAGGGTCGGAACCGGAAGACTGCTTGAAATGGAAGGATTCAGTGTAAAGACTGCTGAAAATGGAACCGAGGGTATCCTTCTGGGAACCAGGGAGGACTTTGATCTGGCCATCATTGATATGAAAATGCCGGATATTGATGGAATTGAGGTACTCCGAAAAATTCGAAAATCCAAACCAAACACTGTTTGTTTTATCGCTACCGCTTATGCAAGTTATGAAACAGCAATAGAAGCTACCCGTATTGGAGCATTTGGATATATTCCAAAGCCTTTTTCACCAGAGGAATTAATTCAGCAGCTAAATAAGGGATATTCTCAAAGGTTGTTATTACTTGAATCGGAGAAGCTTAAAAAAGAGAGAGAAGAAAATCTACTTGAACTTGCTGGAGAAAAGAGCAGATTAAATGCTATTATTAATGCAATAATCTCCGGTGTTATCGTTGTGAATAAAACAGGAGAAATTGTTTATTTCAACCATGCCGCAATAAAAAATCTTAATCTTGATGAATTGAACATCGGGGATCGGTATGAAGAAAAAATGCCTCAAAAGGTAAATGATCTGATTGAAGAAATTATTAGTTCTGAAATAAAAACTCAAAAATCATTAGCCATTCAAATCGAAATAATTAAGCCCAACGAACTTATAGCTGAGATAATTTGTACGCCTGTTTTGCATCCTGATGGATCATTTGCAGGTGTTGTTCTTGTGATTAGAAATATAACGGAAATGAAAAAAATTGAAATAATAAAATCACAATTTATTTCAATGGTTGCTCATGAACTTAAAACTCCGGTTGCAGCGGTTCAGGGCTTTCTAAACATTCTAATTGATGACCGCTTTAATATCGGCTATGAAAAGCAGAAGGAATATCTTTCACGCTCAGTTGTAAGGCTGTCCTCCCTATTAGATCTTGTCAATGATCTGCTCGATATTTCCCGAATGGAAACAAAAAGTAAAAAGCGGGAGATAGAAAAGCTTAATGTTCCTGAGATCATTGATAATTGTATAATTACATTAGAATTAGAGATAAAAAAGAAAAGCATCAGGATTATCAGAAATACACTTCAGCAGGAATGCAATCTTTTTGCAGACAGCAATGAAATTACCAGAGTCTTCACAAATCTGCTGAGCAATGCGATTAAATACAATAAGGACAAAGGCAGTATTTCAATTAATATTGAAGAGAACAAAAACTTCATTATTGCACGGATTGAAGACACAGGAATTGGTATGAAACCTGAAGAGAAGGATAAGTTATTTCAAGAATTTTTCAGGGCAAAGAATGAAAATACCAGAGGGATAAGCGGAACGGGTTTAGGTCTTACGATTGTTCGCCGAATAATAGAATCTTATCATGGGAAAATGGAAGTTGAAAGCACCTATGGTATTGGAACAGCGTTCACAATTTATTTACCAAAATCATATAAATAACGGAGAAAATAATGGCACTTATCGCAATTATTGATGACGACCCGGATATCATTGAAGCCAGCACATTGGTTTTACAGTCAAAAGGGTACGACACTGTTTCAGCCAGTAATCCAACTGATGGTTTTAAGAAAATCATGGAATTGCAGCCACAGTTGATAATTTTGGATGTAATGATGGAAGAACCCGACGATGGTTTCTTCCTTGCACAGAAACTGAGAAGGAATAAGATAACAACTCCTATTCTTATGTACACATCTGTGTCAAAGACAATCGGATTTGAATACGCTGCTGGTGAGATGGTTCCTGTTGACGATTTTGTTGAGAAACCGATATCGCCTGATGAACTATTAAACAAAGTTGAAAATCTTCTAAAGAAAAAATGAGGGTAAAATCATGTTGGTAATGGAAAAAAACCAATTAACAGAAGAGATTGAAGTCCTCATTAAAAAATATGGTAAGGAACGTTCATCTCTAATACCAATTCTGCAGGATATCCAGAAGCAGCATTCGTATATTTCAGACTATGCGCAGCAGGAAGTTGCCAGACTGCTTGATATTCATCCGGTGGAAGTGTTCAGCGTAATTTCTTTTTACGCTTTCCTTAATTCATCTCCCAAGGGCAGAAATATTGTGAGGTTATGTCAGACAATAACCTGTGACCTTGCAGGGAAGAAAAATGTTGCGAGTGCTATAGAGAGAGAACTCGGAATAAAATTCGGCCAGACGACCCCTGATAACAAAATAACTCTCGAATATGCAAATTGTTTGGGAATGTGTGATGTCGGACCGGCAATGATAGTTAATGACAGAGTCTATTATAAGTTAGATCCTGAAAAAGCAGTTTCCATAATTAATGAGATAAGGTAGGAGGGAAAAATGGAAGAAAAAAGAAAAGGCGCAGTTCTCTTTTCGGATTACGAAAGGGGATCTGCAATAAAAAAACTCCGTGACTTATCGAGAGAAGACATATTATTTGAGCTCAAGGAATCGAAGCTGAAAGGCAGAGGCGGAGCCGGATTCCCGACTTCAACTAAATGGATGCTTACTGCTGCAGCGAAATCAGATATCAAATATGTTGTCTGTAACGCAGATGAAGGTGAACCAGGAACCTTTAAGGACCGTGTATTACTTATGGAGTATCAGGCGCTTATTTTTGATGGAATGGTAATAGCAGGATATACAATTGGTGCAAAAAACGGAATCGTTTATCTGAGAGGTGAATATTCCTATTTACTTGATTCACTTGAAACATATCTGATGAAAATGAGGGAAGATAACCTTCTTGGAAAAAACATTGCTGGAAAAGAAGGATTCGATTTTGATATAAGCATCCGGCTTGGTTCAGGAGCATATGTATGCGGTGAAGAGACTGCATTGATCGAATCTCTGGAAGGGCACAGGGGAGAAGCAAGAAACAGACCGCCTTATCCGGTGAATACAGGATATCTTGGAAAACCCACTACGGTTAATAATGTCGAAACATTTGCTTCTGTCACTCACATTGTAATGAAAGGAGGCGAATGGTTCTGTAAACATGGAACGGATAAGTCAACCGGCTCAAAGCTATTTTCAATTTCAGGCGATTGTTCCAGACCGGGTGTATATGAACTTCCGTGGGGAACCACTATCAAGGAATTGCTTGATATCGCAGGTGCTGAAAACACAAAAGCCGTTCAGGTTGGCGGGGCTTCAGGAATATGTCTTCCAAAATCTCAGTTTGATCGGAAATTAGCATATGAGGATGCTGCAACAGGCGGCTCAATCATGATCTTCAATGAAGAAAGAGACATGATTCATATCATGAATAACTTTATGGAGTTTTTTGTTGAAGAAAGTTGCGGTCAATGCACTCCATGCAGGATCGGAAATGCAAAATTGCTGGAAGGAGTTAAAATGCTTGAATCTGGCGAATACACATTTAAGTATATCAATAAATTAAAGGAATTAGGACAAACAATGCAGGTGGCCTCCAAATGCGGATTGGGCCAGTCAAGTTCAAATGCGTTTCTGTCTATTCTTGAAAACTTGAAGGATGAGATTTTTAATGTCCGGAAGGGAGGAAATCATGGAAACTAAAGAAGCATCAAGGGCTCCTGTTAGCCAGAAAGCGCATATTATTGAAAACAAGGATTTCGAAGGAAAGATAGGCGGTACTGTTTCTATTGAAATTAACGAGAAAAAAGTACAAGTTCCGCTTGGGACGACAATCCTCGACGCATGTCGAAAAAACAATATCCATATCCCGACTCTTTGCCACCATGAGGATCTTTGCGTTGCAGGCGTTTGCAGGATTTGTGTAGTTGAAGTTGAAGGTATGAGAACACTTCAGGCTTCATGCGCTTTTCCGATTACCTCTCCGATAAAAATTAAAACCTCAACACCGATGGTTAGGAAAGCGAGAAGGCACATTATTGATCTTTTATTGAGTGAGCATTACGGAGAATGTTATTCATGTGTGAGGAACAATAATTGTGAACTTCAGAAACTCGCTGAGGAATACGGCGTTGACAGTTATACTTTCGGGCATGTCCAAAAATCGAAATATCCTGTAGATAATTCCAGTTTCTCTGTTATAAGGGATATTGATAAGTGTATTCTCTGCAAAAGATGCGTCCGCACTTGTATCGACCTACAGGAAGTAGGCGTGCTTGAAGCTGTTCACAGAGGACATGATACACGTATCAGCACATTTATGGAAAAAGATCTTGCTGATGTAGTTTGTATTAATTGTGGTCAATGTATTAATCGTTGCCCCACTGGCGCATTGCATGCTAATGATCCTTCAGATGAAATATGGGATGCTATTGATAATCCTAAAAAACACGTGGTAATACAGACGGCACCATCTCCCAGGGCGGCAATCGGCGAAGAATTTGGTTTAGGCGCCGGACACTCGATGACATACCAATTAAACAGCGCTCTAAGGAGAATCGGCTTCAATGCGGTTTTCGACACTAATTTCACCGCAGATCTCACGATCATCGAAGAAGGTACAGAACTTATTCTCAGACTCTATAAGGCAGTGGTTGAAAAAAATCCTCAGATAAAACTGCCACAATTTACATCTTGTTCACCTGGATGGGTAAAGTATCTTGAACATTTCTATCCAGAATATATTGATAATCTTAGCTCTGCTAAATCACCACAGCAAATGTTTGGATCTTTACTGAAGACTTTCTATGCACAGAAGAGAGGAATCAATCCGGAGGATATTGTTTCGGTTGCAGTAATGCCTTGTTCTGCAAAGAAATTCGAATGTAACAGACCAGAAATGACTGATTCCGGTTATAAAGACGTTGACTATGGATTAACTACTCGCGAATTGGCAAAAATGATAAAAGAAGCCGGGATTAATCTTCCGGAGATGCCGAAAGAACACTTTGATGATCCATTCGGTGATGCTTCAGGAGCAGGATTGATTTTTGGAGCGACAGGTGGAGTAATGGAAGCAGCGATAAGAACAATCGTGGAATTTGTTCTTGGAAAGAAAACAGAAGATGTTTTTGAAAAGGCGAATGTTCTGCCGGTTCGAGGATTTGAAGGCATAAAATATGTCGAGTTACCGTTAGGTACTGAAATGGGACCTGTGCCTGAAATAATCAAGCATCTCGTTCCAAACTGGGATTGGTTGAAGGGTGTGACACTGAAAGTCGCTGTTGCACATGGAACTGCCAATGCCAAGAAAATAATGGAAGACATTAAAGCTGGTGGAAAATTCTCAGAATGTCATTTCATTGAATTTATGGCCTGTCCAGGTGGGTGTATTGGTGGAGGCGGGCAACCAATACCAACAAGCCCTGAGATACGCAAAAAACGTGCTGAAGCTATTTATGCAGAAGATGAATCACTCGAACTAAGGAAATCGCACGAAAATCCAAATGTGGTCAGAATTTACGAGGAATACCTTACTGATGGACCGTGTGGTCACATTTCGCATAAACTTCTTCATACACACTATAAACCAAGAGGCAGATATATCGCTTAATTCTTTGCTTTGCGGCTGCCTCGAAAGAGACAGCCGCAGGTGTTAACTTATTTAAAAGAAGGTTTTGTTTTTTGATTATTCGAAGAGGATCCTACAAGGCTTAATTCTATTTTTAATTTTCCGGCTGCATTCTTACCAATAATCTCATTCCTGATCCCAAAATCTACGAGCCTGATTATTAGGCTTGCTCTGATTCCAAGTAAATTTCCAGTTTCGATACTCCGGGTGAATTCATTTTCCTGAATATATGTTGCAGAAAAGTCGGCAGTCACTTCACGAGTTACGCCTCTGAGAGTAAGTTTTCCTATAGCTATCCCCGATATTTTCTGTTTGTTCTCCCTTTTAACATCTGTGAGTCCTTTGATGGTAAAATTAATTTCCGGAAATTTTTTAGCCCAAAGCCAGGAAGAATTAAAAATTAAATTATCGGTAATATCAGAGCCTGTTTCAATAGATTTTACATCAAGTGAAAGTTTCCCTTTAAGTGAATTTGCAGGATTGTCAGGATCAAAGCTTACTTTTCCATGGATTCCTCCTGCAGAACCCTGAATTAGCTCGATTGGCGTTTTTACAGTGACAGTCGCCTGGTTCCTTCCGTTTTTACGGTTGAATTCGAATGTTTGCAATTTCCCTTTTCCGGTATTATTTATAACCTGTCCAAATAGACAAGAAGTCAGGGAAAAGCTAAGAATAAGAATCGAATTAATAATTTTCATAGCATTTTGATGATAGTATCTTTGAAACTTTTAATATAATTGACTGATAATTCGTAATAGAATTGAAAATAATCAATATTATGTGGAAGATTAATAAATATCAACCAGTCTTCTTGTTTATATTTACGTTTGTAATACTAAAAAATTCGTAGTTATTAATGAAAATATTTTTTACATTTTTCCTTATGTTAAGTTCAATCCTTATCAGTCAGGAAAAAATAGTTTTAGGGTATTATTACGCTGCAGCGCAATACTATCCTCAGAATAGTATAGATTTTAGCAAAATCACTCATATTGCGCATTGTTTTGTTTACCCGGATTCCTCGGGCGAATTGCACAGTGAACCAGGCTTCCAATATCCGGAATTAATTTCTGCCACTCATCAGAATAATAAAAAAATTATTCTTGCTGTCGGAGGTTACGGATACTCAAATGCTTTCGGATATCTTTGCTCAGATCAGTTAAAAAGGGCACAACTCGTTGATGACCTGGTTACTTACTGCGCCAACAATGGTTACGATGGTATTGACATAGATTGGGAATTTCCTAAACAGGCTGACCGTGAAAATTACGTTGCTTTTATTAGTGAGCTTAGAAGCAGGCTTATCCAGGCAGGAAAGAATATTCTCAGTATTGCTGTCCCTTCCTACGACTGGGAGAACGGATATAATATTTCTGAACTGAAAAATTATGTTGATTGGTTTGGGATTATGGCTTACGATTTTTATGGACCTTGGGAAAGTAAAGCCGGACATAATTCACCGCTCTATACTAATAACAATCAGAGTTTTTCGGTGCAGAACAGTGTTATGATTCATCAGAATAATGGTATGCCCGCAAGTAAAATTGTTCTCGGTGTCCCTTTTTATGGATACAAATACAAATCCCCGGATTTATATATGCCACATTCCGGAGCATCAACTGTAACATATGTTCAGGCGAAAAACTATAAATCTCAAGGTTGGAGTTATTATTGGGATAATGTTTCCAAAGCACCATACCTCATCGATCCATTGCAGGAATTTGTTGTTTCTTATGAGGATACGCTGTCTCTGAAAACCAAAATGGGATTTATATCGGAAAGAAATTTCAAAGGTGTGATGATTTGGAGTCTTGGTCTTGATTACGAGATGAACAAAACAGCATTACTTGACATTACTGAAAAATATTATTTAAACCCTCCAACTTTACCGCCCCGCTATCCTGAGCTTATTTCACCAATTGACGGGGCAACTGAGCTATCAACAGATTTCATTTGTCAGTGGTCGGAAACGGACTCGACTCTTTATTATCATCTGGAACTTGATGACGATCCCTCCTTCCAGAATCCTGTATTAGATGAAAGCTCACTGAACCTGAGTTCTTTCTTTTTAAATGACCTTAGCCCAGGTCATAAATATTACTGGAGAGTACGAAGTCTAAACATAAAAGGTGCAAGTCTGTGGTCTGATATCTGGTCTTTCCAGGTCACAGAAGATATAACAAAAAATAAAGATTGGTCAGCTAAAATACATAGCGGAATAGGAATCTGGGCTTATCCGAATCCGTTTAATAGTCAGGTAAGGGTGAAGTTTAGTGTACCTATTGCTTCTGAGGTGAAAATAACATTATTTGATATGACCGGACGATCCCTATATAAATTAAGGGATGCTCAATATCAGCCGGGAAATTATTCTTTCAATGTGGATTTTAATTCTTTTAGCTCTTCTCTACCCAGTGGTATCTATTTTTTGCAATTATTAACAAATCAATATAACCGCGCTGTTAAATTGATGTATCTTAAATAATAATTGGAATGGGATTCCTCATCATTTTTATAATCAGCGAGGATGTGTTTCCATAAAAATCGGCAATTGAATTATCTCCATTACTATTTAATTTGACAAATTCCTATTATTATCCGGATGAATATATTAAATATTAATTGTTGATGAGAGCTGGTTTTATTAATTGGGATATTATTTATATTGTTAGGCATTGCATTATAATATTAGAGAGGTGTGGCGATGAAACATTTTGTAAAATTAGTTTTATGCTTTGTTATTTTTAGCGACTTGTCCTTTTCACAAGTAATAATGCAGGAGGATTTTAACTACCCCGCAGGTGATACTCTAAACGATCATGGCTGGTTTGCCCATTCAGGTGTGGGACTGAATACTATACTTGTAGAAGATGGAAGTCTAGAATTTTCAGGGTACATTGGTTCTGGAATTGGAAATAAGGTTAAAGTGATTGGAGGCAGCGGATCCAGGGAAGACGTATCCAAAACATTTACGACTGATTCTGTTCAGAATATTTATGTTTCTTTGTTATTCAAGGTAAATGCCGCCACGGCTAATGCTGATTATTTCTTCCACCTTCGTGACGAATTACCAAGCAGTACGATGTACCGCAGTCGTATTTTCGTCCAGGATGATGGTTCAGGTTTAAAATTCAAAGTGGGCTTAAGTAAAGCTTCTTCTTCGATTATCGAATATTATCCAACAGCAATATCATATGGCTCCACAGTCCTTGCTATTCTAAAATACACTTATACTCAGGGAGCAAGCAACGATATTGTCCAACTCTGGATTAATCCTGCTCTTCCGGGCTCAGAACCGCCGACAGATGTCACTGCTTCTGATGTAAATTCGGATATTATTGTTGGCGCTGTCGCGCTTAGGCAAGGTGCACAGGCTTATAATGTACTTGTCGATGGATTAAGAGTAGCGTATCAGTGGAATGATCTGCCATTGCCGGTTGAACTCATCTCCTTTAATTGCAAACCCACAGGTACTAATATATTTCTTTCCTGGGTAACTGCGACCGAAACAAATAATAGTGGATTTTATATTGAAAGAATGAAATCTGGAAATGAATATACTCCAATAGCCTTTATTGAGGGAAGAGGAACTTTCTCTGAGAGCAGCAGCTATTCTTATCTAGATATTGCTCCTGATAACGGGACGTATTTTTACAGGCTAAAACAAATCGACTTTGACGGCAGTTATTCATATTCTCAAGAGGTTAAAGCGATAGTGAATAATCTCAATGAATTTTCACTCTCACAGAATTTCCCAAACCCATTCAATCCAACAACAAGAATCGATTATTATATTGATATGAGATCACTTGTCAGCCTTAAAATATTTGATTTGCTCGGAAACCAGGTTGCATATTTAATAGATGAAATACTTGAACCGGGGAATTACTCCGTAACTTTTAATGCTTCAGGATTCTCTTCCGGGGTCTATTTTTATCGTCTGGAAAATGAGTTACAGTCCATAACAAAAAAGTTTACTATTATGAAGTAACTTTCAAGAAAATATTAGGATTCATGCAGGCTGTTCAATAAGGGCAGCCTTTTTTTTGAAAAAGAAACAACATTAAATCTACTCAGTAAAAGCCTTAAAGATAATGACATATCAAATCGACCTTAAAACGATTTAGAATTAAGAGTCTATCCAAAAATTTAATATTTTACTAATTGAATAATAAATCAGTTATCAATTGAAAAAAAATCAAATCAAAGTTTTCCTTCTAAATGCTTCTGTTCGAGATGAAAAAGGAATAATGGAAATTTCCATTTATGGGACTGATTCAAATTCTCAACCCATAAAGATATTAATTAGTAATCATAGTCCGATATTTTTCATAAAGCGAAATGAAGTGATTCCGGAGTATATTTCTTTTCACCGAAGACGCCGTCTCGAATTATGCAATCCGGAAGGTGAATACATTGATGGATTATATTTCAAAGGATATCAGGAATTAAGAAACGCAAGTAAAAAGTTGCGTTCAGCAGGTATTCGGGTTTTTGAAACAGACATTGATCCAGTTAACCGATATTTGATGGAGAGATTTATTCATTCTTCTGCTATAATTGAAGGTGAATACAGATCAGATGGAAGAATGTTATGCTTTGAAAATCCAGCTATAAAGCCAACTGATTTTATACCTGATCTTAAAATTTTTTCATTTGACCTCGAAACTGATATCAGTAATGGCGAAATTGTTTCATTTTCATTTCAGACGATTCATAAAAATTCGTCCATACAGGGGACTTATCTTATTACTGAAGAGGAAAGTGGAAATAATAGCTATATCCGCTGTAGAAATGAAAAAGAATTAATCCAGCAGTTAATAAATGAGATTACCCTTCAGGACCCGGATATCATTACCGGCTGGAATATTTTTGGATTTGATCTGAAAATACTCATCAGCAGAGCAAAGTTAAATAGAATACAACTTACGATAGGCCGGGATTATGGGCTACTCTATTATAGAGTCACAACCAGAGGCTCTGACTATTATTCATTGCAGGGGAGAATTTTACTTGACGGAATTAAAGCCGTCCGTTCCGGTTTTTTTAATTTTGACGATTATTCTCTTGAAACAGTCTCCACGTTTCTGTTAGGAGAAGGCAAAAAAATAGATCCTTCAAAGAATAAGCTCTCTGAATTAAAGAGGATGAGATTTACGGCTCCTGATGAATTTGCTGAATATAACTTGCAGGATGCAATATTGGTCAATAGAATTCTGCAGAAATCCAGGATAATTGATCAGTTTATCGCACGTGCAAAAATATCGGGATTATTTATCGAAAACTTATCGTCGATGACAGATGCTTTTGATTTTATTTTTCTTCCAAGATTGCACAGGAAGGGATTTGTCTGGATTGATAAAGCTGACGTGATCGCTGGTTCCCACGCTGCCGGAGGCTATGTCTTCGAGCCATTACCAGGAATTTACAAGGATGTAAGTGTACTCGATTTTAAGAGCCTTTATCCAAGTATTATCAGAACTTTCAAGATTGATCCATATTCAAGATTTATGCATAATGTTTCCGAAATAAAAACTCCTAACGGAATTACATTTTCAAAACAGGAACATATTTTACCAGATTATCTTGAATATCTTTTTGAACAGAGGACTGAGGCAAAGAGAAATAAGGATGATCAATTATCTCATGCAGTAAAAATCCTGATGAATAGTTTTTATGGTGTAATGGGTTCATATGGTTGCCGGTTTTATAACCCTGATCTTCCAAATGCAATCACAGGAACCGGACAATGGATTCTTCTGGAAAGCCGAATTTTCCTAATGAGTAAAGGGTTTGAAGTGATTTATGGCGACACTGACTCGTTATTTATCACTGGCAATCAAAATAATAGCAGGAGTACTGCGATTGCTGATGTTCTAAATGATTATTGGACAGAAAGAATCCGAAAGGAATTTGATTTGGTTTCATATCTTGAAATAGAATATGAAAAATTTTACGATAAATTTGTCCTTGCTCCCAGTAGAAGTGGTGAGACCGGAGCAAAAAAACGTTATGCCGGTTTAGTGATGAGTGGAGATGAGCCATCTCTTGAATTCACCGGGATGGAGTTTGTACGATCTGACTGGACTGAACTTTCCCAGATATTCCAGGAAGGTCTCTATTTAAGAATACTTACTGAACGACCTTTTGAGGAATGGATAAGGGAATTTGTTCAAAAACTGTTTAATTCTGAATTAGACCACCTGCTCATTTACAAAAAAAGATTAAGGAAAAAGACAGAAAAATATGATAAAACCACTCCGCCTCATGTTAAAGCAGCACGGCTCATAGGAATTGAAAGTGGAACAGTAAGATACAGGATGACGACCAAGGGTCCTGAACCTCCGGGTTTTTCAAATTCAGCTTATGATTATGCGCATTACCTGGAAAAACAAATTAAACCAGTTGCGCAGGGGATACTAAGTCTTGTGGGAAAAAATATTGATAATATCATATCAAAATCAGGAGAAATATTATTAATATAAAACGGGACCGGAATGGTTACCGGCCCGTACATAATTATTAATAATCACTCGTCATAATAAAGAGGGGTTTCGATTCAAAGCGCTTGTATTCAGGGCGTAATCTTTCAATATTATAGTATTTGGATATATCTACAACCTTTTTTGTACTTGTTACAACCTCGAGGGGTGCACTTGAATAACTTCCATTTCTCAGGGTAATCAATCTGCCGAAAGAACCTTCCATGATAAGGTCGAGTGCGATATTCCCGAAAGCCATTGGAACAATAGAATCGATGGCATCAGGATCACCACAACGAACGAGGTAGCCTAATCTTTGATTTATAACATTAATGATTTTATTATCGTTGTATTTGGGGGATAATTCTTTTAGTTTCAAGGAGACACGGTCGCCAATTCCACCTAATTTTTTATGCCCGAACATATCAGCTTCCTGACTCTCAAAAACCATATCACCGTCAGTGAACATTGCACCTTCAGAAACCAGAACAACAGAATACCGGCTCGGGTTGGATTTCCTGTCATAAAGCATAAGTTCAGTTAATCTATCAATGTCGAACTTATGTTCGGGAATGACGCAACGGTTAGCTGCTCCAGCCATAGTCGGTAGTAATGCACTATAACCGGCATATCTACCAAAAACTTCAATAACAAGGAATCTTTCGTGCGATCCTGCGGATGTTCTCAGGCTATGTGTAAGTTCAATTGTACGTGTTACACAAGTTGAAAATCCAATGCAATAATCTGTGCCCGGAACGTCATTATCCATAGTTTTCGGAATTGCAACAACTTTTACTCCTTGTTTATGTAAATGAACTCCATAACTTAAAGTATCGTCACCTCCAATAGGAATAAGGTATTGTATTCCTAACCATTCCAGGTTCTTCAACACTTCAGGTGTCAGATCATTTATCTCCTGATTATATGTATTTTTCAGATGCTCAGGTACGGCGGCTTTAGGAACATGGCTAGGTCTGGTCCTCGAAGAATGAAGAAAAGTCCCGCCAGTCCTGCCAGCCTTATTTACAACTTCTTCAGTTAGGATCAGGTAATTATCTTTATTATCATACTTTTTATCTCTGACCAGTTCAATCAATCCTGCCCAACCACGTCTTAATCCAATCACAGAATAACCCTCGCGCAATGCTCTGATAGTCACAGCTCTTATCGCCGGATTTAATCCAGGCACATCACCGCCTCCGGTTAAAATACCAATAACACCCTTCTTTGAATCAATGATACCCATAAATATGCTCCGTTAAAAAAAATATTATTAACCTGCAAAAATAACCCTAATTTGCGTAATCTTCAAATAATAAATTCCGTACTCCACGACAACATGACTAATAATATAAGGGGAATTTCATCGTGTAACTAAATTTATAAGATAAATCGCAACTCAGTAATTATGACCTGATTATTACAACAGAATCTTTTGCTACTGGCAATAATTCTATGAAAATAAAATATTATTAAACAAAAAGTTAGACATTGAACGTACCTAAAAAATATTTCACCTCTCTGTTCAGTAAATAATTATTATTTAATTGTTATTTTTAGTATTCAAAAACACCTTAGTAATGAGCAAAACTATTGAAAAAGGTTTAACCAGCGTATTAATCGGTATCGGTGCAAGTCTCATTTTAGCAGCAATCAAAATACTTACCGGTCTTGCTGGGAATTCTTTTGCCCTTGTGGCTGACGGGATTGAATCCCTCTCCGATGTAATGTCTTCTTTGATTGTATTCGGCGGTCTAAAAATATCACAGAAACCCGCCGATTGGAATCACCCATACGGACATGGTAAAGCAGAACCTATTGCAGCAGCAGCGGTTTCTATTGGTATGGTATTTGCTGCCATGATCATTATATATCAAAGCCTCCATGAAATAATTACTCCACACCATGCACCTGCTTCATTTACTATTGTTGTCCTGATTTTGGTAATAATTACAAAAGAAATATTATTTAAAAGATTAATTAAAACCGGTAATGAAATCGGGAGCATTGCTATTAAAAATGATGCCTGGCATCATAGGAGTGATGCGATCACTTCGGCTGCGGCAGCTATTGGGATTTCAATAGCTCTTATCGGGGGACCGGGATACGAGAGTGCTGATGATTGGGCTGCACTCTTTGCAAGTTCAGTCATTATCTTTAATGCAATCAAACTTTTCAGACCTGCAATGATGGAATTAATGGACCATCTGCCGGATGAAGATATCATTAATCAGGCGCAGGAATATGCGAAAACTGTTCCAGGAGTGGTTGCACTCGATAAATGCAGGATAAGAAAAGCCGGATTTGATTATTATGGCGAACTTGACGTTATTGTCAATGGGAGTATCTCTGTTTCCGAAGGTCATATTCTTGCACACAGAGTCAAAAACGAAATATTGTCTTCGAATCTTGGATTTAAGGATATAATTATACATATTGAACCAGATGACGATGAACATCTTTCCAGAGCAGGAATTATTAAAACTGAGAATTCTAATCAAAATGCTTAATTTTGGACAAAGTCTCGATATTCTGTAAAAAGCTATAGAAAAATGAAAAAAACTACAAAAATCATTCTACTCCTTCTATTAGTGCTAATTACTTTCTTTCTGATTCTTTATTTCTCTCAAAGGCACCAGAATACCGCATCTGTAAATCCTGTAAGTTTAAAGGATTTAAATGGACTTGAGATTCCGGAAAGTCCATTTAATGAGCAAATAATAGTTCATGATTACTATACCATACAATATTCGGAGGAAAATGAGCAGGCGAGATGGGTCGCATACTCGTTAACGGCAGATAATGTTTTAATAAATCTTAAAAGAGATGGTAATTTCATCTCTGATCCAAAAGTTACAACAGGATCGGCATTGAAAAGTGACTACACAAGGTCAGGATATGACAGGGGACATTTAGCCCCATCGGCAGATTTCAATTTTTCGATTGAGGCTATGCATCAGACTTATTATATGAGTAATATTTCGCCTCAAAGTCCAGCTCTCAACCGGGGAATATGGAAAGATCTGGAAAGTGAAATTCGTCAGCTCGCTATCGAACATAAGAAATTGTATGTGGTTACAGGGCCTATATTTCACGATAATCCAAAAAAAATTGGTAAGAGTGGAGTATCAGTGCCGGATAGATTCTTTAAAACAGTAATTGATATTGAGGGCGATTCCTTCCATTCGGCAGCATTTTTAATCCCACAGGATTATCAGGACAAAAATCTTAATAATTATATCATCTCAATCGATTCGTTAGAAAAAGTATCAAAACTTGACTTTTTCAGTCAATTGCCTGACAGCATTGAAAATTATCTTGAGAGAGCATCTAATTTTTTAATCAAGTGATAACCCACAAAACCATGTCCCTCGTTACAAACTTTCATTCAAAAAAATTATATAAACTCTAATTAAGATAATAATTAGTAAATAGTCCACCCTTAAAAATGCAAAACAGTATTATATAAAATGTCAAAGTTGAGGTTATCGGGAAAAAGTTTTTGAAAAATCGATTTGAAAAAATGAAACAAAAAAGAATTTTTCCATTGT
>Ga0172375_10003566_pt1 | contig 23518 bp, 25 predicted proteins | sample LakKiv1m_FD_114537 | JGI IMG/M metagenome (GOLD analysis project Ga0172375, IMG submission 114537) | Freshwater microbial communities from Kabuno Bay, South-Kivu, Congo - kab_092012_11.1m | ecosystem: Environmental > Aquatic > Freshwater > Lake | place: Democratic Republic of the Congo... | reverse complement strand
TTTGCAGTTATTCCCCAAAGCAATTCTCCGTCGAAAATATCAAAAAACCATACTTCTCGAATATTTCCATCGTCTCCAGAAAAGTCTTTTTTTTTGAGTGCGTTGGGTCGCATAACCATTTCAAGGGAATGCAAAAAATCCGATCCACTTCAATTGCGTTTCTAGACAGCATATCCATTGAATTGATGATGCCAATCACTGGGAATACAACGTATCCGGTGGACGTATTAAATGGTTCTAATTCGCCGATGATCTGAACATTCTTTCGTAATAGACCTATCTCTTCTTCAGTTTCCCTTAAAGCTGTCTCGATGGCTGACTTATCCCCTTTTTCAATCACACCGCCGGGAAATGATACTTGACCGCTATGCCGCTCAAGCGAATTTGACCGCAAGGTAAAAAGCAGTCCAATTTGATCCTCGTGAATCACTATTGGTACAAGTACTGCAGAATTCTGAAGATTTTCTGAGGAATTATTAACTATGCGCAATTTATTAAGATTATTGGAATACGCAGATACTTTTTGTTCTATCACGGATAAATCAAAATCACAATCCCCTCGAGGTTTTTTTACCATTTATCAGATTTCAAGTTGCCCTACTCGGATTGTTCAGAATCTTTTGGAAGAATCGACCTTGCGAAGATCAAATATCCAGTATGGGCGACCATTCTGTCAACAGGTCTGAATTTTTCAGGTTCAGACTGATAAAAGCGAATCAAAATTTCGCATACATCAATAAAAATAAAGTCATTTCTGGGAAGATTTATCAATAATCTGTTTACCTGGTTGGTAGTCGGCAGCAGTGTGCCAAAATAGCCCCCCGTTTTCAAGGCTTGTTTGACCTGAGGTAAGAAATCATAAGGATTAGGCAGATCAAGAAAGACCGCATCAACATTTTCGACCTCAAACCCCTCCTGGATATTTTTTGATATGAAACTCACTCGTTCAGTTAGACCGATCCTTGCGAGGTTCTTTTTTGCCAGGTTCTGCATTTCATCCCGCTGTTCAAAGCTAAAAACATGACCAGAATCCCCCACATAGGCAGCCAAAACCTGGGTCAGCCCGCCTGAACCTGTGCCCGCTTCAATAACTGTGCTTCCCGGTGTGATATTCAACCTCAGCAGGATGTATCCAATATCTTTGGGGTACATGATCTGGGTATTTCTTTTGGTTGTAGAAATGAATTCGAAAAGACCCGGTTTTAGCAGAAAAAAAGGGCTCCCCTGATGGCTTATTATCTGCGAACCCCATGACATGCCGATCAAGTCATCATGGGGAATGATTCCCCGATGCGACTGAAAGACCTGCCCTGATTTCAATGGAAAAATAAAGAACTTGATCTCGGAAGCAGAAAGTTGAACAAGATCTCCTTCTTTAGCAAAATTATCAGAATTCGAAATAGTCATTATTAATTTCAGTCAGATGCAGGTTTGCTTTCACCAGATATCCAATAACCACCGGCAGACAAAGCCAAACTTGTTATTATTGCGGTTCCATAACTGATCTGACCATATTGGTAGATCTGGATCCCAAATTTTTGGCTAAGATAATTTCCTCCCCAAAAACCAAGCCATCCAAATATAAGGCAAAAAATTAGGCGGATCAATTTTCCACCAGCAACGAGATGGAAGAGCGCCCCTATCAGCAAGCCGACAAGACTTCCAAAAATAAAAACCGGAAAGGTTAAATTTGCCATAAATTGTTATCAGAAATTATTAAAGAGATTCTAACACCTGCTTAGAAATTAGTAATCAAAAAAAATGATCCCATCTGCCAACATTACAACATTTTTCTTATAAAACTCTTTTTCCATGTTGATATAATAACAAATCATCCACTCTGGAGGACAAATGGCAATAGAGATCAAATTCGGAACCGATGGCTGGCGGGCGGGCATTGCACAGGATTATACATTCGATAGTGTCAAACGTTGTGCACAGGGTTATGCATCATTTCTTAAATTGTCCAAGCAAAAAAACGATCGGGTTGTGGTCGGCTATGATATGCGTTTTCTATCTGAACATTTTGCCAGAACAGCTGCTGAAGTGTTAGCTGGAAATGGTTTTCATGTTTATCTGACTAAAAATCCTACTCCCACACCTGTGATTTCTTATTCCGTAATCGCTGAAGACGCAATCGGTGCTGTAAACATTACAGCTTCGCATAATCCGCCTACTGACAACGGTTTTAAAGTGCGCGATCAGAAAGGCGGCGCAATCCCGCCAGAAGGTCTGCAACAGATTGAGAGCCTCATTCCAGCAGATATATCCAAAGTGAGTTTATTAGAGGCGGAAATCGCGGAAAAACAGGGTCTTCTGACCTACTTTGACGCAGCACCCAAATACATCGAGCACCTGGAAGATCTTATTGACCTGGAGCCATTAAAAGCCGCAGGCTTAAAGATCTTGGTTGATCCTATGTGGGGCAATGGCGCTGGTTGGTTTCCCAGACTATTTGCGGGCGGGAAAACAACCGTAGAGGAGATCCATAATCAAAGAAACCCAGTTTTTCCTGAAATGAAACGCCCTGAGCCCATATCTCCTAATATCGATGTTGGATTAAGTGAAGTTGCTAAGAGAAAATTCGATGTTCTGCTTATCAACGATGGCGACGCAGATCGTTTTGGCCTTGGTGATGAAAAAGGCATATTCATTAACCAGCTTCAAGTATTCGCACTTTTAGCTTATTACATGCTCGAAGTTCGCAAGGAGCGAGGGGCGATTGTAAAAACCCTTTCAACGACAAGTATGCTTGAAAAACTTGGCAAATTGTATTCGGTTCCGGTTTACGAAACTGGTGTCGGCTTTAAATTTGTAGCTCCCAAAATGATCGAAACCGATGCCATGATTGGCGGAGAAGAATCAGGCGGATTTGCATTTCGCGGTAACGTCCCTGAACGCGATGGCATCCTGGCGGGCTTGTATCTCCTGGATATGATGGTCAAACTGAAAAAGACACCGTCCGAACTGCTTGAATTGCTCTTCAGTAAGATAGGCGCCCACTATTATGATCGTGTCGATAACCGTTTTTCCGGTGATCGGACTGAAAAAGTGAACCGGATAATTTCAGCCAAGCCCGAAGAGATCGCCGGTCTGAAAGTCACCGGTTTCAACAGAGAAGATGGTTATAAGTTCTCACTTGAAGATGGCGGTTGGATGCTTATCCGATTTTCCGGAACTGAGCCACTGATCAGGGTTTACTGCGAAACAACACATAAAGACAAGGTGTCAGGAATTTTAAAGGCCGGACTGAAAATAGCGGGAATTGAGTAATTGCACGATCTCTCGGATACGCACTGCCATCTTTACATGCATGATAATGATAATGACCGGGATACGGTCATTAGAAATGCTATTGGAGCAGGCATCCGAAAGATCCTTGTGCCTGGTATTGACCCGGAAACAAGCAAAAGTTCCATCCGTTTAAGTGAGGATTACCCAGGAAACATTTTTGCAGCTGTTGGAATTCATCCGAATCACTCAACTCGTGTTGCGGAACAAGATCTTAAGTCTATTGAATCGCTGGCAAAGCATCCAAATGTTGTTGCCATTGGCGAAATTGGCCTTGATTTTTACCGTGAAAAGGCATCGCCGAATGATCAAATTCAAGTTTTTAGGAAAATGTTGAGTATTTCGAAAGCGACAGGCAAACCTGTCTGCGTTCATAACAGGGATGCAGATGAAACAATAATTGAAATCCTGGATTCATGGTATTCTGAGTTGGTTGAAACCAATTCAAGTCTCACCAAACATCCAGGCGTTTTTCATTCTTTCAGCGGGTCAGAGATCATTTTAGATTGGGCTCTCACCCATAATTTCTTTTTAGGCATCAGCGGGCCTGTGACCTTCACAAATTCACAAATTCTGCAAGAAAAGATTAAAGATACTGACCTCAACCATCTTCTGGTCGAGACTGATGCTCCTTATTTAAGTCCTCATCCTCACCGCGGAAAGCGAAATGAACCTGCGAATGTTAGGTTTGTGTGTGAAAAGATCGCTGAAATAAAGCAGAATCTCCTGGAAGAAGTGCTCTCAAGAACAAGCGAGAATGCTGCTTCGCTATTTGGATGGAGTGGGATTTAAAATAAAAAACCAAATTAATGGTTTTTTATGATGCGCTGGGGGGGACTTGAACCCCCACGCCTTGCGGCACATGGCCCTCAACCATGCCTGTCTGCCAATTCCAGCACCAGCGCGAAGGAATTCCAATTATAATCGGCAATAAATCAGTGTCAAGTTTTGGAAATTTTCTTTTAGAAGAGGAATTATGGCTATTATTCTTGATGCAATGGGGAGCGATAAATACCCGGATCCCGAGATCGAAGGTGCAATAGCAGCCTCGAAATTGATCAATAACGATATTATCCTAGTTGGTGACGAGCAGCTCATAGCTCCTAAATTGAACGCACTCTCGACCGATCATTCGCGGATCACTGTTGAACACGCACCGGAAGTGGTTGATATGTGGGATAAACCTGTCGAATCCGCTCAAAAAAAGCCTAATAATTCCATGGCTGTTGGAGTTCGGCTTGTTAAAGAAGGAAAAGGCGACGCGTTTGTCACTGCGGGGAATACCGGCGGCGCTATGTTCAATGCGCTTAGGGTCTTGGGCAGAATAAAAGGTGTTCAACGCCCAGCTTTGACCGCAATATTCCCTACCAGAAAAGGTAAGTGTATTGTTGTTGATATTGGCGCAAATGCTGATTGCCGTCCCGAATTTTTACAGCAATTCGCGATCCTTGGCAGTATTTACGCCCAAAACGTTTTAGGAAACGCAAACCCTCGCATTGGGTTGCTTTCTAATGGAGAAGAAGCTGGAAAAGGGAATCAGCTGGTCAAAGATTCGTTTAAGATGTTATCCGAGAGCAAAATCAACTTTATCGGCAATGTTGAACCCAAAGAATTATTTGGGGGAGAGGTTGATGTAGTTATTACCGACGGATTTACAGGGAATGTATTGGTTAAAACCAGTGAAGCCGTGGCAAAGATGATCACAGATGTGCTCAGAGAAGAATTAATGAGAACTTTTAGAACAAAAATTGGTGCAGTACTGGCAAAACCTGCGTTTTCCAAGATGAAAAGTTTGGTTGACCCAGGCGAGATAGGTGCTGCGCCTTTGTTGGGTATCGATGGTCTTGTTTTTGTTGGACATGGCCGTTCAGATGCGCGTGCGATCGTCAGTTCCCTGCTCTTGGCTGACAGGGCAATAAAATCAGACTTGATGACCGAGATCAGGAACAAGGTCTCTGAGAGTTTATCCGTTTAATCCGAGGAATTATGAAAATCTCTAACAACTATCCATTGATCAAGAAATACAAAAAGATTAGCCAAATTGTGCTTTATTCGTCACTGGTCTTATTGGTTATTGGTTTGATTTGGTCGTTTACTGGTGCCGATATCACACAATATACATTGGCTTATGCAATTTTGATCCCGGCTTACCTGTTAGTCCAAATCAGTATTTATCTGGCTAATAAATGGGGGCGTTCTCCCCGACCTGATGAGATCATTGAACAATCATTAAAAGGATTAAATGATCAATATACGCTTTATAACTACAACACAGGCGTCTCGCACCTTTTAGTAGGACCTGCAGGTATCTGGATAATAAAGCCTTATTATCAATTTGGGACGATTTCATTCAATTCGGACAAAAACCGATATGAACAAAAAGGCGGCGCAAACTTTATTGCCAAGCTTTTCGGTCAGGAAGGGTTGACGGATATCCTGCGAGAATCCAAAAATGCCTTTCATGATTTTGACGCATTTAATAAGAAGCGGAATCTCAATATTGATATAAAACCAAAAGTTGTGAATGTCTTTTATTCGGAAAAAGCCGATGTCATTGCAAAAAATGCACCAGAAGCAACGATTCACGCAAATAAACTGAAAGATATGGTGCGAAGCCAGGCAAAAACATTAGCTTTAAAAGACGAGAAAATTAATCAGATCAGGCAGCAGCTGCCTGATCCGGATTAGTCTATTTACCTTTTTGAAGATTTTTCAGACTTCTCAATTCCTGGGGTGTCAGCGGACGCCATTCACCTGGTTTTAAGCGGCTTGCTTCGACTGGTCCGATCCTTCTTCGGATGATCCTTTTTACAGGCAACCCAATGCTGAAGCCAATCTCGCGGATCTGGCGTTTTTTTCCTTCTTTCATGATCACACAAAGCCATTTTCCGGTCTTGTCTTGCTGAAGAATATCTACTCTGGCCGGCAAGGTGCGATATCCACCTTCGATCACAACCCCTTTTCTCCAAATATTCAATTGGGCTTGATCAGGAACCTTGGAAACCTGCACATGATACTCTTTTTCATGCTCGTACCGGGGATGTGTGAGCCGATTGGCAATTTCTCCATCGTTGGTCAATAAAAGTAAACCTTCACTATCATAATCCAGTCGGCCGACAATAAAAAAGTAATCATTCAGGGGGATAAAATCGGTTATTACTTGTCTGTCGTCAAGCTTCTTTATCTCCGACAAAACTTTGCGCGGCTTATAAAATGCAAGGTAGATCGTTGCATTTTCTGGTTTGGAGATAACTTTGTTATCGACTCGGATAATATCGATCGCATAGTCTGCTTTATCGCCCAGTTTTGACAATTCATTATTTACAGTTACCCGACCTTCAGCAATGATCTTCTCGCAATCCCGCCGAGAGCCATAACCACTCTTTGAAAGGATCTTCTGTAATCTTTCTCTTTCCACTTATTAATCTTTCAGAATGGGTTTGTTGTTCAGCTCATTTGCCGGAAGGACATCGAACGTTGGCAGCTCGTCAATAGATTTCAAGCCAAAAAAGTTAAGAAAATCAGAGGTTGTCCCGTAAAGTATTGGCCTGCCAGCTCCTTCAACACGGCCGTTTTCTTCGATCAACCCCTTGCTCAGCAAATTCCTAACGACGCCATCACTATTAACACCCCGGATCTCATCAATTTCCGGGCGGGTGACAGGCTGTTTATATGCAATGATCGCCAAGGCCTCTAATGAAGCCTGGCTGAGAGTAGTCGTTACTTCCACTCCCAGAAAATCTTCAATGATCTTGGAGAATTCGGGTGAAGATGTGAGCTGAACCTTTTTTCCATGCCACTGCAACCTTAAGCCCCTGGAATCTAAGTAATATTTATCCAGCTCATTAAGTGCATCAGTAATTTTCTTTTCGCTTTCGCCGAGCGAGGTTGCCAATTGAGCAATAGATACGGGAGAGACTGCGATAAAAAGAAGCGCTTCAAGGATTGCAGGAAGCGTTTTTTCTTGTTTGAGATCGTTGATATCCTTCATGCTATAATTTCTTTCCGTAAAATCATTGGCCATTATAATCGAATAAGGCTGGGAAGAAATTAATCAACAATGCGAATACTAATTACCGGCGCGGCAGGCTTTTTAGGGTCACATCTTTGCGATAAATTACTTGCTCAAGGGCATGAAGTTATCGGTATGGATAATTTTATTACTGGCAGTAAAGAAAATTTAGAACACCTTGCCGGAAATGAAAAATTCTTTTTTATCCGCCATGACGTCGCCAATTTCCTTTTTGTTCCTGGCAAGGTCGATGCAGTGATGCATTTTGCATCTCCCGCAAGCCCAAACCCAGCTTCACCATTTGGGTACCCCAACCTGCCGATCCAAACCATGAAAGCCGGTGCTCTGGGAACCCATAATACCCTTGGCGTTGCTCGCGACCACAACGCGAGATATATTCTTGCGTCAACAAGTGAAATTTATGGGGATCCGCTCGAACACCCCCAAAGGGAAAGTTACTGGGGACATGTTGATCCCATTGGTTTGAGATCTGTTTACGACGAATCAAAACGCTTTGCAGAAGCATTAACGATGGCCTATCACCGTTATCATAATATCAACACCGGCATCGTCAGGATCTTTAACACTTATGGTCCGAGGATGCGCCTGGATGATGGGCGTGTGATCCCGAATTTCATCCAACAGGCATTAAATCATGAAAAATTGACAATCTATGGGGATGGTTCCCAGACACGCAGTTTTTGCTATGTAGATGATCTTATCGACGGAATCATAAAATTGCTTAACTCCGATGAGCATAACCCGGTGAATATTGGAAATCCAGACGAAATTACGATAAGTGATCTAGCAAAAGTCGTTAATGATGTGATTGGGAATAAGGAAGGCATAGAATTTCTGGAGGGCAAGGTTGCCGGAGATGATCCCATGCGCCGTCAGCCGGATATTTCACGTGCATCTTCGATCCTCAAGTGGGAACCAAAAATAAACCTGCATCAAGGTCTTGAGAAGACCATTCCTTACTTTCTGGAAAAGTTGAATCATTAATATGCAGAAAGTCCAAATAAATGACCGCCAGCGCTTTTTAAGGTTCGCGCTCGTGGGTATCAGCGGTACGGTTGTAGATTACTTTTTCTTTTTTTTAATCAACAGAATTTTTGGACTTCCAAAAGAATTAAGTACAAACATATCGTTTATGCTTGCTGTAATTAACAACTTTTTTTGGAATCGTAATTGGACATATCCAGAATCAAAAGAAAAAAATATATCTGAGCAATTAAGTAAATTTACTATTGTCAGTGTGGTTGGATTGATAATTAGAAATATCGCATTTCCAAGAATCAATCAACCATTAATTCAATTCTCTTCAAGGATATTTGGCCAAAACTTTATAATTAAACCTGAAATAATTGGAGATACACTTTCTCTTGGAATAGTCATTGTATTCGTTTTATTTTGGAATTATTTTATTAACCGAAAATGGACATATAAAGACATAAAATAAGTCTAAAATCACACGAAGAGGCATTATGAATCACCGGGAAAGAATAGAAAAGGCAATCCAGCGGGAAAATGTTGATCGTTTGCCTGTATCCTTTTGGCGGCACTTTCCTGTGGATGACCAGAATGCGGAAATGCTTGCAAAAGCAACAATTGCATACCAGGAGCAATATGATTTTGACCTTGTGAAGGTCTCTCCATCTTCATCATTTTGTCTCTCAGATTGGGGTGCAAGAGATATTTGGAAAGGTCATCCGGAAGGGACACGCGATTATCTGACACCCGTCATCAATAAACCGGAAGATTGGTTAAAACTTAAAGCTTTAGATCCCAAAAAAGGACGCCTGGGTGAGCAGCTTGAATGCCTGAGGTTAATAAAATCAAAACTCGACCCTAATACACCCTTTATACAATCAATTTTCAGTCCATTAGCTCAGGCAAAGAACCTAGCCGGAAAATCTGATCTTCAATTTTATCTGCGGAGTTATCCAGAACAATTTCAAGCCGGTTTAGAGGTTATCACCGAATCCACGTCAAGGTTTATTGAAGAATGCCGCAAAATTGGTATTGATGGCTTATTTTATGCGGTTCAGTATGCCTCATTTGATCTGCTTTCCAAAGAAGAATTTTTCAAGTACGGAAAGAAATACGACTTAAGGTTATTTGTTCAAATGGCAGATTTTTGGCTTAATATGCTTCATATTCACGGCAAGAACATCATGTTTAATGAAATCAATGATTATCCGGCTCAAATATTCAATTGGCATGACCGCGAAACTGATCCAGACTTAAAAAATGGCATGAAAAAGACGAAAGGAGCGGTCTGTGGCGGTGTCGGACGGATCGAAACAATGGTCCTGGGTGACCCACTAAAGATCCTCTCCGAAATTGATGATGCAATCCTGCAAACTTCAGGAAAAGGCTTGATCTTAGGAACAGGCTGTGTTCTGCCTCAGACTGCCCCATGGGGAAATATATTCACCGCTGTCGAATATGCCAAATCGATCAGTTTAAGCAATGTCTAGCCCACGCATAATTTCCGGCCAAGCAAAGGGAATGAGGTTGAAATCCGTCCCAGGAGACATAACCCGGCCGATAACTGATCGTGTAAAAGGTGCCTTATTCAATATTATCTCTGCTGATATCGTGGGTTCGCGATTTTTGGATCTCTTTGGCGGAACTGGGAGTGTGGGGATAGAAGCTTTAAGCCGAGGGGCTCAATTCGTTCAATTTATCGATAAAAATCAGGCAGCCTGTAGTGTTATTAAAGAAAATTTGGAAAAAATCGGATTTACAGATAAGGCTAATGTAAGGAAAACCGATGCTTTTTCTTTCATTCAGAGCAAATCAATATCCGAATTTGACTATGTTTTTATTGCCCCACCCCAATATTTTGGCCTTTGGTCAAAAATGGTCCATCAAATTGATAAAAAGTTAGACTTTATTAATCCAAATGCTTGGATCATCGTCCAAATTGATCCCAAGGAATTTGAGCCCCTTGAGCTTTCGAATCTTGAAGAATTTGACACTCGTAATTACGGAAGTACTCGTCTGATCTTTTACAAAGCTAAGGCAATAGGTTAACTATGCGCAAATTACCCGAATTATCATAAATATATTTGATCAGCTTGGGTTGTGTGCCTACTTTGTGCAATTCACAAACTTCGATCAGATCATGAACATCTAAAACAACTTCTTCACAGTTCCTGATCTCACTTAAGGACATCCAACGTAATTCACCCTCATCAGAAGGTTCAATATTCCCAGTTTCATAATCAGCCTTGAAAACAAAAACCTGAATCCCAGGGTTTGCATTGATGTCAATGAACAAAATGGCGCATAGATCCAGGCTGCTCACAGAAAGTCTAGTTTCTTCAAACACTTCTCTCAGCACTGATTCAAACGGTTCCTCCCCTTGCTCAATATGGCCTCCAACACCATTCCATTTATTGAAACCAAAGGATTCAGGTTTCTTTTTATGGATTAAAAGAATACTAATGCCCTTTCTTATAAAGATCAGGGTTCGGGGAATCATTTGGTAGCGATGGTTTATTAAACTTGGGATGTTTAAATGCATTGATTTTGCCTTCAAAAATAATTATATAAATTAATAAATAAAAAGGCAAAAAACGAAATTTTTTGCCTTTTGAGAATATATTTCAGCTGAAAAACATTCCTATGTGAGGAACATCGGGTGTCCCAGAAATTCCTTTACTTTGGGAAGGTAATTTTCTTTATCATAATAAGAATCAACATCAGCATGTTTCTTGCCTGAGATCACCATATCCAGCGGGACAGTAGTGTACTTTCCGCCCTGCAGGGCTACTAATTTCCCAGTATCATTCTTCTTTATCAATTGAGTTGCAGTTGTTCCATATGCCATGCCAACCATTCTATCCAAAGAATCCGGCGGGCCAGAGCGAATGACATATGACAATTGCTGGAACATCGTGTTCGTTTTTGTTATCCGCTTAATATCATCAGAGATCATTTGGCCAATACCGCCTAATTTCTTGTGTCCAAAAGCGTCTTCCTCTCCCTTTTCGACGATATCACCATCCTTATAAGTAGCACCTTCTGAAACCGTCATTATGGAATAATTAGAAGGATTGCGGCGTCTGTCATCCACCAAAAAATCAGCAAGTTTATTAATATCAAAGGGTACTTCGGAGATCACTGCCCTATCCACGTGAGCGAGCAAAGCCGTGATCAGGCTGGTTTCGCCGGAATTTCTGCCGAACAACTCAACCACACCAATACGTTCATGAGAACCTACAGAAGTGCGCATGTCTGTGATGAGATTAACGCTGCGCGTTACTGCTGTTGAAAATCCGATGCAGTAATCCGTTCCATGAACGTCATTGTCCATCGTTTTCGGAATTCCGACAACCGGGAAACCTTCTTTATGCAATCTGGCAGCAAAAGACAGTGTATCATCTCCGCCGATCGCGATCAGGGCATCAATTTCCAACTCGGTAAGTACTTTGAGGACGTAATCTGTATAATCAATCGTGCTTTCATCAAGTTTTTTCCCGTATTTTGAATTTATCAGAAAATCCGGGGCGTCTTTTACGCGAACCTTTTGGGGATTTGTTCGGGAAGTATGCAGAAAAGTGCCGCCCGATCGATCAATTGTGCGCACATCAACAAATCCAAGTTCACGGATATAGTAATCATGCGTTGATGGCTCATCAAAGTCATAATGTAAAAGTCCCTGCCAGCCGCGGCGAATTCCCCGAACTTTGTATCCAGAATCTATTGCTGTCAGGACTGCAGCCTTCATAGCCGGATTTAAACCCGGAACATCACCACCCCCGGTTAATATACCTAGTGTTTTAGTCATTTAAACCTCCAAAATATAATTTCAAAAAATCGAACGAAGTATAGCATAAGCAAATAATTACGCCAATATTTACTTGTGTGTCAGGTAATCATAAGGGATAACAACCCACCATCTGATCCAATACAACAATGCAATTATTATCAGGCAATTAATCAGGTTTATAGAGTGAAAATTGCTGAAAAATCGAAACGATTGAGGAAAAATCAACACTGACAAAGGAAGCAGAACTGTTATCAACCCAATGATCCCGAAAATCACCTTATTTATTAATCCAGAAGAATGGTTTTCCCATAAATACACCAAAAAGATGATTGGAAGGGCTAGCAGAATTGAAGAATAGTTTGTCTCCCGCATGGTAATAAAAGGATTTATGCATGCTGTCAAACTCAACATCCAATATAGTTGATTTGAACTTTGCTTGGGCAGCCGGGAAAATTCCAGAAAAAGCCAGACCAGGAGAAGAATTGGAATGAGATTTACTAAACCACTCGAAGAGAGTTTGGAGATCCAATTTAATAATGCGTGATTGTAGTCGATAAATGGAAAAAAAGACCCTTCAAGAAAGTTATTCCTCAAAAATTTCAAAATCCAGCCAGAATCAAAGATTACACCAACAAGCGAGAATAAGGTAATTGAGATAATAAACCAAGCGATCGGTTCCAATTGTTTTCTGCTGATCAAAAATCCCAAGATAATTACGAGGGGGAGGAAATAATTAAAGGGATCAATCGTTGCCAATCCAAGCATTAATCCGGCAGAAATGGGTTTTTCTGAAAAAATAAACCCTAATCCTAAAATCAAAAAAAAGAATTGAATGATCGAAGTGTTGGAATCCAAAAAGTTAGAAACGCCAAAATATGCAAAAAGTCCCCCTCCCAAGATTATCCAAGTGAACTTTTTATTTGGTTCCCAATTGAATATTTTTATACAATTTGCCAGGCACAAAAGATAAATACCCTGATTGGCAGTCAGCCAAAGTGAAATGGACCAATTTAAATTACTTATAAATGAAAATGGCAGATAAAGGATAAGTTGGAATATTGGTAATTGAAAGATCACACTATTTGAAACGACGCTTGCCCCACGGGTAGAAAAATAATTTTCCAGTATCGAAGCAATGTCTTTGGAATATGGGCTGATCCCTCTCATAAAGAGCAAATTTGATAAAGCCGAATTAATTTGAAAGGAATTGGTATCGGCAAATTTGGCCAGGAATAATAAATTAAAAACGAATAAAGCCGGAATGACCAAAACACCTATGATCAATTTATTCTTAGATGCTCGTCCAGCCTCATTTCTTAATAAAAAAGAAAAATATTTTTTCAGGTCGCTGATCATTAATTAATTAGGGACATATTCCAATAGATATTTCTCTTTATTGGCTGATCGGGCTATTTTTCCGCTGCTGGTTTTGATCAACCATTTTTCGTCAACCAGAAGCACATGGTGTAAAGCAACAGCCGTACTTTGCGTCACTTTTCTGCGTATTTCATCGCATATCAACGCTTCTTTATCAGTTTCCAATGCTTCAATTTCTGCAATAACGATAACATCTTCAGTGCCTTTTTCTTCATTAAACAATCCAAAAGCAACCGCCCTGCCTGGATGCACACCCTCAACCTCGCCAATCACAGCTTCAATATCCTGTGGGTAAATATTCTTACCACCCACGATGATCAGATCCTTTTTTCGGCCGCTGATGTAGAGTTCGCCGTTCGCCAGGTATCCCAAATCACCGGTCTTAAACCATCCATCCATAAGAGACTGTTGCGTTTCGTCATTACGAAGATAATACTCCGAAAGCATACAGTTGCTATGGATCAGTATTTCTCCAAGATGACGCTCAGGCAGATCCCTTCCGTTTTCATCAATGATCCTGATCTTATTCTCGGCGATGGGTTTGCCTCCGGAAACCATTTTTAAGGATTGACGGCCTTCACTCGATGGCCGCGCTATTTTTTCTTTCTGAAAATCTTCAAGGTCAATCACATCGATCGTTACAGGTTTATCAATTCCATCCTGGGTTACTGCAAAAACGTTTTCTGCCATTGCGTAACAAGTCGTAAGCGCTGACGCTTTAAATCCATATCTTGAGTATCTTTCAAGGAACATCTCATGGCTGCTAAATCGCATAGGTTCAGAACAATTAATGATCGCCCGTAAGCTGGAAAGGTCAACTTCTTCAAGATCATCATTTCTGATCTTTTCCGCACAAAAATTATAGGCAAAATTCGGAAGCCAGCTTAAAGTTCCCTTATATTCGGATATCGCTCGGAAAAGACGATGGGGCGCACGCACCCAGTCAAAAGGCGACATAAGAACCAAAGGAATCCCGGTTAGTACAGGCATTAAAAATGATGCAATAAGCCCCATATCGTGATATAAGGGAAGCCAGCTCACAATAATATCCTTATCTGCAAGTCTGATCGCTTTGCTGTAGCTTTCTAATTGATTAAAAACTGCCTGGTGAGTTAATGCAACACCTTTTTGAAGACCTGTGGTTCCTGATGAATGCTGCAGAAGGACAATGTCATCAGGTTTTCTGGAAAATCCAGAAAAGTTTGAATCGATTACCAACTGTTTTCCCTGGTTAATTTCCTCTGATATCAATATTTTTTTAACCAAAGATCGATCATTGAATTGGGACAACTCCGTCTGAAATTCATTAAAAGTGATAATTCCTGTCGGTTTTGTTATTTCGATCAGGGAGTTTAGATCTTTGCGATATTTCTCAGGCAGAAGTTTCTCAGTCAGAAAAGGCATGATGGATGGTATCGATCCATTAAGGATCGTGCCAAAATAAGAATAGATCAGGTCTAATCCATGCTGAAGTATGATCACAACCACTTCGCCTGGATTTATTCCCGATGAGGACAATGCATTTGAGTACTTTGCTGATCCCTCGATCAACTCTTTATAGCTCAGATGAATATCTTCGTTCCCAGCTTTTTGAAGGTGAAGGATAATTTTGTCAGGGAATTTCTTGTAATGGTCATACAGAACAGAAGAGAAGTTCGGCATTATTGATTGATACGGCTTAAAATGATATCCGAAAGCTGGTCAAGGGTATCAAAAGTATCGACATTCAATTCAAAATCTTCAATTCGAACTCCAAATAAATCCTCAACCTGGAGCGCAAGGTCAACAAGGCTGAATGAATCGATCAGCCCACTGGAGATCAAGGGTTCTTTATCGGCGATGACCTTACCTGGTATTTTCAATATTTCTGAACTGATCTTTGAGCCTATCAATTGAATTACTGTCGATTTATCCATTTGTATTAATTCCCACTTGTGCCCTTCCAAATTGAATCCAAGGTACCCAAACCATAAGCACTTTGCTCAGTCCATGCGTATTCAGGATCGATATGAAAAAGGTCATCCCTTTTAGGGTCAAGCCCTCTGTTCGGCAGCGCCTGTGCAGCTTTCCACCAATTATACAAAGGGATATCATATTCATAAGCCAAATTTACGATTATCTGGTTGATCTGCTGCCCACCTTCAACATTATCTGCCTTCGTCATTAAGATTGGGACAGTGCCATGTTCAATGACCTGATCTATGATCTGTCTTAGGTATTTTTCATATGTCTCGGGAGGTGTTACGTCAGGGTACCAACGCTCAAATCGGATGAAAGCATAAGCTGGATTAATAACGCGCAATTCACACTGGATCGGATTTTCGCCAGATTGGCAATTGATTGGATCGGCATGGAGGGGCGATAGTGCTGCAGCCACATTCAAACCTTGTCCGAATGCCAAACTATCACGATTATAAAATCCTTTGAATTGGTCTATCGTCTGCTGCCAATCATTCTGAGAATCTAACAGAAAGTATCTTCCTGTATCGTAAATTCCCATAAAGGATTCCTTGACATTCTGACAATCCCCTATTTTTGAAAACGCATTAAGATTAACACCCTTAGCCTGGCCGACTTTGAAAATCTCTCGTGATCTATTGGTTGCTTCCGGGATGATCGGCCAATCTTGCCAATCAGTTGGCAGAATGCGGGTATCTGGTGTAGATGTTTTGAATATTTCAAGGGTTGGCGTAGCCGAAGGTTGTACAACAGCCGCCTGTTCTTGTTTTTCTAATTCTGGAGTAGCAACCAGATTATCATTTAATTTTACTTGAGACGCTACGCTTACCGTGCATGCTGAAAGATAAAATATTATGAGCAGAGATATCATTAATGGCCTTACATTGAATTTGTTGTTCATTGGCATCGTGTCCTGTTAATTGCAATGTTCTTTAATTAGGGGGATCGTCTCAGCCGCCAACAATCTCTCACCTGTATCAGTTAAATGGATTGCACTATTTGTAAATTCTGATTCGGGAATTAAATCCCAAAAATCATAGTATTCAATTCCCTTCTTATTAAAAACGGTTTCTATTATAGTGCGGTATTGGTCGTATGCCCACCTGGGGTAATAAAAATTGTAGCGGATTTCGTTATTCAACCCTTTACTGATAAGTATCGGCTCGTTGATTAGAATAAAATCGATACCCGGATTTTTGGATATTCCACTATCTACAATTTCAAAAGCCAGATCGCTGCTTTTGAGAAATCGATCTTTAATATTCTTATAGGTGTAGTCTTCTTCAAAATCTCTCTTTGCAGGAGCATAATCCTTCGGAAAGACCTGGTCAATTCCTGATCCTGCCCATAAGGCCCCATAGAACTGTAATCGTACTAAGTCTGCCAAATTTCGTCTTTGTCCAATGAGAGAATAATCAAGCAAATTAATTGAGGCCAATGGAAGATCAAGATTATATTCTTGAATGATCCTGTCCAATTCCAAAGGATTATTTTTTATCAAAGGTGTTGTTGGAAGTTCATCTTTAGGAAAGGACTCCAAGGTCACAAACCAAAGGATCAAGTCGGGATCAAATTCTTTCACCTTGTCTAGGATCATCAAGTCTTTGAGAACTGACAAACTGGGATATCCTAGATTGAAGAATTCAACATTTTTCCCTGCGCATTTAGTACTAAAGTTTTTTTCAAGGATAGCAGTAAGAGTATTTTCAGGTTTCTGCAGGAAACCCCAAATCGAAGAATCACCCAAGATAATTATTCGGAAATCATTCTTTGTTTTCTCGTCATTTGATAACTTGTGCGAAGCGATCATAGCATCGAGATTAGTTAATGTGAGATTGAAAGACTCGTCTGGATTCTCGCCAAATGGAAGCCGCTCCCTTCCTGGAAATACAGAATTGTAAAAGGAAATGCCGCCATAAGGTATTTCCCTTATTAGAATAAAAAGGAAGTTGACCAACAGAAAAATTAGAACTGTTTTAATTAGAACCCGAAAAATTGAAACTTTATTACTGCTTTCGTTTTTCATTTTTAAAATAATTTACCTAGAATGGTTAAAGATTCATTGACCGTTGGCATAGCGAACCAGACCCAACCAAGGACAACATAATGAAAAGTAAAAAATACGCTTACCAAGGTATAGGGAAAAATTAAGGGCTTATCTTTTAAAAAAGAAAGTTTGGGTTTGATCTTTTCTGACCAACGATTATGAATGAAAAGCCCCAGCCCATTCCAAAAACCCCATATCACAAAATTCCAGCTTATCCCATGCCATAAACCGATCAAGACCATCGTTGATATCTGGGAAAAAAAAATAATTAAGACTGGTGTTACTTTTTTATAATTTGATCTAATGAATCTGGTCACCGGATTGAAATAATAGGTTCTGAACCATTGGGTCAGAGTAATATGCCAGCTATTCCAAAAAAGGGTAATATTTTTTGAAAGATAAGGGCGCTTAAAGTTCTCAGGCAAATTTACGCCGGCGATCCTGGCAATGCCGATCGCAATTTGTGTATAACCGGAAAAGTCGAAGAATATCCTGAAAGCATAGGCGTATAAATTGATCCACAACCAAGTGGGTTTATTTATCGTTGTTGCTGAATTTGAATTTAATGCGATCAGGGCAAGACTGTCTGCAAGAATGAATTTCTGAAATAGCCCAGTGAATATGCGGGTAATGCCTTCCAAAAAATCTGAGTTCAGATCTTTTTCTTCAGAACGATTTAACTCCGCCGAAAAGTACTCATATCGATCGATAGGACCTGCAGTAAATGCAGGAAAAAAAACAAGAAAAGTTACAAAATCCATTAGTGAAGTGCCAGTATTATTTATCCGTTTCCTGTCGACAAGCATATGGATCAACCGGAATGCAAAATACGAAAAACCGACCCAACTGATATCAAAGGATGATGCCATTGAAGTGGATTGTCCACTCAATCGTCGGAGAATTGAACTGAGTTGTTCAGCAAGAGCCTGACTTTTTAAAGAGATCAAAAGAACAAATAATAGGATCAGAAGGAATCCAGGGAAAATATTTTTTATGAAAGCAAATCGTATTGAAACAATTAATAAAATTACTATCAAACTTTGTACTAACAACAACGAAAATAATTGTGGTGAGCCTGAGATGAAATTTATGCCAGTAATGCCAGTTAACCTGATAAGAAAAAAAATAATTGGCAAACCAAAAATTAAAATAAAAGTCCGGTAGTCTTCTTTCGAAAAACCTTTAGAAAATATTATTCTCCATGCGAGAACCGAAATACCCAGCAGAATCGTTGGCAGCCAGAAACTTAAATGGCGTATTGTAGATGGGGTCTGAAACCAGAAAATCGCAACCAGACTTAAAATAAACAAGACCCTACGTTTGGACCTTGGCCAAAAAAAGATCCTGAAAAATATCAATATCACTGTAAGGATCAGGATCTGGTTTAAAACCATAAATTAAAAACCCTGATAGATCCAGAGTGGAGCGCTATCCGAAGTTAGAATGATCAATCCAATAATTACCAGACAAAAAAACAGAGCTAACAGATTTTCCCTGGAAAAAAATTTCCTATTCATCATTTATAAGAACAAACTCTCCATTGACCATCTTCAAAACCCATTGAGTAAACCCTTGGGCTCAAATCAAGGGAACGGATTTCGTCATTGTATGTAAGATCTAACAATCCTGAGCATTCAACCAATTGAAAATTCCCTTCATTACCAGTTACTTTGCATTGCACATTATTTAATGCTGCACCAACAGATAAGAGCGCATCTACTTCCAGAGATGCCTGCTCTTCCCATGACTTGCACGAAAGGTTGATAACTCTCGTTTTATCCTTTTCGGACAGAGCCTGTAAATATTCAAAGGTTGCTTTAGAGGGATCAGACTCGACCGCTGTTGAGCAACCAGTTAGAACAAAAAAAGAGATCAAGAAAATAAAAAAAATAAGAATGGTTAACTTTTTCATGTGCACTCCAAAGCAAAAATATTGAGCCGCATTATTATAATAAAAAAGCGGAGGTTTTCCTCCGCTATTTTGTCTAAACGTCGATTCCGTAGATCCTGTGATTCTTATAGGGCTTTACACCCAAATTACCCAAATCATTCCTCATTTGAGTAGCTGTCTCTGCGATCTGTGTTAATTCACCATGCTCGAAATTGTAAGATCGTGCTGTTTTTACCATTTCGGACATCATTAAGTAATTGCCACCTCTACCCTGATATTCGGGTAATATCCCAACCCCATTAAAGGACACCCATTTGGTCCTTTTAATTTCTCTCAAATAGTTATACAAAGCGATCGGGGATAAACGACCCTTGTATTTTTGTAAGGCTTCAGAAATGTCCGGGAAGGCTAACAGGAAGCCAACAACCTCATCATTATAGGTAATGATCTTTATCAAGTCGGGTACTGCGACGACCATGATGTTATCCATAGCAAATTTAATTTCATTGTCAGAAAGCGGGTAATATTCCCAGTTATTGACAAAAGTTTTGTTGTATGCCTGGCCGATCCGATTTGCCCAACTTTTTAGTTCTGACTTGTTTTTGAAACGTTTTACCTGAAATTTTCCTTTTTCTTCAACTCTTTTTGCTACCTCCAAGATCTTTTCAGGAACTGTAAATTCTGGCATATGGACATAAGAAGAAACCCAGTCCACGATCTTTTTAAAACCGACCTCTTCCGCAAATCTTGGGTAATTTGGCAGATTGTAATTCATCATTGTCATCATTTGGCGCTTATCAAATCCTTCCACCAAAAAACCATAACCATCAAAAGATGACAAACCTTTTGGCCCAAGGAGGTAATTCAATCCGCGCTTTTTAACCCAATCAAAAGAAAATTCAAAAAGTTTATCCGCCACTTCCTTATCATCTACAGATTCAAACAGGTAAAAAGCCGCCTGCTTGGTATCGTGGTATTTATTTGATGGTTTATTTTCAATAAGGGCAATCCTGCCGACCATTTCCCCATTTTTTCTTGCAACGAAAAAATCAGCATCCGAATGCTCATGAAAAGGATGCTTGTCCTTGTTAAGCATTAATTTAATATCCGAAACGATCGGAGGGACCCATTCTTTTACACCTTCATAGATCTGGAATGGAAAATTTACAAATTCATTGACCTGACCTTTGGAAGTAGTATCTACCTTCTCTATTGAAATCATACGACCGCTCCTAAATGAAATTTTATGTTTGAAGCAATAATAATTTAGTATACACTCTAAACAAAGAGCACTTGTTTGATGTTACTATTAACACTTATTGATGCAAAACGAAACTAAATTTGGAGGGCTCTATGCAGGAAATTCTCTTTTCTGAGATTGCAGAACAACCTGAAATAATCCAAAAACTCATTGATTCTGAAGCAGAACACATCGGAAAAATAGGAGCCAAATTAAAAGGTAAATTTAAATATGTGGTCATTGCTGCAAGAGGCACCTCAGATAATGCGGCGCGCTATGCGCAATATGTCCTTGGTGCATTTAATCAATTCCAGGTTGCCTTAGCCACACCCTCTTTGTTCACTGTTTACAAGAATCAGCCAAATCTCTCAGATGCATTGGTAATTGGCGTTTCACAATCCGGTCAGTCTCCAGATATCGTTTCGGTCCTGGCAAGCGCAAAAGAACAAGGCGCGCCAACAATATGCATTACGAATGACACAAAATCGCCTTTGGCGGTCACATCTGATTTTGTGATCCCCTTGCATACTGGCCGAGAAAAAGCAGTTGCAGCAACGAAAACATATACATCATCGCTTGCTGCATTTGCACTTCTGTCGCTTGCTTTTGGCAAAAACACACATCGTGAAAAGGAATTGCTTGCTTTGCCCATAAAACTCTCGGGGATTATCACTTCGGCACTGAAAGTTGTAAAAACGACCGAACGCTATCGATATATGGAACACTGCGTCGTTATTGGTCGGGGATTTAATTATGCGACTGCCTTTGAGATAGCATTGAAAGTAAAAGAGCTTACCAGGGTAGTCTCAGTCCCTTATTCTTCAGCAGACTTCAGTCACGGACCTATTGCAACTGTTCGATCGGGTTTTCCGGTAATTGTTGTTGCACCTTCGGGTGAGATGTACCCCCACATTAGCGATTTTATGGACAAGCTGATTGGGATGGGTGCTGAAATAATTTCTATTTCAGATAAAAAAGAAATCACCATGAAAAGCAATCTTGGTTTTGTTATTCCATCCGGAGTTCCCGAGTGGCTTTCTCCAATTGCATATATTTTGCCCGGTCAGCTTTTTGCCCGGCAGTTAGCACTTGAAAAGGGGCTTAATATTGACAGTCCTGAGGGATTGACCAAGGTCACTGAAACTTTTTAATAACATTTAAAACAAATTAACAGGAGATCTACTTGGATAAATTCATTATTGAAGGTGGCATTCCGCTTGAAGGTGAGATCGAACCATCAGGAAATAAGAACGCAGCCCTTCCAATTCTCGCAGCCTGCCTATTAACCAGCGAAAAGGTCGTATTGAACAACCTGCCAAACATTCAGGATGTTCAAACAATGCGGGCGCTTTTACAGAGCCTTGGTGTGAAAATTACAGTGATCGATGACCATAAATGGGAGATCGAGGCGAAGGAGATCCGCCCGGCTGATCTGGATCCAGATCTCAGCAGTAAAATACGGGCTTCCATACTTTTAGCTGGTCCTATGCTCGCCCGGATGGGTACTTTGAAACTTCCTCCTCCGGGGGGAGATGTTATAGGGCGACGCCGTGTAGATACTCATATCATGGCTTTAAAAGCCTTGGGCGCAGAAGTTGTTTACAACAGAAATTTCACATTCAATGCCAAATCCCTTAAAGGTGCGAATCTGCTTTTGGATGAGGCCAGCGTAACCGCAACCGAAAACGCGATCATGGCAGCAGTTTTTGCTGAGGGGACAACCGTCATAAAAAATGCAGCATCCGAGCCCCATGTACAGGAATTATGTAATTTCCTAAATATCCTTGGTGCAAAGATCAATAATATTGGTTCTAATATGCTGATGATCCAAGGCGTTTCAGGTCTGCATGGAGGAGAATACACAATAGGTGCTGACTATCTGGAGGTTGTCAGCTTTATTGGTGCTGCCGCTGTCACCAAGGGATCGATCAGGATAAAGAATGCGGGAATTGAACATTTAGAAATGGTCCGAATGGTATTCCAGCGATTGGGCGTGGATTGGCAGAAGGATGGAAAAGATATTATTGTGCCGAAGGATCAAAAGCTCGTCGTTGAACCCGATCTTGGAGAAGCTATTCCTGAAATCAGTGTCATGCCTTGGCCTGCATTTCCGACCGACCTGATGAGCATAGCGATCGTTGTCGCGACGCAATCAAAGGGTACAGTCCTTTTCCATGACTGGATGTATCCCAGCAGAATGTTCTTTACCGATAAGTTGGTTGGTATGGGCGCACAAATCGTCCTCTGCGATCCTCACCGGTGCATCGTTCAGGGGCCAAGCAGGCTTTACAGCGAAAAAATGGAAAGTCCTGATATTCGCGCCGGGATGGCTTTGCTGCTGGCGGCACTTTCAGCAAAAGGTGTTTCCGTGATTCGAAACGTTGCTCAAATTGAGCGGGGATATGAACGTATCGACGAGAAATTAAAAGCTTTGGGCGCAAATATTAAAAGGCAGTAATCGATTAATTTAAAAAGGCATCAATTGAAACGATATTGATGCCTTTAATTAGTAATTATTACGCTGATTGTTGTTTTGGTGCAGCCACTTCAAGGAATTGATCGATCGCCTCACGAAGTAGCCCTTCCGGTACTGCTCCTACCTGGCGGTGAAGTATTTTTCCTTCTGCCACAAATAACATCGTCGGAATTCCCTGAACCCCATACCTTCCCGCCCATTCCTGGTTCTCATCAGTATTAACTTTCGCTATAATAACTTTTCCTTCATAGTCTTTGGCTAATTTATCCAGTATCGGTGCGACCATTTTGCATGGCCCGCACCAGGGTGCCCAAAAATCAACAATAACGGGTAAAGATGATTTAATTACAGTTTTTTCAAATGCTGCATCTGAGACATGGATTGGTTCATTCATTGTTTTCTCCTAAAAAAATGTGCCGAACTTTTATTATTCTAAAGCATA
>Ga0172375_10003565_pt1 | contig 23519 bp, 15 predicted proteins | sample LakKiv1m_FD_114537 | JGI IMG/M metagenome (GOLD analysis project Ga0172375, IMG submission 114537) | Freshwater microbial communities from Kabuno Bay, South-Kivu, Congo - kab_092012_11.1m | ecosystem: Environmental > Aquatic > Freshwater > Lake | place: Democratic Republic of the Congo... | reverse complement strand
TATTACCCACCAGTGAAATCACACTATGTACAACTGCAAACCACCATGCATTGCGTAAGCCTTTAAGCAAAAATGCCGCGGTTACCAGCGAGAAAACTCCTGCCGTAAGCACCAGATAATTAGAAACATGAATAACACCGGTAGGAAGGAAATTGTATAATAAATGTAATCGCCCGGTAATCGCAGGGTAATTGCCGAAATTACATTCACAATACCCAGCAAGAGCATGAATAAAGCCGGAAGTGTGCGCATCAGCAGCTTGCCGAGGCCCGAAAGGAACGACAAAATTCCGGCAAAAAGCGGTGTCCAGAACTCAAACAAACGATACATTAAGGTAACTGCCACAGCATCAACATTACTTATGCCAAAACGGGTAAGCAAATAAGTCATTGAAACTTCGATGGGGACAAGCCCCCGTAAAAAGGGTGAAACTATCAGAAAAATAACTGAAACAATATATCCCATTACTGCGGCAATGAGTGATGCATTTATCCCGATAGCTTTCATGGCTATGTACAGATGGGAAATTCCCACCAGCTCAATCACGATTGAGACCAAAACAGTGTATAAAAAATTGCGGCGGTGAATAGCCCTGCTGCGTAAATCGTTTATAAAAACCTGAGCTTAGGGATGAATAGCCAGAATAATGCGGTATACGGCACTTTGCAGCATCACCGAGTGATAGATAAATACAAAAAGAAGCGTTAAAAGCAGCACCGAAGCCAGTGCGTACCATTCTCCGGCACCAACACTATTGTCGAGCAAAGCATAGAAAAAAGCTAGGATGGCAACCAATACCACCGTAAGAATTCCCACAAAACCATAAATGCCGGAGGCAAAATGAATCTGAGATTCATTAATTCCTTTCTGGCGGATAGGCCCGGTAAAAAATGCAAGAGAAGAAATGCCTCCGGCTGGCAAAAAAACTCTTATAAAATTACGTTTCAAAAAAAGCCTTATTGCCATACCTATATTGATGCGGCAATGAGCAGCTGCAAACGAAAACACATACATTATCCCCTGCAAAACCACATATATGCAAGTAAGCACAATGCCTGCCAAAACCCAATACCAGCGTGAGCCGGTGAGCAATTCTCTTACATCGCCAAGTTCTGCCTTTTCCTGTCTTACAAACCAAATAGCAATTGCAATAAACAGAAGCGTAAAATGAACTGCCATATAATTTTTTTTATTCTCGCTTAAAAAAAGCCCGGCTTTCCGCGGAATGCGGCCGGTAATATCAGAATGGATCATAATTCGCTACATTCGTTGGCTGATATAACAAATGTAAGCTATACTTTAGCGTATTCTTAACAATATTTTGCTTTTCATGCCATTACAAACAGCAAATTCCCGATTCAATTCAGAACTATTGGCTGTTTAAGCCCCGTGAAATTTATAATCGTACCTCAAGCGGTAGTGCTGGCCTCCGCGCACAGGCGTGAGTTCAATTCTAACCTCGGTGTCGGTTTGACGGTTATTTTCACCGTAGTTTCTTTTTACCATCGATATTAATTCTCCCTGAGCATCAAACTCTTCCTGCAACACATTATTACCATGCTCATCGTAGGAGAATTTCATCAGTGTTTTGCCATTCACTGATTCTTCTTCAATATTGAGGGCATTCCCCTGTTCATCATACGTGTAAGTATTCCTGGCTACTAGGCGACCACGTACATCGTAACGCTTTTCGGTTTCAACATGGCCCTTGTCGTTAAAAATGGTTACCATTTTGCTCTCAAGCCCGTCGGAGTAGCTAATCTCACAAATTTCACCCGGGCGCCGTTCCTCGTCATACTCATAGGTTTTGAGCAGTATTTTGTCGCCATATTCGTTCCAGGCTTCTTCTTTGGTCAGCAGCCCGCTGCTGTATTGCCAGATGTGCTTTTCTCCTTCTTCGCCATCCGAATCAACCAGCCTGCGTTCTACCATATTGCCTTCATTATCATACGTGTAGGAAATTTCATCGGGTTCGCCTTCCAGATAAAAACGCCATTCTCGCGCTAAGCGGCCGTTTTCATCATATTCATGTTTGGTCCGCTCAGCATGCCCATCTTCCATTTCTATCGCCTCTTCAACCGCCAGCTTTCCGGAATAGGTTATCCTGACGGTTTCTTCCGGGTTGCCTTCACTATCATAATTGATACGCAAGCATTCACGCCCCTCGGTATCATATTCAACACTGCTTATAATTACTTCACCGGCAATATCACTGTCGGGGTCGGCTATAGCCAGATTCTGACGATATATATTTACCTGCTTAATTTTTTCTTCCATAGTGTTAACCAATCAATGTTACAACATGCAAAGGAAACAAAAATCTGCCGTTCAGCATTTCAGATGCTAAAATGTTAAGGATAATTAAGTAAAATACCCTTCAGCCTGATGGCAATTGACGGGTATTCTATAAATTTGCCGTTTTTTAGAGGCATGCCCTAATCATCAGCAAAACGAAGATGAAAAAGATAACCTTGTTTTTATTTATGACCGCCACTGTAAGCAGCAGCTTAGCCCAGGAAAACAGCTTTTCGTACCCGGTTACCCGAAAAACTGACGTAACCGATACTTATTTCGGTAAGGTAGTAGCCGACCCCTACCGCTGGCTCGAGGATGACAATGCGGCCGAAACCGCCGACTGGGTAAAAGCGGAGAATGAATTAACCGGGAAATATCTGAGTCAGATTCCGTTCCGCGATTCGATAAGGGCCAGGCTCACTGCACTATGGAATTATCCCAGATATGGTGTGCCTTTCCGTAAAGGCAACTATTATTTTTATAGTAAAAACAATGGAATTCAAAATCAAAGTGTCATTTTTGTTCAGGAAGGCCTGAACGGCGATGCTTCCGTACTGCTCGACCCAAATGAACTTTCGACAGATGGAACCGTTGCTATTGCGGGCCAGGCAGCATCGGCCGACGGAAAATTTTTCGCCTATGCAGTTGCAAGGGCCGGAAGTGACTGGAACGAAATTTATGTTATTGAAACTGCAACCGGCCGTAAACTCGACGATAAGCTTGAATGGGTAAAGTTCTCGGGCATTTCGTGGAAAGGCAATGGTTTCTATTACAGCCGTTACGACAAACCTGTTCAGGGAGCTGAACTATCATCAAAAAACAAATTCAAGAAAGTGTATTATCACCGGCTGGGCGATCCGCAGGAAAAGGATGTGCTTATTTATGAAAACAGCAGGGAACCATTGCGTAGCTACGATGCCCAAACCACCACCGACGAAGATTTTCTGATTATCAGTGAAACTGAAAGCACGAGTGGTAATGCGCTGTATATAAAAGATTTGCGTAAGCCTGAATCATCCTTTATCAAAGTGGCCGATGGATTTGCCTACGATTATGAAGTAATTGCCAATTTCGGTACCCGCTTTATCCTACGCACCAATCAGGGAGCCCCGCGCTACAGGCTTATAGCCATAGATCTTGACAAACCTTCAAAATCAGAACCCGAAGTTGTTGTACCTGAAAGCGAAGAGGTGTTGCAATCGGCCCATGCCGGTGGCGCCATGTTTGTGTGCCTGTACATGAAAGATGCCGTTACGCGCGGCCTGGTTTATCATGCAACCGGCGATTTAATGCACGAAATCATACTCCCGGAGCCCGGAACCATTAACGATTTTGAAAGCGACATCCGTGATGGACAGGCCTTCTTCTCTTTTACATCATTTACATCGCCGTCAACCATTTACAAATATGATATCGCCTCAAACCGCCAGGAAGTTTTACGTAAGTCAGAAATAAAGGCCGATTTTTCCGATATCGTTTCGGAACAGTTTTTTTACACCAGTAAGGATGGAACGCGCATTCCTATGTTTCTGGTGCATCGCAAAGACATGCAGATGGATGGTAACAATCCGGTTTACCTTTACGGATATGGCGGTTTTAATATCAACCTTACTCCTGCCTTTAGCATGAGCCGGCTGTTTTTTGTTGAGAACGGAGGCGTTTTTGCTATGCCCAATCTGCGCGGCGGGGGCGAATACGGAGAAGAATGGCATAAAGCAGGCACCAAACTGCAAAAACAAAATGTATTCGACGATTTTATTGCTGCAGCTGAATTTCTGATAGCAGGCAATTATACCAAACCATCAAAACTGGCGATTGCCGGAGGTTCTAATGGTGGTTTGCTGGTAGGAGCCTGCATGACCCAACGCCCCGAATTATTTGCCGTAGCTCTGCCGGCTGTTGGTGTAATGGATATGCTCCGGTTCCAGAAATTCACCATTGGCTGGGCATGGACAGAAGATTACGGCTCAAGCGATAATGAACAGGAGTTTCACTATTTACTTGGTTATTCGCCTTTGCACAATCTGCATCGGGGTACTTGCTATCCGGCCACGCTGGTTACCACCGGCGACCACGACGACAGGGTTGTGCCTGCGCATTCGTTCAAATTTGCAGCCAGCCTTCAGGAGGCACAATCGTGCGACAAACCTACTTTGATCCGCATCGAAACCAATGCCGGCCACGGTGCCGGAAAACCTATTTCGAAAATGATAGACGAAGCCACCGATATCTGGTCGTTTACCATGTACAATCTTGGCATGAATCCTACGTTTAAGTAAACCAAAACCAACCACTGCCAGGAGCCCCGGCATTTAACGGGGCTTTTTTAATTGTATTTAACCATGAAGAATATCCATTTCATGCAACTTTTTGTGAAAAACGGCTACAGCGCGATTACTCTGTTGGTGCTCACACTGCTTTTGGTTTCAACGAATGGTCAGGCACAGCAGACTATAAGAGTTTCGGTAAGCAGCGATAGTTTGCACAACCTGTTGAAAAAGGTTGAAGAATTGCAGCGGATCAATCATCAAATTTCGGCCGAAAATGAAAGCCTGAGAACTCAAACGCAGAATCTTATTTCAGAAAAACAAGTACAGGAAAACCGACAGGCCACTCTGAGTAAACTAACAGATTCGCTGCGCAGCATGGCCCGTGAGCAAACCAGGCAACTGGCTGAAAAAGAGAACCTTTTGCAGCAGCAAGCCCGTCTGCAAAAGGAAAAAGAGGAACTGTTTGCCGAAAAGGAACAACGCTACAAAGATGCGCTTGCCACCACCACCATCGACAAAACTCGCCTTGAAGGCCGCATATCGTCGGTAGATGCCCGGCTCGAAGGCAAAAACCGCGAAATTGACCTGCTTCAGAAAAATATCGACGAAAAGAATGCTGAAATGCATGCACGCACCCTCGAGATACAAACGGTTGTCGCTGAGAAAAAACTTACAGAAGCCAAAGCCGACTCGATGCGCACCACCTTAAATGCCACCGAAAAGAAGCTTCTTTTAACCAGCGAACAGCTTAAATTTAACGAAATCAGGCTTAAGGATTGTGAAAACCGGTATGCATCGGTAACCAACAAAAAGAAGAAAACCCGTGTAGTTCAGGGCTTTGCCTTAAAGAATTACCGAACTCCCGATTTTGCCCTGGCTCCCAAGGATGCACAAAATCCGTCGGTTTATGTGATCAGCAATAAAAACTCAAGTTCGGTTGAATTCGATTTTGTGACCGGTGCCAGCATCATGCTGAAAGACCTTTCGAAAGAAGGTGGAAGCATGACCTACGATGTTGGATTTTTCCTCGGATTTGGTGGCAACAATCTCTTCAAAAACTTTTATCTGGGACCAAACATAAAACTGTTTGATGTGCTTCATGTAAACACGGGGGTAAACATTGCCGAATACGAAGCGTTGAAAGAAGGTTTTAATGTTGGTGATGTGCTATCTCCCGGCATTTCGATTCCAACCACCAAAGAGTGGAGGGTAAACGCCTATGTTGGGATCACCTTCGACCTCGACCTGATTACCATGATTGGCAAAAAATAACTAAGGCTGATAAAATCTGCCGGCAACCTCCTGATAGGTTGAACCATCCGGGAAAACAGCCGGAGGAGCGTACTCTGGATTGGTTAAAAAGGTATCGTCGTTCAGACTAAGTAAAAATGCCTTAAGATCGGCTTTCTCTGACGGGGTAAGCTGCACCCCGCCAGTTGCGGCATAGTGCATCAGCGGGTTGATATAATCCGACATTTTAACCTGATGCGAATAAAAATCGATTACTTCGTCGAGGGTAGCAAATCTTCCGTCGTGCATATAGGGGCCGGTGTGCGAGATATTGCGCAGCGAAGTAGCCTTATAGGCGCCCTTATCCTTAACATCGCCGGTTACAGCAAACCGGTCGCGCGGATCACTGAATTCGGTATCCTTGCCATTGTTGTAAAACAAATTGGTGGTAAAGAGCGGGTTACCACTGCTTCCATGGCAATGAAAACAATCGGCCCCTTCTTCGGTAGTAAACAGCACAAAACCGTTTAGCTCCTCAGAGGTAAGCTGAAGCTCGCCCCGCAAATAACGATCGAACCGCGAATCGGCCGAAACCAGTGTTCTCACAAACTGCGCAATGGCCCGTTGAATATTGCGCATAGTAACATTTGGTGAGCCAAATGCCTTGTAAAAAAGTTCCGGATAACCGGGTATGGATGAAATCAGTTGCCGGGTTTTTAAGGTATCACCACCCATCTCATGCGGCGCCACTACACCCATTCTCACCAGATCTTCGATGCTGCGCGATTGCGGATTCGGGCGCTCAGTATAAACCGACCCATTCCATAAATATCCGTTTTGATTCCACACCAGATTCATGAGCGGCAGTGGTACATGCGGAGTGGGTATCCCTGATAAACCGAAGGTGCGGCCTCCGGTAAATACGGTATTTTCAATTCCAGGTTCAAAGCTGTTTGACTGTATATGACAACTGCCGCAGGTCATCAGAGAATCAAAATCACTTCGTCCCGAAAGGCGCCCGTCGTAAAATAAAAATCTGCCCAGCTCAACGCCCTCAACGGTCATAGGGTTATCGGAAGGAATATTCAATTCAGTAGGAAAATATTTAGGTATCTGAAATACATATGGAGTGGCTTTATAAACCTCATCCTGCTCATGCCGGCAGCCAGCAAGCAGAGTGGCAACAATAAGAAATATTGCAAAATTTACTTGCAAGCGCGAGGTAAGGTACATTTTTAAATCAGTCAATGAGTAAAAAAATAGCGTTGAAGGTGATAAAGACTTCACAAAATGTGCCATCAGGTTCACACACGTGAGTCGTTGCACAAATTTAATGCTTAATACTTTAGGGATTTAAAATTCCTGTGTTCAATTACCGTGAACTACGCACAAAACTGTACCTTTGCAAAACATCTGACGACACAATTTTTTATTTTTTTTCTACCACAACTCGTTGAGAGAAGGATTGTTATGGAATTGAAAACAGGCGACAAAGTGCGCTTTCTGAATGAAAAGGGCGGTGGGATAGTTACTGGTTTTATCAGTAGTACTATGGTTAACGTAGCCATCGAAGAGGGATTTGAAGTTCCGGTGCTGATTAAAGATTTGATTCTTATAGAACCCAAAGGGGCTGCAGGCCGATTTTTCGACCGCGAGTTATCCATCAGCAACCCAATAACTGAAAAGACATCGCCTGCCATAGTTGACTCACCGCGACGCCAGCCCGAGGTAAAGCCTGAAACTGAAATACCTGATGAAAACGACCGCATCTCACCATTATACCGGCAGTCAGGAATGAGGATGACCGAAGGTATTTATCTTGCGTATGCTCCGCACGATCAAAAATGGCTGATTACAGGCGACCTCGATCTCTATCTGATCAACCATTCATCCTACGATGCTATATTTTCGTTCTCGCTCAGCGAAGGCGATGCGGGATATGCCGGAGTTGATTACGATGTATTGCCGGCCTATTCTAAAATGCTAATCGAAACCATTACACGCGAAGATTTAGAAAGTTGGTCAAACGGACTGGTTCAGGTAATTTTTCATAGCACCGAAGCCGCCCGGCCGCTAAGTCCGCTATATGCTTCGTTTAAAATAAAACCGGTAAGATTCTATCGCGAAAGCAGTTATCAGGACTTTCCATTGATAGGAATGAGCGTGGTGTCGATAAATCTTGGCGATATTGCCGGTCAGGTTATCATGTCGACTGACGAAACCATTGCGCGATCCGGCATTTCGCCGGCAGCCCGCGAAAAGCTAACTGCCATAGCACCTGCCGCTATCATCGATATTCACAAAACAGCCGCCTTCGAAGCAGAAGTTGACCTGCACATTTCTGCGCTGCTAAAGGATTACTCGAGCATGTCGAGTGCCGAAATACTTAATTACCAGACTGACTATTTCTCCAGGATGATCGATAGTGCCATGGCACACAATTACCGTAAGGTAATATTCATTCATGGCATTGGCAATGGTTCACTGCGCAATGCAATTATTGACATACTGAAACAATTCGAGCATGCCGAATACCGTAATGCACCCTTTGCCACTTACGGATATGGCGCCCTCGAAGTGAACCTGAATCAGGAGCTCTGAATAGTCTCAGTTCAGCCTCTTTTACACCTTAATTAAATATAAGATTCAGCCTATTGCTTTGAGGCACACTATTTTTGTATCTTTGCACCAACTTAGGTCTCATAACGGAAACAACAATGTGTTCTGCCGCTTTGCTGTGAATGCAAAGAGGAAAGTCGGGGCAATACAGGGCGCCATACTTCCTAACGGGAAGGTTCCGCTGCCGGCGGAAACAGCAAGTGCCACAGAAAATAACCGTCGCGTCACTTATGACGGGATAAGGGTGAAAATGTGGGGTAAGAGCCCACAGTTGCAGCTGGCAACAGTTGCTTCGGGTAAACCTTATGGATTGAAAGGCCAAATATACCGGAACGCAGATGAAAATCTGCAAAGGGCTGCCCGTCCTTCCGGGGGGTAGGCCGTTAGAGCCGGATGGCAACATCCGGTCGAGATAAATGGCAGAAGTCCCGCTTAGGCGGGATACAGAACCCCGCTTATAACATTGTACGGCACCGTTTTTCTGAACAGAATATCCCCACCAACAGGGGATATTCTGCTTTTTGAGCGTTATTATTTATGCAATCACAGCAAAAGAAGCAGGGTTTAACTATTTTGCGAAATCAATTACTTTTGCATTTTACGAAACTTAAAACAACCACTCTTAGCTACAGCCTATGAAATCAAAGCCGGAATTTGCCCTTCCAATGGCAACAATACTTTTTCTTTTCCTTTCTACAATATTCATTTCAAAGGCCCAAAACCCTATTCCTAACCCTGGTTTTGAAGACTGGAGCGGCGGCGAACCGGTAGGATGGCACACCATCAATCAAAATGTGCTGGGTTCTGACTTTATTTGTGTAACACGCGATCAAACCAACAAGCATAGCGGCACATCAAGTGCAAAAATTGAAACTATAACACAAAACATCATTTTTGTCGGACCGGTAACCATGCCGGGCATACTCTCACTGGGTGAAATTACACTCGATATTATCAATCAAACCGGAAGTGTAAGCGGTGGAGTCCCGATTGATACACAACCCAACGCGCTGCGCGGCTGGTACAGGTATCAGCCATCGGCAGGCGACTCATGCATCATGGGAATTGGCCTGTCGCGCTGGAATGGCAACAGCCGCGATACCCTTGCCTATGCCTACACGGTCATCGGCAGTACTACTACTGCCTGGACTGAATTCACGGTTCCGGTGGAGTACCTGATATGGGCCGTGCCTGACACCATGAATATTATGTTTTTCAGCTCTAACCTGCTCAATGGAAGTCCTGTATCCGGCAGCAAACTGTGGGTAGATGACCTCACCCTGGAATACGGGCCTGTTGGCGCCCATACTCAGCTACTACAACCTCTGCTAAAATTCAACGCCGACCGTACCCTGACTATAACACGGGCAGCAGGGAGTACAGAAGCCACCATTTATACCCTTACCGGAAGCTGCCTCGCTAAATTTCAGCTCAATGCGGCCAATGAAACCAACACAATCAATGCTGAATTTCTGAAACCCGGAATTTATATTCTTACCCTCAGGCAACGCGATGGCCGCTATAACAGTGTAAAACTTGCCGTGCCCTAAGCCTTTCCCCATCTCCAAAAGCAAATATTCACCTGAGCATAGCCGGGCACTGCATACTAAGCGCCCGATTGCTCCGTTTATATAAAGTTTTCAAACCCCTGCTGTTGATAAAAGCCGCCCAGCGGTAAACAATAGCAGCCTTGCCCGCCCTAACTTTGTGCCTCCAAATGCTCAACTGCATGAAAAACTACAGTGGAATAATAATGGCAGTCGTCCTTCTGATACTGCACAACATTTCGCCGGCTCAGCAAACGGCCGGAAATCTGCCCCCGCTCACCGACGAACAAACCACCCGCGACCTTTTTAATAAGCAAAAGTATGGTGCTGTGCGCGATTACAGCAGCAACCTCACCCCTGCCGATGAGCTCCTTACCGGTTTTGAAGCCTCTAAGGAATATTACGCAACTGCCAGCGCAGCCAAACTTCAGCATGCCGATGCCACGGCTGAAATTAAAGCCTTTCTGGATAAATATCCTGAAAATACCCGATCGAACAGAGCCTGGTTCGAACTGGCCAACCTCGAATTCAAAAACAGCAGTTTCAGGCCCGCACTCGAAGCCTATAGCAAGGTTGACACCTATGATATGACCGCTGAAGAAAAGGCTGAATACACCTTTAAGCAGGGTTACTGCTTTTTCAGGACCGGCGATACCGATAAAGCTGCCGACAACTTTTACCGTATCAAAGAACAGCAAACACGCTATACCGGTCCGGCCAATTATTACTATGCCCATATTATGTACAGCAGCGGCCGCTACGAAACCGCCCTCCGCGACTTTGAGAAGCTGCGCGAAGACGAAACCTTCAAAAATGTAGTACCCTTTTACATCATCCAGATATATTACCTCCAGGGCCGCTATGATGAAATGCTTGAACTGGCAAAACCTTACCTAAAAGGGCAACACAACAAACGCACCAACGAAATACTGAGGCTTGCCGCCGATGTAAGCTATCGACGTGGAAATTACGACGATGCGATTAGCTTTATGGAAGAATACCGCAATGCCAACCGAGCCGGAATGACCCGTCAGGAAGATTACCTGCTGGCTTTTTCGTATTACAAAACAGGAAAATACGATAAGGCAATCCCCGAATTTCAGGCTGTAACCACCGGCAACGATACCTTGGCTCAAAATGCCAGCTATCACCTTGGTGATTGCTACCTTAAAACCAATCAGAAAAAATTTGCCTCCGGTGCGTTTCTGGCAGCATGGAAAATGCCCGTGAGATCAGAAGTAGCCGAAAATGCACTCTTTAATTACGCCAAACTTTCTATCGAACTCTCTTATAACCCCTACAACGAGGCCATACGTGCGCTGCAGGATTACCTGAACGAGTATCCAAAATCGACGCGACGCGACGAAGCATTTACATACCTGGCCAATTTATACATGGTCACCAAAAACTATAAGGAAGCCCTGGCCACACTTGAAAATGTAAATAAGCGCAATGCACAGCAGAATGCCATATTTCAGAAAATCTCCTATTTCAGAGGGCTCGAACTTTTTGCCGACAACGCTTTTTTCGACGCCATAGGGCAGTTCAAAAAAGCCACGGAAACCAAAGCTGATGATCAGATTGCTACAGCAGCAACTTTCTGGACGGCAGAATCCTATTTCAGGCTGGGGCAGTATGATATAGCGGAGGATTACTATACCAAAAGCCGAAAAAATCCGGTAAAAGCAGGCGGAATATACAATTCTGCCGGCTACGGGCTGGGTTATTCGTTGTTTAAACAGAAAAAATACAAAGAAGCCAGGCAGGCCTTTACGGCCTATATCGACAGCCGTCCCGAAGATCTTAAAATGCTCAACGACGCCCGCGTGCGCATTGCCGACTGCTACTTTATGCAACGTCAATATGCCGATGCCATAAGGCAATACGATCAGGTAGTTCAGGCAAGAGGGGCTGATGCTGATTATGCATTGTATCAGAAATCGATAGCCTGCGGTGTAACCGGCGATGCCGAAGGCAAGCTGGCCACCTTGCAGCAGCTGCTGAGCACCTTTCCAAAATCGACTTACTGCGATGAAGCAAGGTATGAATCGGGCCGCACCCTGGTATCTCTCCAGCGCAACGACGATGCCCTTAAAGCCTTTCAACGCGTAATTACCGATTACCCTAAAAGTAGCCTTGTTAAGAATGCATTGCTCAACAGCGGCCTGGTATACTACAATACCAACCGCGATCAGAAAGCCCTCGAAACTTTTAAAAAGGTGGTAAAGGATTACCCTTCGACCCCCGAAGCCCGCGAAGCTTTGGCTGTTATCCGCAATATTTACGTGGATATGAATCAGGTTGATACCTATGTTGAATATACTGCTGATATTCCGTTTGCCAATGTATCCAAATCTGAGCAGGATTCGTTAACTTATACTGCGGTTGAAAACCGCTATATGGAAGGCGATTGCGCAAAAGCACTTCCCGGATTTATCGGTTACATCCAGAAATTTCCGTCAGGAATCTATAGCGCAAATGCCAATTATTACAAAGCCGATTGCGAAACACGGGCAGGTAAAACCGCCGAAGCGCTTAAGAGCTATGAATTTATCCTTTCGCAACCACGTAATAAATTTACAGAAAATGCAGCGCTCAAAGCCTCCGAAATACTCTACAGCACCCGCGACTATGCCAATGCACTTGTAATGTATCAGCGGCTGGAAGAGAATGCCGAAAATAAAGCAAACCTCACTGAGGCTATTACAGGCCAGATGCGCTGCCAGTATTATACCGGAAATTTCGGGCTTGCCATTCAGAATGCCCAGCGCCTGTTACTGCAGGATAAGGTGAGTGAAATGCTTGCTGCCGAAGCCAACCTGATTACCGGCAACTCAGCCAAATCGCTCAGGCGCAACGATCAGGCCATTGATGCCTATAACCAAACACTCAGACTTACCAAAGGTGAAGCCGCTGCAGAAGCGCTGTACAATATTGCCGAAATACACTTTGATCAGAAGGATTATACCACCGCCGAAAAAGAAATTTTCAGGCTCACAGGTGATTTTGCATCGTACGACTACTGGGTTGCCAAAGCATTTATACTCCTGTCGGATGTGTATATCAAAACCGGCAATACATTTCAGGCAAAACAAACCCTGCAAAGTATCATTGATAATTACGAAGGTGCCGATTTGCGCAAACTTGCAGCGGATAAGCTACGGTTGATTAACGCCGCCGAGGCCGACCATCCAAAAACCGGCAACACCGGAACCGACGACGATGGAATCATAATAAAATAAGGATTACCTGACACCAATCAATTAAAAGTACATTGTATGAAAACTCCTTTGCTCAACCGATATACCACCATTCAGGCAATAATGATTATCGCCGCTTTGCTGCTGGCATCATTTAGCTTTGCTCAGGGAATAAACGAACAGGTAACCGTAGTTGGCGCCTACAATCCGGTGTTACCCGAAGTGAGTAAAATCAACGCAAGCCCTTCGCCCGACGAAACCGAGGTAAAGCTGCCCGAAATGACCTACCCTCTCGCACCGGTTCAGCTGATAAATACGCTTGAACCTGAGCCTATCCCGCCGGTTAAACTGGTAGGTGAACCTCAACAAAAACTCTATCGCAACTATGTTAGGGCCGGTTTTGGTAATTATACAACACCCTACGCCGAAATCTTTGCCAATTCACTGCGCTCAAAATCCTACTCGCTGGGTGTTCACGCCAAACACCTTTCATCCTCTGGCCAGATTACAGATTATCCAATCAGCAACAACAGCCTGAATCTAATACAGCTGAACGCCCGCAAATTTACCGATAACCACACCTTCGCTCTTACCGGAGGTTTCAGGCGCAATGTGGTGCATCATTACGGTTTTGACCCTGCAACACTCGAAACACCCATCCCCGACGAGGACCTGAAACAGCGGTTTAACCGCATCAATGCTGCGGTCTCATTAAAGTCGAATTATCAGGAAACTGAAAAACTAAACCATTTTGCCGATGTTTCATTCAAATCGGTAGCCGATCTTTTCAGCACCCGCGAATCAGTAATAACCATCGAAGCTGGTGCCGATAAACAATTTCAACTGATGCAGGTTACCGATGAACAGAAACTTGGAATCGATGCCAATCTGGCTTTTACCTCTTACAAAGATTCTCTGATTTCGCAACGCAGTTCGCTTATAGCCATCAAACCATTTATCAGTACAACATTCAACCAGTATCAGGTAAAAGCCGGGATCAATTTTAGTGTAACCGCCGATTCTGCCTCACATGTTTACCTGTTTCCGTTTGCCGAGGCCAGTGTAAAGGCCATTCAGGATGTAATGGTAATTACCGCCGGTATAACGGGCGGAGTGAGCCGCACCGGATTTGATGCCCTCAGCAACACTAACCCCTTTGTTCAATCAGTACTTCCGCTGGCTTATACCCGCGAAAAATTTGCTCTTTACGGAAACATCAGGGTGCGTGCCGGCGATTATATCAATCTGCTTGCATCACTCAAAACCAGCACTTTCGAAAATCAGGCTTTTTTTGTCAACGACCCGGCATCTGAAGCATTCAACCGGTTTACTGTTGTTTATAACGACGGAATTGTATTCAAAGGACGTTTCGAGGCTGAATATCATGCTGCTGAACACATTCGGATTCTGGCTTTCGGAAGCTACGAAAAGTTCTCGCTCAAAAACCCGGGCGAAGCATGGCACAGGCCCGAAACCAGCTTTGGAGGCGATGCTTACTACGATATTCAGAAAAAAATAGTACTCCATGCCGGGGTTATTGCCAACGGAAAACAACTTGCCCGTGTGCCCGATTCTGAAAATGCCGGATCATTCCTTACTGAAACCATAAAAGGCTACACCGATGTAAATCTGGGAGCCGAATACCGCTATACCAAACTGCTATCGGCTTTCGTCAACTTCAGCAACATTCTCGGAACCCGCTATTATATGTGGTACAATTATCCATCGTACCGCTTTCAGGTTATGGCAGGGCTTTCTTATTCATTTTAAACAATCCGGCTGTACTTTCGCAGGGCGCCTGCAAACGGACCGACCTGCATCATTGTTGATAACTTAGAGCGCGCCGGAAATAAAAATAGTGTCGGAGCAATGATAAAAAAACGTACCTTTGCTTACGTATAAAAAAATACTAATTTACTGATTATGAGCGAATTGAATAAAGATGCCGCAGCCAATGGCAACGGGAATGTCAATGGTAACGGCAACTACACTGCTGAAAATATCCAGGTACTTGAAGGGCTTGAAGCAGTACGCAAACGTCCTGCCATGTATATTGGCGATATCGGTAGCCGCGGATTACATCATTTGGTGTACGAGGTAGTTGACAATTCAATTGACGAGGCACTTGCCGGCTACTGCGACACCATTGATGTTTTAATTCACAGCGATAATTCCATTACAGTTATCGATAACGGCCGTGGTATCCCAACCGATATGCACGAAAAAGAGAAGCGCTCAGCCCTTGAGGTTGTAATGACTGTGTTGCATGCCGGCGGCAAGTTCGATAAAGGCTCTTACAAGGTTTCGGGCGGTTTGCACGGCGTAGGTGTATCCTGCGTTAATGCGCTTTCATCGGCCTTAAAGGTAACAGTACTCCGCGAAGGAAAAATCTTCGAACAGGAATACGCCATCGGCAAGCCACTTTATCCGGTTAAAGAAACAGGAACATCAGACAAAACCGGAACCATCGTGCATTTTAAGCCCGATACCGATATATTTACCTCTGATATTTACGATTTTGAGATTCTGGCATCGCGACTGCGCGAACTGGCTTTCCTTAACAAAGGAATACGACTCACCATCACCGATGAGCGCGAATCTGATGAAAATGGACAGCATCCCTCCGTTTCATTTTACTCTGAGAAGGGCCTCCGCGATTTTATCGAATACCTCGACGGAATGCGTGAAAAACTTATGCCCGACCCGATTTATATCGAAGGGGAGAAAAATGAAATTCCGGTGGAAATTGCCATGCAATACAACACCTCGTTCAGCGAAAATATACACTCTTATGTAAACAACATCAATACCCACGAAGGTGGAACCCACCTGGCCGGCTTCAGAAGGGCGCTTACACGCACGCTTAAAGCTTATGCCGATAAATCTGGCATGCTATCGAAACTCAAGTTTGATATCAACGGCGACGACTTCCGCGAAGGTCTTACGGCTATTATATCTGTTAAGGTTCAGGAGCCTCAGTTTGAAGGCCAGACTAAAACCAAACTTGGAAACAATGAGGTGATGGGAGCAGTTGACACCCTGGTGTCGGAACTATTGAACTATTACCTCGAAGAACATCCTAAGGAAGCCCGCACCATAGTAAATAAAGTCATTTTGGCCGCTACTGCACGCCATGCTGCGCGTAAAGCCCGGGAGCTGGTGCAGCGCAAGAACGTGCTCTCAGGCTCAGGACTACCCGGCAAACTGGCCGATTGCAGCGAGCGCGACCCCGAACAGTGCGAAATCTACCTGGTGGAGGGAGATTCGGCAGGCGGTACTGCCAAACAGGGCCGCGACAGGCGATTTCAGGCTATTCTGCCTCTTAGAGGTAAAATTCTGAATGTAGAAAAAGCCATGCAACATAAAATCTTCGACAATGAAGAAATAAAAAATATATTTACTGCCCTTGGTATTACCATTGGAACAGAAGACGATAGCAAAGCACTCAATCTTTCGAAATTACGCTATCATAAAGTAGTAATTATGACCGATGCCGATGTTGACGGAAGTCATATTGCAACGCTTATTTTAACCTTCTTTTTCAGATATATGAAAGAGATGATTGAAAATGGATATGTTTATATCGCCACTCCTCCCCTCTATTTGGTTAAAAAAGGAAATACAGAAAAATACTGCTGGACCGAAGAAGAACGTCAGGCTCTGGTGGCTGAACTAAGCAACGGCAAAGAAAGCAGTGTACATGTGCAGCGCTACAAAGGTCTTGGTGAAATGAATGCCGAACAGTTGTGGCTAACAACCATGAATCCTGAATTCAGGACACTGCGGCAGGTAAACATTGACAATGGCACCGAAGCCGACCGTATTTTCAGCATGCTGATGGGCGATGAAGTGCCTCCGCGCCGCGACTTTATCGAAAAAAATGCCCGCTATGCCAAAATCGATGTATAGTCGATTGGTCCTTATTAAATTATAACCTTTTTTCAGCTGCCCCGCGTATACGTTTTTTACCGGGGCAGCGTTATTTTTAAGCTATTGTTATGGTAACGGCATAATTTATGTTTGGTTACACTGCATCAAAACCCTTTTTACTTTAATCACCAGTATTATTAAGCCATGAAACTCAGAATCGTAGTACTCACTCTTATTTTAAGCTGTACATCAGCCCTGATCAGTGCTCAGAATTATGGAACCGCAGCCGGCGTAAGGTTGGGAGCCTTTAGCGGAATCACAGCCAAACATTTTGTATCAGGCACCAATGCGCTCGAAGGCATTGCTTCGTTCCGCTGGAGCGGATTCAGCCTCACCGGCCTTTACGAGTGGCAGAAACCCATTAAAAATGCCCGTAACCTGGATTATTTCCTTGGCCTTGGCGGCCATATCGGTGTTTGGGACAATAACCACTATTACTGGTACAACAGCGGCCGCGGCGATGGATCGTTTGCCATTGTTGGTGTTGATTTTATTGCCGGCCTTGAGTACACCTTCCCCGAAATGCCGTTCAATATTGGCCTCGACTGGAAACCGGCATTCAATCTGATTGGCGACACCCACTGGTGGGGCGATGGTGTAGCCTTGTCGATAAGGTACACTTTTTAATATCGAACCAAAATTAAAAAAGCGCCACTGAACCATTTTATCAGGGGTGCTTTTTTATGATTTAGTTTGCCATTACTGACGTTGCTGCTGCATGAGCCAGTCGTAAAACTCAGGATTGTCGTAGGTTTCGGTCCAGCTATCATGGTTAGCAATCGGGTAAATGGTGAATTTGGTTTGATGCCCGCTTTCGCGCAAAGCCCTCACCATGCGGGCCGATTCTAGAATCGGAACCACGTCGTCGGCAGCACCATGAAACACCCAGATGGCAACATCAACAAGATCAGCTACCCTGGAGGGATAGTTGCGGTTAACGCGCCCGCACACTGGTGCAATGGCAGCAAAATAATGCGGATAAGCCATAGCCACATCCCAGGTAGCCCAGCCACCCATACTTAATCCGGAAACCCAGATACGGCTGGCATCTATATGATATTCAGTAGTAATATGTCGTATCAATCCCATCAGGGCATCCGCATCCCAATCGGTTGAATCAGGGCACTGTGGAGCCAACACCACAAACGGAAACTCCCTGCCGGCGGCGATAAGTTTGGGCGGGCCATGCACCTTAACTTTTTCCAGATCATGACCGCGTTCACCCGAACCATGCAAAAACACCAGCATGGGCCACAATTCGCGCGAAGCCTCTGAATACTCCTGAGGCAAATACAATAAATAGTTTAGCCCAAAATCCTTCACGATTTTGCCACTAAAAAAGCCCGGTTGCATTACATTCTGCGGAAGCGCCGCCATGGTTGTAAAACTTAGCATTAAAACAAATAAGATTCTTTTCATCTGCGTGAAATATAAATCAGCCTAATCGTAAAAGAGCCACGAAACCCCAAAACTTAAACCGCGATCGGGCATAGGATACCCCGGTACCATGAAGTAACGGTAACCGCTCATCCCCATGTTGAGATGTTTCATCATCAGATACATACGGGCTCGCTTTACGCGGATATTGATAAATCCATCCATATAAGGATAGTTTCCGGTTTTTGTTTCGTCCTGGAGATAATAAGCCCTGAGTGCTGGCATATAGGCATCGGCATAATAAGCTGTATTGTAAAGCAGGGATAACCCTGTTTTTATATGCATGGCCCGCTGAAACAATGAAACCGAGTAAGCAGCAGTTAACCGTCCACTCAGCTCAGGGAGATGTATTACCGTTGGATCAGTAGATTTTTGCCAGATACCGAAAGCCTCAACATCAAAATGACCCATGGGAATGGTAGCCAGCACCCAGGCCTGTGATACTCCGAAGGTAGCTTCGTTGCGTGCAGGAAGCGCTTCAGTGCCCAGATAAACATAATTGGTTAAGGTTATAAGGTTAAATCCACCACTCAGATTGCGGCGCTCATAGCGGGTTTTAAGACTTACAAACGACTGACTGCCAAAAGAATTGTCCCAGATAAAATGGTTGCTGTACTGATATTGCATTATATAATCGGGCTGTGCCGATACAAATGCCAGACTTCCCGTGAGGTTTCCCCACGATGTGGAATTATCAAAAGCCGGAAGCACCAGCCGGGCTTCGATTCCTTTGTCGCCATTGAATGGTGAACCCTGGCTAATCCAGATGCGGCCTTCGGCTCTTGCTATACCAAATGCATTGGCCGAGAGCGAAGTATATGGCGTAAGCCTGTGAAAATTGCGCACTATGGTGTCGTTGCGGTAAATGTCGATGGAATATTCAATACCGGCGCGCATTTGCAAAGCTTTATCTGATCCTTTGGCGCGACCTATCCCGCCTTCAAATGCCAGATCGTTAACAATCTGATGCATGTAAACCGAATCGTAGGTATTGAGCGAATCAGCATAAATATTCCGGTAAACGCCCGAAAGCGGATTATCGTCGGCGTACACCAGTGAGTTTCTTGAGTAAGTGAAGGTATGCCTGAAAAAGTTACTGCGCTGCGGATTAAAATACCGGTGCAGGGTATCGCGCAGCTGAACTTTTGCAGAATCGGCCAGTGTATCGGCATTTGCCGGTTTACCCGGATTGTGCCCGAAATAATAAAACTGTCGCAAAAACACGCCACTTTCGCGGATGCGCGAATCGGCGTTATCGAGCCTGACAGCAATGCGCTGCCGGTCGGTTTCGTAGTTGGTTGTAAAAACGCTGTCGTATTGAATGCCTCCGTTTTCGCGCCAGCGGAAGCGGTTATTGCGGTACGAGGCCAGCAGCACATAGCGTTCGTTGTCGCTCACAAATTGCCCCTGAAGACCAACCGAAGCATTATCGGACTTTTGCCTGAGGTACTGACCTATTGAATTGATTAGCCGCAAATCAATACCCAGCGTAATTCCGCGGGCAAGATTTTGTGCATGGGTAACACTAAAGAGCTGTTCCTTGGCTTTTCCGGTGTTGTAATAAATGCGGCTGTATGGATTGTGCAGATGATACCATTGCAGGCTGGTGTTGCTTATAAGGTAAGGCAGGTATACCTTAGGCTGAAAACGGAAACCATCGGCATAAGGCGTATCAAACACCAGCGACTGGCATGCCAGCCCCGAATTTCCATTGAGTGCGTATAAAAGCGATGCTCCGTCGGTGGGCAGGTAAAACTGAATATCGTTGAGCGAAGTATCTGAAACCCGGCTCAGTTGCTCGCCGCCCCAGCGGTGGTTAAGGGTGGTATAAAACACCGAAGCGGTATCCGGCAAACGGGCTTCGGATGAGGTGATCTCTTCTTCCTGAGCCTGCAAAAAGGTAAAGGAAAACGCAAACAACCACAGAAACAGCAATCTGAAACGCATATCAGCACTTGAAGATGGAATGCAAAGATAAAATTTTAGCAAACGCGCCCTACCATGATTTTATAGGCCGAATGCACAGTGTGCAGGTGAAATAAAAAACCTCCCGCCTGATAACGGGAGGTTCACATTTATAAGTATCAGTTATCCTATCGCACAACAACTTTTTTGCTGATCCTATTTTTGCCGCTGACAACGCTCACTAAGTAAATACCGCCGGCAAGTCTGCCGGAATCCAGGGTAACCAGGCTCTCATTGCCGGCGTGGGTTTGCATCAGCATCTGGCCGGTAAGGCTGGTAATTGTAATGTCGCTGCCTTCAACAGCTCCTGAAATAACGATGTTGCGGGCAAAGGTGTAAACATTTACGTTGCTGTTGGCATCGGTATGCGGAACTCCTAAAGTACCGAAACGCAAAATAAACCTATTGGGGTCGTCACCCACCTGAGAGGTAAAAGCATACAGCGGGTTACTGGTAAGATTTTGCTCACTACCGGTAAGCAGATCGACAAGGTAAACCTTGTAGCCCGGGATGGTTTCGCGCAGTTCTATGGTAAAGCTGCCGGCATCATTTTTAACAAAGCCGAATGGGATTTCTTCCTGCGGATTGATTGCAGGCAGGGTATTGGTAGAAAGCTGTTCATCGCCGAGCAATGCGTAGAATTGAGGAGCATAACCAGCCAGAAAATAGGAATCAAATTCAATATCAAAACCTTGCGAAGCCATGGCATTAACCATAATCTGGCTTTGCTGTGATGAGTTTCCATCCGCTTCAGACGCTACAAGCAGGAAGCGATCGTTAGAGGTGGTTGATTTATACCACGGTGTGGTACTGTGCAGCCGGGCAGCAACAGGCAGTGTCAGACTATTGGTGCTGCTGCTCACCTTCACCATAAAACCCTGGGCCGAAGGAATAGTTCCGTTTGCTGCTAGATCACTGTAACTTTTAGCGGTCCCGTCCCAAACTTTTGCAGTTCCATAAACATTATTGAGTGCCCAATTACCGTCATTCCATGATAGTGCACACGAAAAAGGGTTGCTGATTAAATGCCATCCTGTGTACCAATAATTTCCGGCATTCGATAAATTACTTAATGTAATATCAGAAGCGTTCAATATACCGGCAAACGATTTCGTTTGATTGGCTTCATAAGAAATCATATAACCCTGTCCAGCGTTAAAGTTACTGCTTCCGTTCCAGGTTGCAAAGCCGGCATCCTTATAATTTACCCACATATTGGTTGGCTCATCCCATCCATACAAATCATATCCATTACCCGCACCAGTAGTTTCGAAGGCTGATAGAGCCTGCGCAGCAACCGGAGAACCAATCTGATGCCATCCGCTGTTCGGCGACAACCAGTCACCAGCAATATATCGCTCTGCTGTTCCGCTAACACCTGTGGTATTGTGTTTAAGCGATCCGGTGCCACTTGCATTACTTTTAAGCACGAGACCTGAATTCCCTGCATTGTTGGTGAGAGTACCGGTTACGGTGAGAGCCACAGCAGGATTCACATTGAACGCACCGGCTGTAACGGTCATGTTGTGCGAAATGCTCATGTCGGAAGCAAGGGTTACAGTTGCCCCGCTGGTTTTATCCACCACCAGATCGTATAAAGTAGCACCGGCAAGGGTGCTGATAATTCCGTTTGTGGTTCCCGACAAAGTTACTGTTTGGAAATTGGGTGTAAATGTACCGCTGGTGCGTGTCCAGTTACCCTGAATAGTTAAATCCGCATTTAAAACCAGCGCACCACCTTCAATCAACAGGTTGCCCAAAGCTGTGCGTGCACTGTTTAGATTAACCGTTCCTGACGAAATGGTAATAAACTGGGGTATCACTGAGCTTGACCATGAATAATCGAAAGCATTCACATCATAAACAGCCCCTGACCCTTGATTAAACCGCAAAACAGCCAACGGGTCATAAAACCCAGATGGCGGTGCTGTAGCCACAAAACCGCCGCTTCCTATTTCGAGAGTACCCTTTATTTTTGCCGGCGATGCGAACGAAACGCCCACATTGTTGGTACCACCGGTTTTATAGATTTTAACATCTTTGAATTGGATGTCTCCGCTTGTGGTATGAATGATATCCCCACTTGATGGTGCTCCGGTAAATACAGTAATGTTATTAACTTCATGCCATGTCCCGTTATTAACCAATGTTGTACCGCTTGCTGCAGCATTAATAGTAAGGGTACGGGTATTGGCATCGCTGGCTGTGAAGGTGACGCCAGAGTTGATGGTTAATTTGGCAACTGTTACATTAGTATCAAGTGTTAAATTATGCGCTATTTGATAGCTAGCAGCGCTATTTGAAGGCACGGACCCATCACACCAATTATCAGCAGTATTCCACATACCATTCCCCCCGCTTTTTGTAGTGGGTTGTATTGAGATAGAATAGTTGGAAGTGCCATTATTATCATAAACATTCGCCCCATAATCATCCCATCCATGAAAAAGATATGATGTTGAATTTGATTTTACATTGATATCAGCAGTCCATGTTGAATTATTTCCATTATTCGCGCCTTGGGTCATTGCATAATTTACCCATGTACCGCCCTCATTAATTCTAACCTCGGCATGACATCCTCCATAACTATCAAACATCTCTATGTAAAAGTGTATAGTTTGTGAGTCAATCGGCTGTGCACCAGTGGAATGATTTCCCATCCAGCTAATTGTGGCGAAAGAACTTTTCACAACAAATAATACCAAAACTAAAAGTAGATTTCGTTTCATTTTCCAAAATTTAAATATTTTTGACCTGCTATTTTAGGTTGTCTGATAGAGTGCTTTCAGGCTAAAATAATGCAGGATTTATTGCAAAGATACATAATAATCCCTTAAAAATATTAATTAATACTTCAAACTCTTTCTATGTCGCATATTTGCCCTAACAGGTTTTCTTCCAACCTGTTAGGGCCATCAGAGCTCAATCATCAAAAAAGTAGCTCAATCCTTACACCCCATAAGCGTAATTTAAGCAACCAACAGACCACGCAACAGTCCTAACAGATCGGAAGAAGACCTGTC
>Ga0172375_10003563_pt1 | contig 23524 bp, 17 predicted proteins | sample LakKiv1m_FD_114537 | JGI IMG/M metagenome (GOLD analysis project Ga0172375, IMG submission 114537) | Freshwater microbial communities from Kabuno Bay, South-Kivu, Congo - kab_092012_11.1m | ecosystem: Environmental > Aquatic > Freshwater > Lake | place: Democratic Republic of the Congo... | reverse complement strand
GTCGATGGATTCGAACAGGACATTATAATCCCGTTTGGAGTTGAAAGGCGGATCGATGTAAATCAAATCGATGCTTTCATCTTCAATGGAATCGCGTAAAATATCGAGGCAGTCGCCGTAATATAGTTTGTTCATTATTATCCTTATAAGTCTGCAAGTCGGCAAGTCCACAAGTCTGCAAGTCGAAAATAAGTGTTCAAGTTCACAAGTGTTCAAGTGTTCAAGTAAAAAGCAGAAGCAATTTGTTATTTATTCCTGACGAAAATATAATCCGAAGTTATTTCTTCACGATTAGAAACAAACTCGATTCATCCACTTCCATAATCTGCGCTGTACAATTTAATCTTTTTGCGAATTCAAGCAACTCCTCGGCGGAAAATGATTTCGATCTGAAACCGTCCTTACAAGCGATGATACCGTTATGAGTATTTTCCCCATCGATTTCGCCAAGCAATCCGGCCTCGGATTGCAGTTGAAACCACTCCAATCGGGGCTGCCAAAATTTAAGAGAATAAGTGCTAAACAACATTGTTCCACCTTTTTTACAGACGCGCAAGGATTCCGACAGCAGGAGTTCAGGTGTTACTTTAAATGCGGAAATCCCGTTTTGGATACATATTACCAGGTCGAAAGTCTGGTTTTTGAAACCCAAATAAGCGGCATCCATAACCAAGAGATTGTAGTTAATGTATTGCTTTAAAAGTGATTTTCCAAGATGAATATTGTCGTTTGAACTATCGATACCTGCCACCAGTTCAGGTTTTACTTTAAGTAAATCCGGGATAATACGGCCATAGCCACAGCCCAAATCAAGAACTGTATCTCCCGTTTTGATACAGAAACATACGAAGTCGATTTCCGCCTGCAGATATTGCCGGACACGGGGAGGAGCGAGGTTATAGACCTGCTGTAAGCGGTAAGCGGAAAGGTTTTGGGAATAATAGGACATCTTAAAGTATCACTCGAAGAGGGAATGATTGTTATTCTCGTTTTTAATGGGGATATTGGTTGCGGTTTTGAAAGTGATATTTTGGAAAACCGGGAATTGCACGGATTTACCGGCGAGTAAATCTTCGACGGTAACAATTTGGATTCTATCGAATTTATTGCCCCAAACTTCCGCATCGAAATACCCGGCTTGTTTGGCCCATTTGCGCATCGGTTCCGTGACTTCTTCGGCGAAACAGACAAAGGCGCCGAAAGCCGCATTCATTTTATTCACCGTTTCGATGAACGACCGGATTTTTTCCACCCCGGCTTTCCCGCTTTTCACTTCGATTAAAATTACTCCTTTTTCTTTGTCGGACTTGCCAAAAGTAATATAGCCGTCGTAACCGCTGTCGCCGCTGCGTTTGGGATTGCGCACGCCGTTCATCATAAATTCGACTACCCAATCTTGGAATTGCAGGCGGTGTTTATCGGTTTTTTGCGCTAAATCTTTGGCGGAAGCTATATCTTTGGGGAAGCCGTTGATTTCGATGCTGTTTAAAATCTTATTATAAGCTTTAGGTTTACCCTCAAAAGGTTTCAAGACTCGATCATAGACTAAGCGGACCGCCAAATGGGAAATATCCACTCCGATCCATTTCCTGCCCAGTTTTTGCGCCACGGTGATAGTAGTGCCGCAGCCGCAGAAGAAGTCGGCGACAACTTGTCCTCTTTTCGAGGAGGCTTTAACAATTCTCTCAAGTAAGGCTTCGGGTTTTTGGGTGGCGTAACCAATATATTCTTCTCCTCTGATAAAGGGGATTTGAATCCAGTCTTCCGGAAACTTCCCTTTTTCGTTCAATTCACAGATATTGCTTTTAGGCGACCCGCCGCCTAAGTTTGTTTTCTTGTAACCTTCACGAGCAATACTGGTTTCCGCATAAGGCAGCCTAATTTCATCGACATTGAAAATCCATTTATCACCTTTGGAATACCATAGAACAGTATCATGACATCGGCTTAATTGCCGCTGACCTCGTGCCGCCATTCTGGAATAACACCAAACAATTTCATTCCGAAAATGTCTATGTCCGAAAATCAGATCACAGACTATTTTTAAATAATGACTCATTGTCGGGTCGCAATGCAGATAAAAACTGCCGGTATCTTTCAACTTCTTGTGCATATACCAAATTCGATGCGCCATTATAGTCAAATAGGATACCGCGCCTTTCGACAACGGCAATCCGTCAAGAGTCTTGAGAAAATTATACAATCCCAAATCCAAATTCTGAATTTGATTCATTTCATCCAGGTAAATCACATTGCTCCAAGTATCCTTGAAAGCTTCTTTCTGCGCTTTGACATCGGTCAAATCGATCGACTCGAACAGCACATTATACGCCCGCTTGGAGTTGAAGGGCGGATCGATATAGATGAGGTCGATGCTTTCATCTTCGATGGAAGACTGCAAGACTTTCAAGTTATCGCCGTAGTAGAGTTGGTTCATAGTAATCCAATAATTGTTAGAATCATCTTAAAGTATCACTCAAAGAGGGAATGGTTGTTATTCTCGTTTTTAATGGGGATATTGGTCGCGGTTTTGAAAGTGATATTTTGGAAAACCGGGAATTGCACCGATTTACCGGCGAGTAAATCTTCGACGGTAACAATTTGGATTCTATCGAATTTATTACCCCAGAGTTCCGGTTTATAATAACCCTGCTGTTTAGCAAGTTTTTCCATTTCCGGGGTGATAAATTCTTGAAAACAGACGAAAACGCCAAAATTTGCTTTTTCTTGTTGAACCGTAGTGATAAAACTGCGGAGTTTTCCCACCCCGCATTTTCCACTTTTTACTTCAATTATAATAATGTCCTTCTCTTTTTCCGATTTATTAAATGTTAGATAACCATCATAACCCCCATCACCGACTCTCTTAGGATTGGAAACTCCTTTCATCATTATTTCCACCACCCACTCCTGGAATTTCATACGACTTTTGTCGGTTTTTTCCGCTAAATCTTTAGCTGAAGCGATATCCTTAGGGAAACCGTTAATTTCAATATTGTTTAGAATTTTACCATAAGCTTTAGGTTTTCCTTCATAGAGACTCAGCAGTCTATCGAATACGAGTCTAATTGCCAGGTGTGAAATATCCACCCCAATCCACTTGCGTCCTAACTTCTGCGCTGCTGCAACAGTAGTCCCGCAGCCGCAGAAAAAATCGGCGACAACTTGTTTTTTCTTTGAAGAAGCTGAAATAATTTTTTCCAGCAACGCTTCGGGTTTTTGTGTAGGATACCCTAAACGCTCGGAATCTTCCCGATTTAACTGTTGAATAATCCACCAATCCGGCGGGATGGCTCCGGCATCTAAATAATACCGATATACTTTACCGGTCTTGGCGTCCACTTTTTCCTGATATTCCCGATTGTTTTCATCAATCGCCCGTTTCATATGAGTTCCGGGTTTGCGGGGCGATGCGACGCTATGCCAATCAAAAAAGAAATTCTCTGTCTTGGAATAAAATAGTATAATATCATGTTTTTTCGCCCAATGCTTTTTACCTCGACCACCAATTTCATAACACCAAACAATTTCGTTGCGAAAATTTCGCGGTCCAAATATCAAATCGCAAATTATCTTTAAATAATGACTCATTGTCGGATCGCAATGCAGATAAAAACTCCCGCTTTCCTTTAGCTTTTCCCGCATATAAATTATTCGATGAGCCATCAATGTCAAATAAGATACGACCCCTTTCGAGAGAGGAAGCTCGTCCAGAGTCTTAAGATATTTATAAATGTCCCGATTCAAATCCATAATCTGATTTAGTTCATCAAAATATATCACCTTGCTCCAAGTATCCTTGAAAGCTTCTTTCTGCGCTTTGACATCGGTCAAATCGATGGATTCGAACAGCACATTGTAAGCCCGCTTGGAGTTGAAAGGCGGATCGATGTAGATGAGGTCAATGCTTTCGTCTTCGATGGAAGATTGTAAAACTTCCAAGTTATCGCCGTAGTAGAGTTGGTTCATATTAATGCCTCTTTGGACATCGATAATTTAATCTTTTCCCGTGAAACTTGATAATATCCCCCATCCACTTCAAATCCCACTTGACTAATCCCCAAATTGACACAAGCCATCGTAGTATTGCCAATTCCGTTGAAAGGATCAAGCGCTAACTTGGTTTTTTCCAATCCATGCAGTTTAATACACATTTCCGCCAGCTGTGAAGGGAAACTGGAAGGATGCGGACGCTCTTTATCCCCGTTTTGAATGGTCTTATAGGGGATGAACCAGGTATTTCCCCGGCAGCGCAAGTCGGCGTCCCCCCCACCCTGCCAGCGCTTAATATTGGATTTATCCTGATATTTCACTCCCAAAGCCAACCGGTCGATTTCCACTTCACCGGTTTTTGTCAGGTGAAAAATATATTCGTGGCATTGGTTGAGGTATTTTTTGCTGTTGACCGGCTGATAATGGCCGACGGCGATGTCGCCGGTGAGCCCGGGGTAATTACCCACATCAGCTTTTTCGATGGCGATGGATTTGATCCAATGGATCACATTCTGCAGGATAAAGATTTTACGCATCCGGGAAATCACTTCAAACGGCACCCAGGGATCGGAAGGTTTGCCGCCGATATTGAGGAAAAAAGAGCCGTCATCTTTCATACAGCGTTTGATTTCCACCGCGATTTGTTCCAGCCAATCAAGGTATTCCGTGCGGTCGATGGTATCGTCGTAGGAATTGTATTTCTTGCCGATATTATAAGGCGGCGAAGTCACCACCACATCGACAGAGCCGGATTCCACATATTGGCTCATCCCGGTGAGGCAGTCTTGATTGTAAAGGCGGATCTGGCCGCCGTCGAAGTTATGGATGAAGGCATCAGGCATTGGGCATCAGTCATTAGGAAAAGCAAACACAAACTTGCTAACTTGTAAACTTGAAAACTTGAAAACTTATTAATATTTAAAATCCGGCTTAAATACTAGCGCCCATCTGAAATCCCATTCATTTTGATCATCTTGAGGGTAATGACAATATAGCGGGAAAGCGGCGGTGAATTTGCCGCCGAAAGCGCCGGTAAGGTTCAAGGCGATGCCGGCTTCATAAATCGGTTCGGGATTATAATCGAATGCAGGATTTTCCACCGGATAAAGCACCGGTTCGTCAAAATTCATATCAATGCCCGCGAAGAGCGAGATATTTAATGCAGGGAGGATATCTCCATAAAAAGGCAGCCATAACCTATGAGATAATTTCGGCGGCAAGGATAAATCGACGGTTATAACCGAAAACGATTTCCGACCGAATCTTTTACTCATCTGACTATACAAACCGGGCAGGGACATTGTTCCCACTTCAGACATATTATCCGGGGGAACCAGGCTTCTGACGCCCCAAAATTCATTGGCATAATCGATTTCCGGCTGCCAGCCCCCGGAATAAAAGAGGATTTGCGGGGGATATTGATTACCGCTATATATGCTGCCGGTACAAAGCGAGGTTTCCAGATTGAAATCCCGGAAAAAATCCCAGGAGTTAATAATAGTGATCCAGAATTGCGAGTAGTTATACTTCTTGGAAAATATGGAAGAACGAAAATCGAATCCGGTGAATGTGGTATTAGACTGTCCGATTTGATTCCATAGACTTAGTAAAAAAGAATTGTGTCTTATGTATTCCCAGGTATCGGGAAAAGCAAGATATTTTTTGGTATGCAATGCGCGATAACTAAAAGTAAGCTTTCCTCCGCGGCGGGGAGGATTAAGATAATACGGCTTGTGCAGCATTCTCAAATAGACATCACCGCCGATTAGACCATTGCGTACGATTCCTGAAAGTCCATAAGACACATTGGGATTGATTGCAGAAAGCGGATTTTCGTAATTGCCGTATAAATCGATGCTGCCATTCATTAAGCCGGCATTAAGTGTTATGTCAAATTTATACTTAGTATCCAGATATGAGCCCTTGGTGCGCAGACCCAGTTCCAAACCATCGATCTGATTGTAAGCGATTTCCGGGCACTGACGGATTTGATAAGCGTGCGTCGGAGGAAAATTTTCTTCCACCAAAGCGTCATATTGAATAGCAGGATGCGGATAGCGGTTATTCAGGGGATTTATATCTGCAAGGAGATGCTCCGGATCGATATCGAGGGATTTGATTTTCGCGGGAAAAGTGATCTCGAATTCGTAATTCACCAGAGGAGCCCGCAATTGATCCCATTGGGATAGAACAATGAAGTCAGCGGAAGGAGGGGGATTGTCATTGAGCGGCAGCCAGTAATTGATTTTGGAACTGTCTTTCAGGAGGGCTTGCAGGCGCAGCGGCATTACCATCTCCCCCACTCTTTCCACCCGAATCTTGTATGTATATTTTCCGGCCTCTGAATCGACTAATTTAACGGTATTAAGCTCATAATCCAGCTTTTTGTCGGTGTAAATCCATTGCTGAAAAAACCAGGATAGTTCTGCATTGGCGGATTTTTCAAAAGATGCGGCCATATCCATTTCATAGGGATGTTTGAACTGCCAAGTTTGATAATATTCCCGGATACATTTGTATAAAATTTCCCGGCCGAACATATATTCCACCGCAAAAAGCATACAGACCGGTTTATAATAAGAAGCCGCTCGGTAAATCATCCATTCCGGAGCTTTGTCCGCATTCAGAGGCATAGGGATAGTATATCCCTGCAAAGCCGGCGTCATATAAGGTCGGAAACCGCGGTGCAGCCGGTCTTCATCGAAGGGATAGAAGTGTTTCTTATAAACAGTGTCTTTACGATTTAAATTGTCTTCCCGGCCGAGGAAATTCTCCATCGCCGCGATTTCCAGGAAAGTAGTAAAGCCTTCGTCGAGGAAAGCGCGGTCGGTCTGATTGGAAGCAACCGCGCCCATAAAGTAGTTATGAGCGATTTCGTGCCAGAAAAGCAGGTAATAATCAGGCGTTTCCCCGCTGCACATCACCAGCATCGGATACTCCATCCCCGACCAGCTGTCGGTGATGGACATCTGGGGATAAGCATATCTGCCGAAGTTTTCGCAATAAAATTTGATGCCATTCATCCCGGTTTGAGCGGCGTCACGCCATTCATAGGCGTGTTCGCGGCGAGGGTAAGCTTTAGTTACGATACCAGCCCACACGACTTCATCATAGCACCATTCATCATCGGCGGCAAAAACGAAATCGCAGACATTTTCCGCTTTAAAGCGCCAAGTCTTAGCTGAACCTTTAAGGAAAGACAAATCCGGTTTATCCGGGGAAAGGAAGTTTTCCCAGGCAAGCAGCTTTTTCAGTGAATCGGGGAAAACTTCAGCTTCATTGGTCAAAACTCCGGTAGCGGCGACAAGATATTCCGAGGGAATAGTAATATTCACTTCCCAGTTTCCAATATCGCTGTAATTTTCCCCCCAGCCGAGGTATTGATTGTTCACCCAGCCTTCGACCCGGTCGTACACGCAGATTTGGGGATACCAGTGAGCGGCTTTATATTGCCCTCGCATATAATTTAAACGATAGCCGATACGATTGGAAGGAAGTTTAGTCTTGAAACGGAAATAAAAATTTCTGGTTTCGCCGGGAAGGAGGGGATTTGCCGGAAGGACTCTAATAATCGAATAATCCACTTCATAATTAACGGAATTGGTGAAAGATGAATCTTCCGCGAAAGCAAGGATTTCAGTATAACCAAAATCGGCGGCTGAAGCATCGGAAAACCGGCTGCGGCCAAACGCCTCTTCTTTCCGCTGCATCGGACTGCCAGGCTGAAAAGAATTAGCTGCGGCGCGGAAATAGAGAACTTTTAAAGTATCAGGGGAATTATTGGTGTAGGTCAGTCGCTGATGCGCAGAGATAATGCGGGTAGAGTCGTCGATGACGGCGTCGAGGCGGTAAGAAACATCCTGCTGCCAGTACTCTGCAAAGGCAGTGAAGGTTAATAGCAGAGTAGTCAGCAGAACTCTGAAGTAGTAATTCATCAAAAGTGACGATAGTTGTTTGCAGGGATAATAATCAGTCTCAATTTGCGATAAAGCCTCCGGAATAAGTGTTCAAGTGGACAAGTGTTCAAGTGAATGCAGCTGAAAACTGGTGCCAGACGGGGGCGCCTGACACCACATCTTACTCGCATCTCGTATCTCGCAACTCGCAGCTATTTGAGGTACTTGAAAATACTGGAATTGGGCGGCAATACAATGGTCGTTTTATCGTCGAAGATTTTTTTATACGCATCCATCGTGCGGACAAATTCGTAGAATTCCGGGTCTCGCTTGAAAGCGTTGGCATAGATTTCAATCGCTTTAGCTTCGCCTTTGGAACGGAGGATTTGCGCTTCACGGTAGGCTTCGGCGAGGATGATTTCTTTTTCTTTATCGGTAGTGGCGCGGATTTTCAGCGCTTCTTCTTCGCCTTCGGAACGGTATTGATTGGCGATACGCTGCCGTTCGGCGCGCATCCTTTCGTAAACCGCGTTTTCGTTTTCCTTGGTCAAATCGGCGCGTTTGATACGGACATCGATAATTTGGATACCGTAGGCGCGGGCTTTGAGGTCGGAATCACGGGTTACCGCCTGCATAATATCTTCCCGGCTTTCGGTAATCACTTCCTGCATATCGTGATTACCCAATTGGACGCGGAGTTCGCTGTAGATAATATCGTCGAGGCGTGATTGAGCGCCTTTTTCATCGCGGACACCTTGCAGGAATTTTAACGGATCAGCGATGCGCCATTTGGCGAAATTATCCACGATGAGATATTTTTTGTCTTTGGTCAACACATCGGTGGGTTGAGTGTCGTAATCGAGCAGACGGTCGTCGAATTTAACCACATTTTGGATGGGCCAAGGGAGTTTCATATGCATACCGGGAGCGGTGACAGTCCTCACCGGTTTACCCATTTGCAGGATGACAACTTGTTCTTTTTCATCGACCACATAGAAGATAAAAGCGAGAAGGATGAAGGCGGCGATGACGGATATGGTAATTAACAGGGATTTTTTCATGGGAGATATATGATATATGATTATAGATATATGAAATATAATTTAGAAGAGAAAAACAAGGTATTTATTGCCCGGTTTTAGCGGGATTTTGCCCGGCTAAAGGAAGCAGGTTGATCTGTCCTTCGCTGGTGAGGATATATTTTTGCACACCGGGGAGGATTTGTTCCATGGTTTCCAAGAGCATCCTTTTGCGGGTGACATCTTTAGCGCGGGAGTATTCAGCGTAGATGTTGATAAACTTTTTCGCGTCGCCTTCGGATTCGGCGATGCGTTTAGCGGCGTAGGCTTCGGCTTCGCGCAGCATCTTTTCCGCTTCGCCGCGGGCTTTGGGAATGACATCGTTGCGGTAGCCTTGAGATTGATTGATCTTACGCTCTTTATCTTCTTTGGCGGAAGCGACATCTTTAAAATCAGGGGCGACTTCCTGCGGAGGATGCACATCCTGCAATTGAACTTGGACTATTAAAACCCCGATGTCATATTTATCCAGCACTTGCTGGAGTAAAGTCATAGTTTCTTCCTGGATGGCAAATTTACCGGTGGTTAAAGCTTCGTCAATATCGTGCCGGCCGATGACTTGCCGCAAAGACGCTTCGGCGGTTTTTTGGATAGTTTCACCGGCATCTTTGACATTGAAAAGATAAGCGACGGCGTCCTTGATTTTATACTGCACGATCATATCGATGTCGATGATGTTGAGGTTTCCGGTGAGCATCAGCGATTCCATCGGAACTTGGCGGTATTCCGCCGGGGGACCTTGTTCAATGGTGCGGAAGCCGATTTCCACGCGCTTGACTTCGGTGATTTTCGGCTTCTGCACGACTTCCAGCGGGAAAGGCAGATGATAGTTAAGTCCGGAAGTGGCGACGCGGCTGAATTTACCGAAGCGGCGGATGACGCCTTGTTCGTCCGGGCCTACAATAAAGACGCCGGTTAAAAGCCACAACGCTCCGACAATCATTAAAATCAATCGTAATCCCCCGCCGAAAAATTTGGCAAAATCAGGAATTTCAAATGATTCTCCGCCAATGATGATGGTTTTTTTAGGAATGGGCATTTATACCTCGAAAAGGCTATTGAATAAAATCAGAAATTGAAATTGAAGACTACTTTCTAAGGTCAGGGAACAAATTCAACATTATTTCGATAATTTGTTTGACATCCAATGGTTTTGCCAGGAAATTGTCCGGTTTGGCTTTTTCATATTGAATCATTTCCCGATAATGCGTGTAGCCGGTGAACACGATGACTGGTAAATCGGGATTTACCGCTTTGATTTTTCTCAACAGGGCGATACCGTTCATCCGGGGCATTAGAATATCGGTAAAAACGATATGCGGATTAGTTTCGTAGAACTTTTCCAAAGCCATCATACCGTCAGAAGCCAAAATAGGCTCGACACCGATGGATTCCATTACGGTTTTCAGGAGATTGACCACAGTAGGCTGATCATCGGCGATTAAAACCCTGATTTTACTTTCCTGCATCATATTAAATACAGAAGTATTTAAGATAATTTGTAAATTAAATAATTGTTAAAGATAATCAATAAAAATCAAATATGCAATAAAAGCGGGATTTAGGAGTTGGGATTGAGCCTGTCTCAGAATGATAGAAACCATCCCTAACGGGTAATGTCGACTCTCTGCAGTCGACACCAATTGTTTGTAATACAGAGAAATGCTGTCGACCACAGAGGGACGACTGCACGCCATTTTTTGTGTTTTTTATTATAGAACAAATTCATTGAGGGTACCTGTTCGAGAAATACCTGTAGAGGGAAATCCTCCTGCAAGTTTAAGCCTTGATTTATTGGAAGACTGCAATTTTTTTAGTATATTTGTTGTTTATAATTAATATTCCGAGATTAATCGAACATTACGCTTGAATTTAGTTAAAATCATATTTGCTGTGTTTATCTGCCTATCAGTATTTCCCTTAGTACCGAGAGGGGGAATGGTATGTGGACAAACATCTGCGGTACCGGCTCTGTCCGCTGACTCCGTGAAAAGCGAAATAGTCCTTCCGGATACGACAATAACATTAATCGAGGGCGGCAGCGCAGAAACTTCTCTCGACAGTCTAATAAGCGATACGGCCAAAACGAAAAAAACTGCCGAACTCGACACCATCATCACTTATTCCGCAGATTCGATATATTTCGGTGTGGAAAAGCGTTATACGATTTTACAGGGGCAGTCGAAAGTCAAATATCAGGATATGGAATTGACGGCAGGGATCATCATTGTCGATTGGGATAATGATAAACTGACGGCGATGCCGCTGCCGGATACGACTTGGGGGGACAGCGTCGCTTATACTTACGATTCGGTGAATGTTACTTTGTATGATACGGTCAAGCAGGCTCACTATGATACGGTAATGGTATTGCCGGCGGATTCGACTATCACCGTTTATATCGATACTGTAATTATCCGTGAATATCCGGTGTTCCGGCAAAGAGGTGATGAAATGGTCGGCGATACGATGTATTACAATATCAAGTCGAAAAAGGGCTTTATCGTGCAGGGCAAGACCGACTACAGCGATGGATATTATTACGGTCAGGATATCAAAAAGGTTTCGGAAAAAGTAATGAATGTGGGGGAAGGAGATTATACCACCTGCGAATTGGACACGCCGCATTATCATTTCCATAGTAAAAAGATGAAGCTGGTAGTTAAAGATAAGGTCATTGCCAAACCGGTTGTATTATATTTTAAACGGGTGCCGATTCTTCTGATGGCGCCTTTCGGGATATTTCCGGCAAAAACGGGCAGGCAGACCGGTTTGATTGTCCCGCATTACGGGGAAACCGGTTCGCAGGGAAGGTTTTTAAAAGGACTGGGGTACTATGTTGCGGAGTCGTCATATTGGGATGCGCGGATGATTTTAGACTTCTATGAGCGTTCCGGGGTTGTGCTGGACGGAGATATTAGGTATAAGAAGCTATACCGGCTGGACGGGCGGGTAACCGGGTCTTTCACTCGTTTAAAAACCGGCAGCGGAATGCAGAAACGCTGGGATTTGATTATGCTGCACAATCAGACTTTAACGCCAACGGCAAAATTGATGGTCAACGCTAAATATGTCTCCGACGGTTCGTATTATCAGGATTTGTCCAGCAATCCGGAAGACCGGATGCAGAGGATAATCCGTTCCGACGCTACTTTCCGGGACAGCTATAAAGCCCTTGGGGGAAATCTGTCGGTCAATGTGCATCACGAACAGAATTTGGACGATGAAACCGCCAAAACGACCATACCTCAATTAAGTTTTAATCTGGGGCAAAAGAGCTTCTTCCCGGAAAAAGAAGATCAGGAAGACTTGTACTGGTACAATAAGATTTATTGGTCGGCAAATTCCCGCTTGACCAATAAACAGGAGAAAAAACGGACGACGGAATATATTCAGGTGACGGTGCAGGATACAGTAACCGGTTTGGATTCGACTTATACGGAAACAGTCTATGATTACTATTGGGAAAAACAGGGGATGCTGAAAAACGGGTATTCCTTAAGTTCTTCACAGACGGTTTTGAAATATTTCAATATCAATCCCGGATTAAGCATCGCTCAGGATGTGACGGATTATAGCTCGGAATATTATCTGGATGAAGGCACTCAGACTATATTATCGCGGAAGGAAGAAGGATATTATGCCCGGCATACTTTCGGTTTTTCCACCGGATTGAATACCAAGTTGTACGGCACTTTTCCGGCGGATTTTTGGGGAGTCACCAGTTTCCGGCATGTGATGACCCCGTCGGTGACCTATAATTTAGCGCCGGATTTCTCGAAAAGAGGCTGGGGATATTATCAATATGTCGAAGACGCTAATGGGATTGAACAGAAGAAAGATAGATTTCTCGGACAAATGATTGGCGGGACTCCGGCGACGGAAACTCAGTCGATGAATTTCAATTTGAACAATTTATTTCAGATGAAGCGGGAAGTCGGCGAAGGCGAAGAAAGGGAAGCGCAAAAGACGGATTTGTTCAGCGTCAATTTCGCCACCGGTCATAATTTTGCGGCGCAGCAGTTTAAATGGAGCGTATTTACTTCCAGTTTACGGGCGGATCCGATTAAAAGCCAGAATATCGGGCCGCTGGCGGGATTGACTTTCGATGTTACCACCGCGCATGATTTTTATACGACTAATGAATTCGGCGCGAAAATCGATAAATTCTTTTACGAAGATGAGGAAAATTGGAAAAAAGGCAAACTCCTGCGATTGACCAGTCTGACCTTCAACGCTAATTTTAGATTTACTCCGCCCAAAAAGGAAAAAGCTGAGAAGGAAAAAACAGAAGTTGTAATCCCGGAAACTATGGCGGTGGAAGATAGTGTACTGGCCGATGAGAACGCCGCTTTATATGTGCCGCCGATTCAAAGCAGCGACCGTTTCCGCCGGGATTTCGATTTCAAACCGGCGGAAATCCCCTGGGATATGAATACCTCCTTCTATTTTAATTGGAGTCATCCCAATCCTAACATAGAGGCGGCAAAAACTATCTGGCTGCAAAACAGCCTGAATTTGAAATTGACGGAGAATTGGTCGATAAGCTATACCAACCGGGTGGATTTGGTAACGCATCAGATTGTAGAAAGCGGATTTACTTTTTACCGAGATTTACATTGCTGGGAAGGGCGTTTGATGTGGAATCCGGGAGGGGTGGGGCAGGGATTTTTTGTGAAAATCAATGTTAAATCCGCCAGTTTAAGGGATTTGAAATTGGAAAAACGCAAAGGTGCCGGTGGATTCTTAGGATATTAAAAAAGTTGTATCAAGCGCCAAGTATCAAGTATTGCGCAGATGTGGTGTCAGAAGTTTTCATCTGACGCCACGAAAAATATTTTCCGATAGTAGGGATAGAACATTGTTCTGTCCCTACCTAAACATGCGAAAAAACTTTTTAGGCGTGTTGCCCAATTCCCCATCACATGCTGTCGACCTTCTACGGTAGACAGCATGTGATGGAAAAACAAGCAAATAGTATCGACTACGGAGAGTCGACACCACATGCTAGTGTTCTGTCCCACAATTAACTATCTAAATATTTTTCACATTTTTCCCAACTTATCATTCTGAACGAAGTGAAGAATCGCTAAATAATAAGATTTTACCTTACACAGTCATTTACGGGACTAAACACTAGAGACATTTTTTCGATTTCGGCAACAAGCCCTTTTGGAAACGGTATAGTTGTTTCAAAGCTTTTCTCTATGTCGCTGTGTCTCTGTGGTGAATGCTTTTGCTTTCAACTTGTAAACTTGCTAACTTGTAAACTTGAACACTTAATTTGATTTATCGGAATTATTTTATTATCTTACTGTGATTTTTACAGCATTTAAAATCGGCTGAATACAATGAAGAATACTGTTCCAGCAAAAGGTGAAGATTTTACCATCATCTTTATCGGGATGAATAAGACCGGCACCACCACTTTACATTCCGTTTTCGTGCGGGAATACGGATTGCCCAAGTGTCTGCAGATCAATCCTGACCGGGAGCCGGTGAATAGCTTGACCATTGAGGAATTCCGCGCGCTGCCGGAAACGCTGCGGCGGAATTTCCGCACGGTCACCGGGCATATGTTTTATCATTGGAATATTCATCAAGCGGTTCCCCTGCCCTATTACTATGTGACTTTACTGCGCAATCCGGTCGAGCGTGTAGTTTCTTTCTATTATTATGTGATTGAGAAACAGCATCATTACAGCGATGTAGTGAAAAAATATTGTAAAAATCTGGAGGAATTTGTCACCAAAGGCTACGCCTGGAACGATTTGTATACCAAATATTTGTCTTCTGTTCCTATTGAGAAGATGAATAAAGTTCCTGACGAAGCGTATGCTTCAGCATTGGAGAATTTTGAGAGTCGATTCAGTCTGGTAGGATTTACCGATAAGATGGCGGAAAGTGTAGTCCTGTTTAAACGCTTTTTCCATTGGAACGGTATCCCCGCATATAAGAAAGACAATCCTACTAAAAACCGGCCCAAAGTCAGTGAACTGCCGTCTTCAATAGTGGATTTGATTAAGGAATACAATCAAAACGATATTGCATTCTGCGAAATCGCCCGGAAAAAATTTGACGAAATGCTGGCAAAGCAGGACGATAGTTTTGCCTCGGAAGCGGCTAATTTGAAGAAATTAAATCCGGTCTTACTGCACAGGTTGGAAGGACCGGTCAACGATGCGGTCTATTACTATGGACGGGGTGAACATTTAGTGAATTACCGGGATTGGCCTAATGCGGAAATGTCATTCAAAGGCGCAATCGGCTGTCACCGGAATTATCTGGAAGCGTATAATAATCTGGGGACGCTGTATTTCAATCAAGGGAATATCGATCAGGCGGTACAATACTTTAAATTAGCCTTAAACATCAATCCGCTGGACAAAAATGCCGTGTTCAATTACGGCGAAGCGATGCTGGCGCTTAAGCAATACGATGAAGCGCTGAAAGTCTTTCAGCATTATTTGGCAGTGTATCCTGATGATATGGAAATCATGATGAAAGCTGATTTTACGGAAGCGGCGAAAGCCGGTGTTGTGTGGGAACTTGAACACTTGAACACTCGATAACTTCGACCTGCGGGCTCGCTGACTGTCTCTAAATGAAAATCTGGAACTCAACATACGACTTAGAGGAAATAATGAAAAAACTAATCATCACCTTATTCATCGTATTTACAGTAAGTTCGATAATTTTTGCGGCTGGGAAAGCGATACCTGAAAATGAAGGTGTTATTACCCCGGAAATGCTGGCGGAAATCCGGAATTCATTTGTCTGGGACGGGCAGTCCAAAGCAGTTTATAACGCTTTATTGGAAAATAACCTTTCCGATTTGGCTAAAAATTCCCGGACAGCCAAAAAACTGGATAAGTTCTTTTCTCTGGAATTAGAGACTAAAGGGATAACCGATCAGAAAAGTTCCGGACGCTGCTGGCTCTTCGCCACTTTTAATGTGTTCCGGCAAAATGTGATTAAGAAGTATAATCTTGATGGTTTTGAATTTTCCCAGAATTACGCGATGTTTTGGGATAAATTTGAGAAAGCCAATCTGTTTATGGAATATGTGATAATGAATCCGAATATCGACTGGAACGACCAGGAATTTATTCTACTCTTGAAGACTCCTCTGCCGGACGGCGGTTTTTGGAGTATGTCGGCGAATGTAATTATGAAATACGGCGTCGTTCCCCAAAGCGTGATGCCGGAATCCAATTCCAGTTCCAATACCGGGAAGATGAACGATTTGATGGAACAGAAGATGCGGCAATTCGCCTATGAATTGCGGGAGATGGCGAAAGCGGGGAAGAAAGTCAAAGCTTTGCGGGAAGCCAAGGTCGAAATGCTGAAGGAAATTTACCGGATGCTGGTGTTGAATTTAGGGATGCCGCCTTCTACTTTCGAATGGCGTTACACCGATAAGGACGGCAAAATTTCCGAAACCAAGACTTACACTCCCAAGAGCTTCTACGACGAATTCATCGGTGTGGATTTGAACGAATATGTGGTATTGGGCAACTGTCCGTCTCAGCCTTATGGCAAGAATTACCGTATCAAGCTGGGGCGCGGTCAGATTGAAGGAACCGACTGGACTTTCCTCAATATGGAGATGAGTGTTCTAAAAGAAGCGGCTTTAAAATGTTTGCAGGATTCGACTTTATTGGAATTCAGTGTGGATATGACCGGCAAACAAAGGAATAGTAAAACCGGATTTATGGCGATGGAGTTATACGATTATGAATCCGTCTATGGAGTAAAATTTCCTTTAAACAAGACTCAGATGGTATTGACCCGTGACAGCGCGCCTAATCACGCAATGGTGCTCACCGGCGTGGATTTGAAAGAAGGCAAGCCTTTGAAGTGGAAGATTGAAAACAGCTGGGGCAGCGACGCCGGCGATGACGGTTTCTTCATTATGACCGATGAATGGTTCGATAATTGGGGCTATTCGGTAGTGGTAAATAAAAAGTATCTCCCGCCGGAAGTAGTGGAACTGACCAAGACTGAACCGGTGATGCTGCCGTTCTGGGACCCGCTAGCGAAGGCGGTGTCGGTGGAAGGATATTAGACAATAGGGCATTAGATATCAACAAAAGTGAACATTAGAATATCGAACAAAGAATATCGAATTTCGTATCATTTTAGCATTATCCAAAACCTTCCGTAAATGGTCATGCTGAACTTGTTTCAGCATCCAGTGCATTAAAAAGCGCATAAAAAGCAAAGGCGCTGGATTCCGAACCAATACCGGATCGAGTCCGGCACAAGGTTCGGAATGACCCCTTTTTCATAGAGTTTTTCAAAATGCTAAACTGTTACCGAATTTCGAAGTGAAAAATCTGCAGAATGCAAGGAAGCTGCAACACGATGTTTGCTTTTTACTTGAACACTTGCCAACTTGAAAAATTGCACAATTTTATCGACTTGCAGACTATTATTGCATTTATTTCAAATGAATAACAAAGGATAACACCTGTGTCAGACCTATACGATGTAAGATATTACGATCAATTCGCGGATAATCTGCGGAATAGTTTAAACGGCCGGAACATTAAGCATGTCAAGTTGAACGACATCCGCAAAGCGGCTTTGAGTACCGGAAGTAAAACAATTTACGGCTCTTACGGCTGGCGCAGCGCGGTTTCCAGCCGTTTAGGGCCGAAGACAGTGTATTTGGGTTCGCCTTCAGTCCGGCTTCCCCGGCCTTTGGAAGGGCAGTTAAGCATTGTCAAGAATGCGCCCGACGAATTGCAGAAAGTGATGCATCTGATTCGCACATTGCCCTTCATCCATATCCGCCGGCAGATGGGTAACAATAAGGAATACAATCCCATCTGTAATCTTTATGTATCGACCGCCGATGCCAAGAATTACCGGCTGGCTTATATGTGGGCGCATACGATGCGTGAAGTGGATAACAAAGCTCCGGGACCGGAATTCACTATGATTCATATCCCCGAAGAGCATCAGATGCGTCAGCAGGTGTTGTCTTTGCCGGAACATAATCTGAATATCTGCCTGGGTTCGGATTATATGGGCGAAGATAAGAAGGGATTTTTACGGCAGGCGATGTGGTATGCCGACGAACATAATATGCTGGGGCTGCATTCCGGGACTAAAGTAGTAAAAGTATGGGACGAACGGGAACAGCGAATCAAGAAATACGGTGTGTTTATGTTCGGATTGACCGCTACCGGGAAATCGACCTGGTCCTGTCATCAATTGGGTTTGGATGTCAAGAAAGGAGAAGGCACTTGGGTATCGCAGGATGACATTGTCTTTCTGAAGCGTGATGGCAGCGCCTACGGTTCCGAAGTGGGATTTTTTGTCAAAACCGACGCTGTCAAAGAATTACAGGAAGCGATGTATAACGCTTTAATCGATAAGACCGCCCTCTATGAGAATGTGATGATCAAAGCCAACGGCGAAGTCGATTTTATGGATGAACAATTATGCGCTAACGGGCGGGCGGTGATCAATCCCTCCAAATTGAATGTGGAACGGGAGGGGAAGATGGTGAATATTATGGCCGATTCCATCGATTTGGCGAATTTGGACGAATTGGATGGACTCGCTTTCGCTTTCATCACCCGCCGGAATTCCATTATGTCATTTGCGCAAAGATTGACGCCGGAACAAGGCGTGATGGCTTATTTGTGGGGGGAATCCACTCACAGTTTCGCTACGCAGCCAGCTAAAGCCGGGGAATCGGTGCGTATCGTAGGCACTGATGATTTCATCATCGGCTCCGAAGCGCGCAAAGTCAACCGTTTCTGCGATATTGTGATGAGCTTAGTGGATAAATATCCGGGGAAAGTGCATTTCCTGCAGTACAATACCGGCGGTGTGGGAGAAATTATCGATGAGAAGGTAGTCGACGGCGTCAAACAGAAAAAGCTGATCCGCAAAGTAATGCGCGTCCCCATCAATTTGATGGCGGCGCTGCAGAAAGGCGATTTGAGAGGAACCAATAAATACGAAATGAGTATATTGGGAACTAAAAAAGTCGTAGGCTGTGAAAATTTCGATTTGAATCAATATGAACCTCATGTATTGTATAATCAGGAACAGATAGACTTTTTCCTGCAGGATTTGGTGGCGGGAAGACGGAAATTTACCGAGGCCATTGCCGTGGACGGACTCGACCCTAAGATCAAAGCTTGGGCGGAAGAATCGTATAAGATTGCTCCGAAAAAGAAATCCTCCGTATCTGTGCCGGACAGCCTGCCGGAATTACCTAAGGATAAGGAAAAGGAAATGGATAAAAAGCTGGCTGGAGAATGGCCGGCGGAATTTTCCATCACTTTGCCGGATTCCTCTAAATTAAGACCGCCAAAAATGGTCAGTTCGAGATTTAAATAGGAATTGCGATTAGGGAATGGGGATATACATTCCCACGCCGGTGCGTGAGAAAGAGAATTTTTTAACTAAACAAATAAATTTAGTATTACAGCTTGAAAGTACATAGGAAGTATCAATGCCGACTTACGATTATAAGTGTAAACGGTGCGGATTTAAATTTGAAGCTTTTCAAAGTATATTAGCTGAACCGATAAAAAGCTGTCCCCGTTGTCTGGACGGAGCGGTGGAAAGAATCATATCCGGAGGAGGAGGATTGATTTTCAAGGGTTCCGGCTTTTATGAAACGGATTACAAGAAGAAATCGGAGGGCAACGGGAGAAAACATTCAACCGTGAAATCGACCAGCGAAGATACAGTCAAAGAAGTTCCGGCAACAGCGGAGCCGGCTGCGGCAAAGAAAGATTAGGGATCAGCGGCGGGAATAGTGGGAATGGACAATCTTAAGGCTGCTTTACGAATTTTAAAAAGGAGGTTCGGTAAATCCGCGCTGACTACTCCGGAAGCGAAGATAGTTTATGCTTCGGATGTGACCAAAGAAAAGCGCCTTCCGGCGGTGATTGTTTTTCCTGAGAATACGGATGATGTAGTATTTGTGGTTAAAACTGCGGTCAGGTATGGTATTCCGGTGACGGCGAGAGGCGCTGGATCGGGAATGTCCGGCGGAGCAGTGCCGGTGGAAAACGGGATAGTGATTTCCTTGGCGCGGATGACTAAAATTATCACGGTAGATGAAGCGAATAATATTGCCCTGGTAGAACCGGGAGTAATTACCGCTAAATTGCAGGAAGCTGCGGCGAAAGTTGGATTATTTTACCCGCCGGATCCATCAAGCTACAAATTCTGCACTATCGGCGGCAATATCGCGGAAAATGCCGGGGGATTGCGCTGCTTGAAATATGGAGTGACTGCGGATTATGTTTTGGGATTGGAATTTGTCGATTTCCGGGGTGAAGTAATTCGGACTGGAGTTTTTTGCACTGAAGCTGAAGAACCGGACTTGACACTGATGCTTTGCGGCAGCGAAGGGATGCTGGGGATAGTGGTGAAAGCAGCTTTGAAACTTATCCCGGCGCCCCTGGCATTTCGGACTTTATCGGCGGAATTTGCCTCCACTATCGGCGCGGCGAAAACGGTCACGGAGATTTTAAACAACGGGATATTGCCCTGCATAATGGAATTCATCGACCGCAGAACTTTGGAAGCGATTACAAGATTTGTGAAAATCGATTTGACCGGGGAAACTCAATCTGTACTGTTGATCGAATTCGATGAAACCGAGGAATTGAATCGGGAATGGTCGGAGGAAGTATTAAGGATATGCCAAAGATATAATTCAGTTCTCATTAAAACCGCGGAAAGTTTCGCGGAAAGGGAAGATTTATGGAAACTGCGGCGGGCGATTTCGCCTTCCTTAACTCGGATTGCCTCGGGAAAAATCAATGAAGATGTGTCGGTGCCGCGGGGACGGATCGCGGATTTGGTCGATTTTATCGAAAGACTGGGTATGGAAATCGGCAAGTCGATACCGGTTTATGGTCATGCCGGCGATGGCAATCTGCATGTGAATTTTCTCTTTGATAAAGATGACGCACAAGATACTGCCATTGCCCTTCGCGGAGCGGAAAAATTGATGCGGGAAGTAGTGCGTTTGGAAGGCACTATTACCGGGGAACATGGTGTGGGATTAGCAAAAAAAACTTTTTTGCCGATGCAATTCGATGAAAAATCTCTGAAATTGCACCGGGAGATTAAAGACAGTTTCGATGCCAAAGATATTTTGAACCCGGACAAAATGCTGCCGGAAAAAGCAGGCCTCAGGCAATAGGCATCTGGCATTAGGTTTACTGACACATTAGGTTGTATTACTTTAAAGACAGGAGATTGCTACAAGCCTTGATTTGTCCGCCTCAAGGCGGACAAATTCACGCTTTCGCAATGACCTTCCCATTGAGCATCATTGCGATAAGCTGAAAACCTTGAAGCAATCCCCTGAATTTGTGATATAACCTCGTAGGACAACACACTTAGACATTAGTGTGTTGGATATCTGGTAATTCGATAATTCGGATTAGGAATTGGCTTCACGGAATATTTACCTTTGGAGTAACAATGAAAATAATCAAGCTGCTGCCGCTGCTTTTACTGATCGGTTTAATCAGTTCTTCCTGCTTGCAGCATAAGCATAAAATTACCGTTTTGGAAGACGGAACGGTGGAATACGAATATACCGCCTCCGGCGACAGCGCCGACCTATATGATGGATTGACGGTTTTACCGGAAGGGATTCCTTGGGAAATAGAAGTCTACAGTCAGCTGGATACTACGGAAGGGCGGAACGATACGGTTTATTATTATAAGGCGCGGGCGAAATTTCCCAAAGGAAGCAAATTGCCCGGCGGATTCGGATTGGAAAATCCGGAATTTGCGCAAATCAGCCTTGCCCATCCTTTGAAAGTAAAATGCCAGGAATTATTTTTCTTGACTAATTATGTCTTCGAGTTTTCCTTCAATAACCGGAATTCTAAAAAGCTTTACGGTGATTTGTGGGATTATGTGCCGGAGGAATGCCGTAAATTGGAAACCGGTGATTCTTTGAGCGAGGCAGAAAAAGCCGATTTGGAAGGCAAATATATCATCGGCGCCCGAAAATGGTATTTACAGATGCTGCAAAACCGCTTCCACCGTTCTTTAATCGAGGCTATGAAAAAAAATCCTAAGGTTCAGGTAGATACAGCTAATATCGAGCGCGCTTTCACCACCTTGGATGAATATTTACTAAAGAAATTTGTTGAAATAGAAAAATTGGAGACTTTCGATGGAAGATATGTCTGGAAGGAAGTATTTACCGAAGGATATAATCTTCTGGAAGAACAATTGAACTTTTTAGGAGATACCACTTTTTTTGTCGATATGCGCACTATTGGAGAAATTTTAAGCAAAGAATATGATGTTACGGAAGATTTATCCGACGAAATGATAACAGTGGAATTGAAATTGCCCGGGGTGTCGAAAAGCAATAATGCGGATACGGTAATGCAGAATTTAGTTTGGGAAATCAATGGTGACGATATTCGGGACAGCACGGTGGTGTTATCGGCGATGTCGACGGTCTATCGTAAAGATCGGTTGATTGTTGGCGGTATAATTTTAGCCGGATTGACTATTTTCGTTCTGTGGAGCGCCTTAAAGACGAAAGCCAAGAATGCTTGACGCAGTAATTAACGCGGCAAAGATTGGCGGCGAAGTTCTTCTGCGGAATTTTGATAACGCCCGAAATCTGAAGTTCGACCGTAAGCGGGCTAACGATTATGTTTCCGAAGTCGACCGGTTATCGCAGGAAAAAATCCTGGAATTTATCCTTAAGGAATTCCCGCATCACGCGGTTTTAGCGGAGGAAGAAGGCGGAGGAGTGGAAGGTGAGGAATACCGCTGGATCATTGATCCTTTGGACGGCACTACCAATTACCTGCATGGTTTTCCCGTGTTTTGTGTTTCGGTGGCAGTGGAAGAATATAATATCGATGATGAGGGATTTGGCCGGATTATAGCCGGTACAGTGCTGAATCCGGTATCGCAGGATTTATATCACAGCGAAATCGGCAAAGGCGCATTTAAAAACGGCGATAGCATCAGAGTCAATTCCTCTTCCGACTTTTCCAACACCCTGCTGGCGACAGGTTTTCCTTTTCGGGAGAAGGAATATCTGGAGGAGTATTTAAGTATCTTCCGGCGGATGTTCAATCATTGTTCCGGGATAAGGCGGGCGGGTTCGGCGGCTTTGGATTTGTGCTGGACGGCCGAAGGCGCTTTCGATGGCTTCTGGGAAAAAGGATTGTCCGTATGGGATATGGCCGCGGGGAGTTTGATTGTTTTGGAAGCCGGAGGAGTAATTTCCGACTTCAGCGGGGGAAAGCGATACCTGGAAACCGGCAATATTATCGCCGGCAGTCCTTCAGCCCAGAAAAAAATGTTAGCTTTAATCAAGCGGGAATCGAAAGATTATTCCTGCAATAGTTGACAAGTTAGTGATTTCCGATTATATTTAGATATATTCTTTTAAATGGTTCTTCACTATTTCGTGTGGGTAATGCTAATCTAATGGAATAACTTTGTTGAGGTAGGTCGGGGGCTTGTCCCCCGACAAATCGTGCGGGGGGACGAGCCCCCCGCCTACCAAAGGTTAAATTAAATGGG
>Ga0172375_10003562_pt1 | contig 23531 bp, 16 predicted proteins | sample LakKiv1m_FD_114537 | JGI IMG/M metagenome (GOLD analysis project Ga0172375, IMG submission 114537) | Freshwater microbial communities from Kabuno Bay, South-Kivu, Congo - kab_092012_11.1m | ecosystem: Environmental > Aquatic > Freshwater > Lake | place: Democratic Republic of the Congo... | reverse complement strand
GGGTTTGTTTAGTAAATGGCACTTCGCCGTAATCCATGCGCGATGTTGAGAACAGAATCCTGGATCCGTCATGCCTGATATCATGGAGATTTGATGTTATAGCCCCGGCAGTAAGCTGTCGTGATAGTTTTGTTTTAAGGTCAAAGATGTATAAGTACGAACGATCGCGCGTCCCCGGAATACGATCTTCATTACCGAAAATGCGTTTCAAATCACCTGTCTTTTGAGCCTCTTTACTTTGTGAAAAGATAAAATAGTTTTCATCAGGTGACCATGTTATTCTTTCAGGCGACTTTAATCCGGAGGCTGCCAGACTTTCTTCTCCGGTTCCGGGATTAAACAGATAAACATCTGTATTTCCATCTTTGTCAACCTGGTAAAAAAGCCGGTCGGTCTCAGGGAGCCATCCTGCACGAAAAGCATTGTTGCGCAATGCGAACAGATTCCGGTTCAGTTCCATATTATAAACCCGGAATGACCTTTGTGATTTTCCGGTACCGGGCAGGATCTCATCTGTCTGAATAAGGAGATATTTCCCTGAAGCAGAAAGCCTTGCATCTGTAACGCTTTCTCCTTCAAGAATATCATTGATCGTTACGGTCCTTTTCGGATCGGTGCTCCATGACAGTTTCGCGGAATCTCTGTCAGCAGTTATATTCGCACCAAACCTAAGCGATTTTTCTGTGCTTATTATCGTTAGCAGAAGACTATGCACACCGGTTCCCAGAGTAATGTCAATTTTATCAGGTTTTTCTGAGGGCTGTCCATGTGATTTCACCTTTTTACCGTCAAGGAAAAGTTCGAAAAGCGCATTTGTCGATATATTCATCGATGCTTTGGTCCATCTGTCGCTTTTAACGAATCCCGTCATTTGGATAAACTGGTATTCCTTGTTTACCAGGGTAATAAGGCTGTCGGGTCCCGGGCTAATAACTGACCAGTTCTTCAGGTCACCGGCATCGGCCTTCACGCTTCTGAGCAACGCATCATTATCAAACTTTTTTCCGTCGACAGATGGCTGGCCTGCAAAAACCGGGAGTGACAGATGATTGATTCCTGAGATTCTCCATCCCCGGCATTCCGTTTTATTTTGTGCCCAGGTTGTTCCTGCTGTCAGAAGCAGGAAGAAAATAACTGTCAGTTTTTTCATTACGCTTATTTGAAGATTTAATTTTTTGTCTTAAAGAAGTCCCCAAAGATAAGAAAAAGAAGACTTTCTGACTGTTGTGCGGAAAGTAACATAATCGGTAATGAAGTGAATATAGACCTGAAAAGGAAGCATGTAGTTACTCCCTGGCATTGACAATAATGTTTTATATTTGCGCTTTTCAAAAATGTGAACTTATCTGAAAACCTGACGTACAGAAGGATATTCCTGTTCTGGGGGCCTCTGGCACTCACATGGCTGATGATGGCCTTTGAACAACCCTTCCTCATTGCCTTTATAGCCCGTCTGGATGATGCCAAATTTAATCTTGCCGCCTTTGGAATTGCCGGATCATTTGCCACAATTATTGAATCACCGATAATAATGCTGATGAGTGCATCCACAGCTCTGGCAACCGGACGGCATTCTTACAGGAAACTCAAAAAATTCACTGATATTCTGAATATTACCATTACGGGTCTCCAGCTTTTTATTCTGATACCCCCTGTATTCAACTTTATTGTAGTTCGCCTGATGGAAGTCCCGGAAGATGTTGCAGGGATTGCTCACACTGCATTGATTATTTTCCTTCCCTGGGCTGCTTCAATAGGCTACAGGCGGTTCTACCAGGGCATTCTTATACGGAATAACCTTACAAGGCGTGTTACATACGGAACGCTTGTGAGGTTGTCGGTAATAGTAATAGTGGGACTAATACTATATTTTACCGGAGTCAAAGGAGCTTACGTTGGAGCAGGAGCAATGGCGCTCGCCGTTTTTTTTGAAGCGATTGCGACAAGGATTATGGTTTCAGGGACGCTTAAAACTTTGATTAGTAAGGAAGATAAGGCTAACGGAAATCTAAGCCTGCGATCAATATCGAAATTCTATTTTCCACTGGCACTTACATCAATACTGTCGCTGGGAGTCCATCCATTTGTTACATTCTTCCTTGGAAGGAGCAATATGGCTGTTGAATCTCTTGCAGTTCTACCTGTTGTGAGCTCTCTTGTATTTATTTTCAGAAGCATGGGATTATCATTCCAGGAAGTTAATATTGCCCTTATTGGAAAGGAAAAACAGAATTATACTATACTAAGGAATTTTGCAGTCTGGCTTGGAGTAACCGTCACTGTCCTGATATCAGTCCTGGCTTTCACTCCATTGGCCGACCTGTGGTTTGTAAACGTATCCGGACTTACCATGGAGCTTGCAGACCTGTCATATCTTCCACTTAAGGTAATGATACTTCTTCCGGCATTGACTGTGCTTCTGAATTTCCAGAGATCATGTCTTATCATAAATGGGACAACCGGACCAATATCAATGGCAACAGCAATAGAACTTACAGGTATAATTGCAATGTTGCTCCTATGTGTAGTTTTTTATAACATGATCGGAGTAGTCGCTGCATCAATTGCTCTTGTTGCAGGGAAAGGTCTGTCGAATATCTATCTGACTCCAAAACAGGCTTTTGCGGTTAAAGGATGGAAAAAAGATCAACTTTGAAAAACAGGTTTCGCGTTTAGGTAAAATCATTAGGATCCTTTATTCTACTCTTGTATGGTTTTTCACTGTCATGGGTGAAAGGGGATGCCTTATTTCATTAATTATAAGGCATTTCACTTTTATTTGGTTTGTAAATTGTGGAGATGCTTACTCCACTTCGTCTTAACTGTTTCTCCATAGCAAAGAAAAAAGCCTCAGGTGTCTTGTATATTTCACATGGTTCAACCACCAGGTTCTCTCCGAAGAACCGGTCCAGCGCCCGGTCACTCAGTGCTTCAATATCTATTATGGTAAGTCCGAGCCGGAGATATCTTTTAAGGTATTTTTTAATGTATTGCGTGAGACTCCTGTCAGAGAACCGATTTTTAATTTCTTCTCCCCCTGAGTATAGAGTCTTAGAATCTGTCTTAGTTTACTCATGGCTGTCTTATTATTGGCCATAACAAAGCTGCTAATAATTGTAATACAGCTATTGTTATAGCTTACCTTTTAAACATAAGAACCGCTCCTTTCAGGTGGCCAGTTTGCTCTGGTGCGAGGTGGTCAAATTGCTGGCTCATGCAGCCGAGAATGCAGTCACGGAATTCATCAGCATCCATTTTACCCCTGAGGGTTTTGGCAATATCCCGGAGTTGTCGTTCGGGTTGCCGTTTATGTTCTTTGCTTATATTATTAAATATCAGACTTATTCAATTACCTTATAAGAGATAATTTTATTATTTATCATCGAATAGTTAAATAAATCGCTATGGTGAGTAAATGACCAACTAAGATATTCAGAAAGTTTCTGCAAAACAATGTTCTGTAATATTGGTAATAGTAATTTTTTGTAAATAAATTGGCAGGTGTATATGTGCCTTAATAGGTCAATATAAATAAAAGAAACTTTTATTTTAACATTAAAGATCAGGATATCCGGTTTGTTGAAGAAATGCATTCATGCAGTTACCATTGATGGGTTTTTGATGAGGGTAATCTTCTTTATATTCGTTTTGACTATAAATGAAATTAATAAAACAAAAAAATCAAAAAAATGAAGATCAATTTATTGCTCCTGAATTTCTGTCTGTTGGCAGTGTTGTTTATTACCGGTGCCTCTGCGCAGCAAAAGAAACCACGTATAGGAATTGCCGGAATACAGATTGAAAACAGCGTTTTTATGCCCAACCGACAGGCTATAACTGGGAGGACACTTACTTTGCCAGCCTGGCTTAGTAAAGATTCAGTTATGAGTCATTCTGCAATCTGGCTTCCTTCTTTAATTGGTGTAGGCAGCGGACGAGGGCCTGTAACCAGAGAATCATTTGAAGCTTTTGTAAATAGTGCCCTTGAGATTATCCGGAGCAACATGCCTTACGATGCGTTCTGGTTTTACAATCATGGGGCTTGTAGTGTTGATGGTGTTGATGATCCGGAGGGGGAATTTATGGAGAGAGTAAGGGCTGTAATAGGTAACGACGCCCTTGTTACAACAACTATGGACCTCCACGGAAACGTCTCCTGGCGTGTGGCTCTATACTCTGACCTTATTACCACATATCGTAAAGCGCCTCATGATGATGCGGTTGAGTCACATCGTCGTGGTGTGGTTAATCTGCTTGATCGATTATCATCCGGAAAGGGTCGTCCGGCTTATAAAGCCTGGGTGGCAGTCCCAGTACTTCTCTCCGGAGAGTGGACAAGTACCCGGGTTGAACCAGCCAAATCACTCTACGCAATGGTTCCTGAAGTGGAGTCGCTGCCCGGTGTTATTGATGCTGGTATCTGGATAGGATATGTATGGGGAGACGAAAGACGTAATCAGGGTGTGGTTATGGTAACAGGTGATGATGAAGGTCAGGTGGAAAGCGGTGCAAAAAAGCTTGCTCAGAGATTCTGGGATGTGCGCCGTCAATTCAGTTTGGAAGCGCCAGGGTATCCCCTCGAGAAATGCATTGATCTGGCTGTTGCCAGTGATAAAAGACCTTTTTTAATCAGCGATATGGGCGACAATCCTGGTGGTGGCGGTTCAGGCGAAGTAACCTGGACATTGGCAAGGGTATTGAAGCGTCCGGAATTTAAGACTCCACAAGGAAAAAGCCTGCTTTATTGCTCTATTCCGGGAAGCGAAATGGTGGAAGCCGCCCGAAAAGCCGGTATCGGTGGTCAGGCAGAGGCTAAGGTAGGGGCAATGACAGATAATTCATATGAAGCTCCAGTTCGTTTATCAGGCACAGTAATATATGTCAGTCCTGCTAATGAGAATGACCAGCAATCAGAAAGTAATTCACCTTCGGGCCGGAGGCTTCCTGACATAGCAATTATTAAAACGGGAAGCATATTTGTGGTTGTGGGAACATCTTCACCCACACCAAACTTAGAAGGTACAGGAATTGATCCTGAAAAAATGGATATTATAATGGTAAAACAGGGTTATCTTGTGAGTCAGTGGTATGATATGCAGGCCGATTGGGTTATGGCTCTGACAAGGGGAAGTGTTGATCAGGATTTTAAAAGTCTCCCTTATAAACGTGTTGTAAGGCCTATCTTTCCATTGGATCCTGACATGCCTGATCCGGAACTGAATGTTATAATGGTACCATCTGCAAAACAGATGTATGGCAGATAGAAAGTATTCAAAATAAATTGAAAACCCGTCTTCGTCCCGAATTCTCGGGACTTAGGAGGGCGAATCCCTCCTACGCCGAGGCTTCGAATAACAAAGCCCGCCTTCGCATAAAGCTTCGGCGGGCGAAGGTGGAGCTGGCGGGAGTCGAACCCGCGTCCAAACATGGAGACCATATGTTTTCTACATGCTTAGTCCTGCTTGATTGTAGGGAAAGGTAAGGTGCAGAACGACCAGACATCTCCTTATCTCATTGAGTGTTTCGCCTTCAGGGAAGAGAGCCCATCCAGCTAGCCCCGGATTGCGTGCGCCTCCGTATCGGGTTGGATCAGGGCATGACCGCCCGGGAGACGTCCCGTCCCGATACATGTACCGGGATAAAGCTCATTAATCTGAGATTAATTAAGCAGCGAGAGCGTAATTAGATTCGCCAGTTATTGTTTTGTAACACTGTTCAAGGAACGCGTCACCACATCCTGCATGCTTGCATACCACCCCTCATGCTGTCAAAACCATGTCAGCCCCGGTGATATGGTACAAAACTACAAATTTTGTTCCAGTGTTGATTTATATCACATGAATATCTTTTCCTATTTGCTAATTTTGACAGTAATTCCAACCCCTGATCCATGGAAAAGACAATCAGAATAGGCATTTTGCGTGAAACAAAAAATCCGCCCGACAGGCGAGTACCACTTACTCCTCCCCAGATAATCGCACTTCAGGAACTCTACCCCAATGTGGAATTTTTCGTTCAGCCCAGTGACTTTCGTTGCTATTCGAACGAAGAATATGAATATCTCGATATCCCTCTGAAGGAGGATCTGCATGACTGCGATATCCTCATGGGTGTAAAGGAGGTGGACAAGAGAACGCTTATACCTGGCAAAACATATTTATTTTTCGCCCACGTGGCAAAACGTCAGCCTCATAATCGTGAAATGTTCAGGGAAATGTCCGGGAAAAACATTTCTCTTATTGATTATGAATACCTGACTTCCGAAAATGGGGAGAGAGTCGTTGCATTCGGCAGATGGGCAGGTATTGTAGGCGCTTATAATGCCCTGAGAGCACGCGGCATAAAAACCAACAGGTTCAGACTTAAACCAGCATATCAATGCCGCGATCTTGACGAAATGTGGGCAGGCTTACGACTTATTGAACTGAAACCAGGTTTGAAAATACTGCTTACCGGTTCCGGCCGTGTGGCAAAAGGTGCGTTGGAAACACTCAGTGTTTGCAATATTGTGCAGGTTAGTCCCGATGACTTCCTTAACCGCGAATTTGATGTACCTGTTGTCTGCCAGATAGGCCCCGAAAATTATACCCGCCACAAGAATAACCTGCCATTTGATTTCAGCAATTTTGTTTCTCATCCTGAAGAATACGAATCTGCATTCCTTCCTTTTACAGAAGTTACTGACATTCTTATTGCCGGTCATTACTGGGATCCTCGTTCCCCTGTATTCTTCACAAGGGACGACATGAAAAGGGAAAAATTCAGAATTTCTGTAATCGCAGATATCAGCTGTGATATTAACGGTCCGATACCTTCTACACTCCGGCCTACAACAATTTCGGATCCGTTTTACGGCTACAATCCATTTCTGGAAATTGAAGAACCTCCATTTACAAGACCTACAAATATAACGATCATGGCTATCGACAATCTTCCCGGAGAAATTCCCCGGGATGCTTCCTTAGGCTTTGGAAAACAGCTGATGGGCTCCGTATTACATTATCTTTTTACAAATCCCGGACATGGAATGGTTGAAAGAGCTTTAATTCTTAAGGATGGAAAACTAACTTCGCGATTTGCTTACCTTGAAGATTATCTTAATTTTGAATCCTGATTCCTTAAAAGGTCTTTTATTACCTGATCAAATTCTTTAATGTATGAGAAAACATCTCCTGCTTTTATTATTCCTGTTGCCATTATCAGCATTTGGGCAGAAGGATAATTTCCCTGTAACCGGGGTCAGCGATACCCGTCACCTGACTTATGGATTCAAAAATGCCCGTATAGTCGTCGATTATCTTACAACTATCGATAATGCAGATATGCTTGTTTCTGAAGGAAGGATAACAGAAATTGGCAAAAACATTATTTTTCCGAAAGGGACTATTCTTGTCGACCTTACCGGTAAAACTGTCTATCCTTCGTTTATTGACGTTTATGCTGCCAGTTATGGAATTAAGTTGCAGACCGGTTCTCAGGATACCGGTCCGTCAGTTGCCAATATGAATATTTCCCAGATAATCAGAATGATGGGTTTGCAACAGTCGGCGGAGCCCCGAATTGCTGATTACTGGAACGATGGCATTAATTCTTCATATCATGTATCGGAGGAATTTATTCCCGAGCCAAGAACATCAGGAGAATACCGACAGGCAGGTTTTGGAGCAGTCGTCACTTTTAAACCCGAAGGACTTGCAAGAGGAACATCAGCATTAGTTACGACCGGTGATGGCAAGGCCAATGATCTGATAATTAAAGATAAAGCATCATCTAACTTTTCCCTTTCACGCGGCAGGTCAGCCGATGCTTACCCAATGTCACAGTTCGGGGCTATTGCCCTGCTCAGGCAACTTAACTATGATGCACAATGGTACAGACAGCTTCCTCCTGGGTATTTCCACGATAACGGGCTTGAAGCATTTATATCTGAAATGAGCCTGCCACAGGTTTTCGAGGTCACCGATAATCTCGAGGTAATGCGCGTCTGTAAACTCGGAAAAGAGTTTAATATAAATTATATAGTTAAGGGTGCCGGCGATGAATACCAATCACTTGCAGATATCAAAAAGGCAGGGTGCAGACTTATCATTCCTGTTGCATTTCCATCTGCCCCGGATGTAAAAGATCCCTATAATGCACTGGCAGTTCCGTTTACCACATTGAAACATTATGAGATGGCACCTGCCAACCTGGCATACCTCTCAAAGGAAGGGATAGCTTTTGCAATCACCTCAGCCGGAATGGAACGCCGAAGTGATTTTCTGTCTAATCTCAGGAAATCAATAAAATATGGCCTTCCTGAAGCTGAAGCACTGAAAGCGCTTACCTTTACCCCGGCATCTATGATGAATGCTTCCGGACTTGTCGGCGCACTGAAAAAAAATATGATTGCCAACTTTCTTATAACATCAGGAAATATCTTTAAGGACGATTGCACAATTTATGAAAACTGGGTTCAGGGAGTGCCCTACAGGTTCGTTGATCTGAGAAATCCGGATATTCGCGGGACCTACAGGCTCATTGCAGATAATTCTGAATATAAAATGTCTGTATCTGGAACACCCGACAAACCGTCATTAAAAATAATGTCCGACTCTGTTGAATTAAAAGGAGCAACTCTTATTCGTGACAGGGACCTTATAAATATTTCATTTGAAAAAGATCGGCTGAAATACCGTCTGACAGGATATGTCTCAGGTAAGGATTTCCATGGCGAAGGTCAGCTTGACAATGGCAAATGGATAAAATGGTTGGCTGAATTTACTTCGCCTGATCTGCAAGAGAAAGGAAAGCCATCTTTACCGGAAGCTGTTCCACAGACCGGTTCGCTTTTATATCCCTTTGCTGCATACGGCAGGCAGCAGATCCCGGTCAGGGAAAACTTGCTTATTAAAAATGCCACTGTTTGGACAAATGAAACGGAAGGCATTCTCCAGAATACTGATGTTCTGGTCATGGATGGAAAAATAGCAAAGGTCGGAAAGGATCTGAATGCAGATGGAGCGAAGATAATTGACGGGACTGGTATGCATCTCACGCCCGGGATCATTGATGAGCATTCACACATAGCATCCGATGCAACTAATGAAGCTGGCCAGGCTATAACATCTGAAGTTAGAATGGAAGATGTTATCAATCCTGAAGATCCCAGCATATACAGGCAGCTTTCAGGAGGCGTAACAGCAGCACATATCCTTCATGGATCTGCAAATCCTATTGGTGGTCAGTCGGTACTTATAAAGCACAGGTGGGGACACCCCGCCGAAGAGCTGTTAATTGAAAACCAGCCAGGATTTTTAAAACATGCTCTTGGAGAGAATGTTAAACGCAATACAAGCCGCTATCCAAACACCAGGATGGGGGTTGACCAGATAATCAGGGATGCCTATAACAGGGCGATCGACTATAGCAGGAAATGGAAGGAATGGAACTCACTTAAACCAGCAGATCGGGTGGGCAAAATTCCTCCCAGACGTGATCTTGAACTGGATCCTATTGTCGATGTCCTTGAAAACAGAAGTTTTATAGAATGTCACACTTATGTGCAGTCGGAAGGTACAATGATCATGAACCTTGCAAAAGACTATGGTTTAAAGGTTAATTCGCTTATTCATTTTAATGAGGGCTATAAAGTTGCCGACCAGATAAAACAAAATGATGCAGGTGCCTCAGTATTTGCCGACTGGTGGGATTACAAATATGAGGTCTATGAGGGCATAACATATAATGCAGCTGTCCTACTCAGCCAGGGAGTACTGACCTGCCTTCATTCCGATGATGCTGAAATGGGCAGAAGACTTAACCAGGAAGCCGGAAAGATTGTCAAATATGGTGGTGTTGATGAACAGACAGCCCTGAAACTTGTCACACTAAATCCGGCAAAATTGCTTCATCTTGACGAAAGGATGGGAAGTATCAAAATTGGCAAGGATGCCGATCTGGTACTTTGGACAGGTCATCCTTTGTCAGTTTATTCAAGAGCCTCCAAAACAATTATAGATGGTACTGTTTATTTTGATGAAGAGACAGATGCCCAGCTGAAAAAACAGGTTGATGAAGAAAGGAACAGGCTAATTGCACTTATCCTCCGTGAACCATCCCGTCCCTCAATGTCTGACATGCCAAATTCCCCAAGAAGATGAAGAATAGATTATTTTTACTTGCATTGATAGCTGTTGCAGTCTGGTTGGGTGCAACTGCACAGAACCCCGTTGTGGCTCCGGCACAGTCCTTACAGGTGATCCTTGAAGGAGGAACCATCCATACAGGTACAGGCGAAGTAATTGACGACGGGCTTGTTGCATTTTCATCCGGAAAGATAACATATGTCGGGAAAGCAGAAAACTTCACTGGCAACAGGACCGGAAGCGAGATAATAAATGTATCAGGGAAACAAATTTATCCCGGACTTATACTTCCATGTACCAGCCTTGGACTTATAGAGATAAACGGTGTGGATGTTACTGTCGACAACAGGGAAACCGGTGACCTGAATCCGAATGTAAGGTCGATAGTGGCATATAATACTGATTCTCATGTTATACCCGTTGTGAGATCGAACGGAGTTCTGATAGCCCAGATCGTCCCCGACGGTACTCTTCTTCCGGGAACATCCAGCATCGTACAACTCGATGCATGGAACTGGATGGATGCCCTTTATAAGGCTGATGACGGTATTATTCTCGGATGGCCAAGGAAATCAGTAACTGCAAGGAGGAGAGTGGATTATGGACTTCCTGGCGGGCTGCAGGGAGCGGGTGAGAACCAATATAACAGGAGTGTCGAACAACTCGAAAAGATATTTACAGATGCCATTGCTTATTCACAGCTTAATGATCCTTCCGACAGAAATCTTCGTCTGGAAGCGCTAAAAGGTCTTTTTGACGGTTCAAAACGATTATACATAAATGCTCCAGAACCAGGAGGTATAATTGCAGCGATAACCTTTGCAAAAAGATATGGAGTAAAAAAAATCGTCTTAACTGATGCTGATGAGTCTGCATGGGAAGTGAAAGATTTCCTGAAAGAAAATCAGATACCGGTAATTCTGGCTCACATTCATTCTCTTCCAAAATATGAGGACAGTGATACACGTTTACCATTTAAACTGGCTGCAATGTTCACCAGGGAGGGAATTCTTGTGGGATTGACGTATGAAAACCAGGCATACGGATATAATCTTCCGTTTGTCGCCGGTCAGACTGTTGCTTACGGGCTTACTAAAGAGGAAGCATTGCAGACTATTACAGCCAATAATGCAAAGATTCTTGGCATTGATGATCGTACCGGAACTCTTGAAAAAGGCAAGGATGCCAACATTGTTGTTTCATCAGGCGATCTTCTTGATATGATGACCAATAATGTTGTATATGCCTTTATTTCAGGAAGGAACATAAACCTCGACAATAAGCATAAACAATTGTACAGAAGGTTCACGGAAAAATATAAGACTGAATAACAGGGTAAATAAAACTGATTTTTTATTTTTACGGATTATTTTCTGATTGATGAAAATTACCTTTCTTGGCCCTGCATATCCTTACAGAGGAGGTCTTGCAACTTTTAATGAAAGGCTTGCGCGTCAGCTTATATCAGAATGCAAGGATGTTGATATTCGCACATTTAAAGTGCAATATCCCGGATTTTTATTCCCCGGTAAGACACAGTTTACCGATTCACCTCCACCTGATGATATAAAGATTGTCCGGGAACTTAATTCAGTCAATCCATTGAACTGGATTAAAACAGGAATCAGAATAAGAAAGGAAAGAGCTGATATCCTTCTTGTCAGATACTGGATACCATTTCTTGCACCATGCCTTGGGACAGTCGCAAGAATTGCCAGGTCGAACAAATACACGGTTGTAATTTCAATTATCGATAATGTGATTCCCCACGAACGGCGTCCGGGTGATTCTTTCCTCACAAGGTTTTTCATGAAAAGTATTGATGGAGCTGTTGTACTTTCGGAATCAGTAAAAGATGATGTTGAGGACTTCAGGAACGATATTCCGGTTTCAGTCACACCACATCCGGTATTTGATACCTATGGAAGGAAACTGACTCGAAATGAAGCCCTTTCTGCCCTGAAACTCGATCCTGAATACTCATATCTTCTTTTCTTTGGATTTATAAGGGATTACAAAGGACTTGACCTTCTTATCAGGGCATTCTCGGATACCAGGCTAAAGAAAAAGAAACTGAAGCTTATTGTTGCCGGTGAGTTTTACGAGGACAAGGCGCCGTATCTTGATATGATAAGGGAATCGGGACGGGGGAATGATATTATCATTATTGACCGTTTCATTCCCGATAATGAAGTTGCATACTTTTTCAGCGGAGCCGATCTTGTTGTCCAGCCTTATAAATCAGCTACTCAGAGCGGAGTTACGCAGATTGCTTATCATTTTGACAAGCCAATGCTTGTTACAAATGTAGGAGGACTGAATGAAACTGTAAATCACGCCAAAGGAGGATATGTTGTCGATCCTGAGGCTCAGAGCATAGCCAATGCCATTTTTGATTATTTTGAAAACGACAGAAAAGCCTCTTTCAGCGAATGTGTTAAAAAGGAAAAAGAGAAATTTTCCTGGAATAAAATGACAAATTCAATCACGGAGGTTTTTTACAAAATAATGCTTAAACAACTTATTAAGGCTCTTTGATATCTGTAGCTTTCGCTGAAATCTACAGCAATCATTCTTTACTGATCAAGATTAAGCTTTTCCTTAATAAGATAGTTGTTCCTTTCGGATGAATTCCTGTTTATCAACTCGCCAAGAAATCCCGTCAGAAACAGCATGGTACCGATCACCATTGCCGTAAGAGCTATATAAAAATACGGACTGTCGGTAACAAGAGGCGCCCTCATGTTATTGGATACAAAGACAAGCTTCCTGATTCCAAGATACAGAGCCATGATAAATCCGATGAGAAACATAAACGTTCCCAGGGAACCGAAAAGATGCATCGGACTCTTTCCGAACCTTGTAATAAAACCTATAGTAAGAAGATCGAGGTATCCTTTGATGAACCTGTCAAAACCGTATTTTGATGCTCCGTATTTGCGGGGGCTATGCTGAACGACCTTTTCCCCGATCCTTCCGAATCCTGCCTTTTTCGCCAGTATTGGAATATATCTGTGCATTTCGCCATAAACCTCTATGCTTTTTACTACTTCATTGCTGTACGCTTTGAGGCCGCAATTGAAGTCATGTAGTTTTATACCTGATGAAAATCGGGCAGTGCCATTGTAAAATTTGCTTGTGAAACGTTTAACAAACGGATCATACCTCTTCTTTTTCCATCCCGAAACCAGGTCGTAACCCTCCTCTCTTATCATCTTCATCAGTCCGGGTATCTCATCGGGACTGTCCTGAAGGTCGGAATCCATTGTAATTACAACATCTCCTTTTGCTTCAATGAACCCTGAATGAAGAGCAGCTGCCTTTCCGTAATTTCTCCTGAATTTTATACCCCTGACGATATGGTTATGTAATGAAAGATCTGAGATCACTTTCCATGATGAATCGGAGCTTCCGTCATCAATAAAGATTATTTCGTAATCGATCTTATTTTCTTTGCAGATACGTTCGATCCAGCCTGCAAGCTCCACTATCGATTCTTCTTCATTATATACCGGAATAACAACAGAAAGATCCATTGTATTTCTATTTAACTTCATCTGCATCAAGTAAAGGATTTCCTTCCTTTTTCACGAAGATTGCCACAATAAGCGACATTATTACTCCGGTGATCATATTGCTGAAAATTCCACTGATGGCAATAATCTCAGGTTTTAGAAATTTCTTCTGGAACTTGATTGCAGCATCCATAGCTTCCTGAGGCATTCTCCTCTTTTCAATAATTTCTTCAGCCATAGCCAGCTGCTTTGAAATCAGATCAGGGTCAATAACCTTGTAAAGCAGGTACATAAATATTGATATCAGTATTGCATAATACAGAAAAATAACAGTGCCGGCACCAACCGCCTGCCCATAGGTAATAAATCCGTAGAGATAATTATCGCGGTAAGATTTGACCAGGTAAAACAGGGTTACAATAAGGATCAGAAGAAAAATATATCCCTGTACCTGATTGAAAGTCAGATCAAGAAAATACATTACGAGAGTATATACAATTCCAATCAGCCCCAGTATAATGCCACTGGTAAGATTAGCCTGCCATACATTGACTTTTTGTTCCATTTTATTGTGAATTGGGTTTTTAAAGATTTGAAACAAATATAATGTAAAATGAAAAGAGGTGCCTCATTATGTAATATTATTAATTTGGCAGACGAGGTAAAAAATTATATCTTTGTGCCGGGTAAGTCTTATACGACCAGCTCCTGCTGAACTCCCCCAGGATCGGAAGGTAGCAAGGGTAGGCGGTTGTAGCGGTGCGATATAAGTAGCTTACCCTTTTTTAATAATACTTAAAGTTGAAGGAAAGTTCGGGTGACCTAAAGTTTAAAGTACTTCGAGTTAGCTCAACACACTCTAAGTACTCTAAGTACTCAAAGTACTTTAGGCACTCAAAACTTATAAGAAATGCTGCTTAAAATATATCCTGAAAACCCTAATCCCGACCGGATCCGGAAGGTGGTTAAGGTTCTTGAAAACGGGGGAATCATTATTTATCCCACCGATACTGTCTATGCAATGGGTTGTGATATCAAAGCGCATAAATCAATTGAAAAGATCGCAAGGGTCAAGGGCCTGAATCCCTTAAATCCGGATATGTCATTGATATTCAGAGATATGAGTCAGCTTTCTGAATATACTGTAATCAGGGATAACTCAGTTTTCAAACTGCTTAAAAGGAACCTCCCCGGTCCGTTTACTTTTATCGTGCAGGCAAATAACCAGATACCCAAATTGTTCAAGAACAAGAAGAAAACAGTTGGTATCCGTATTCCCGACAACACCATAGTTCATGAGATTGTAAGGGAACTTGGCAGGCCAATTATGACAACATCAATTCATGATCCGGATGAAGTGATTGAATATACTACCGATCCTGAACTGATTTATGAAAAATACAGGGATGTTGCCGAAATAGTGATCGACGGAGGATATGGAAGAAATGAAGCTTCAACAATTGTGGATTGCACCTCTGAAGAAATAAGTATTATTCGCCAGGGCCTTGGGGTACTTGAGATATAGATTCTCTATTCTTACTCCTTGTTATTTTTTATAGAAATTACCTGTAAAGAGGATTATTACGGCAAACAGTTCAAGTCTTCCGGTGAGCATCATCAATGACAGTATCCATTTGGCAGCTGAATGAATGCCGGAATAATCTGAAAATGGTCCGAAATTGCCTATTCCCGGGCCAATATTTGCAAGCATTGATGCTGTTGTGCTGAATGAAGTAATAATATCATAACCGAAAAAGGAGAGTAAAAAAGCTCCGGTACTTATCGTGATGAAATAAAGTATCATGAAAATCAGAAGGTTATAAACAATATTCGGCTGGACTATCTTTTTATCTATTCTGACCGGAAGATACGCCTCAGGATGGATAAGACGTTTTGACTCGTTCCTGCTGTTTAGGGCAATTATCATTAGCCTTATGATCTTTATTCCTCCGCTTGCCGAACCAGCCATCCCTCCCGTGAACATAAGTATAAAAACTACAACTGCAAGCAGATATGTCCATTTATTCCAGTCCATTGTATAATAGCCGGTTGTCGTTATCAGCGATATTACATGGAAAAAACCTGCCTGTATAGACTTAAAAACAGAAATATCTGATGAAAGGGCAAGAATAAAAGCAACAAAGAGCGAAACTGAGGCTGCTATTATCGCATAGGTTATGAATTCATTATTGCCTGTTATCTTTCTGAAATTACGCTTAAAGGCAAAGTAAAATACAGTCGGATTGGTACCTCCAAAAAACATTAAAAGAGTCATTACCGCAATAATATAAGGAGACGAGAATGCCGCAATCCCATCATTCCGTGTAGAGAAACCTCCGGTAGATAAAGTTGAAAGTGAATGGCAAACAGCATCGAAGAAGGGCATACGGCCAATCATTAAAAGCAGTGTCGCGAGAAGAGTAAGTGTGATGTAAATTGTGGCAAGCCTTTTTGTCACCCCAACAATCTTAGGATGGATCTTGTCGGTTGTCTGGCTCGAAAATTCCGTAGTTGAGATTTGAATATTAAGGCTTTTAACAACAGGAAGAACATAAAATGACAGGGTTATTATTGTAAGTCCGCCAAGCCACTGGGTTAGGCTTCTCCAGAAAAGTATCCCTTTTGGAAGGGATTCAACATCACTAAAAATCGTTGCACCTGTTGTTGTAAAACCTGAAATGGATTCAAAGAATGCATCTGTAAATGTAGTTGCAGATGAAGAAAAAAGATAAGGAAGGGTTCCGAAAATGCTGAAGAGTATCCAGATGCCGGTATAGAGGATATATCCCTCCCGGGTACCATAAGCTTTTTCCTCATGACGGAGAGGCGTAAATACAAGGAATCCTGTTACCAGCGTGATCAGGGCAGAATAGAGGAAAGAAGATGCTGCCGGCTCACCATAAATCCATGATACAGCACCTGATAAAAGCATGAATATCCCCTCAATAATAAGAACCTGACTGAAGACTCTGGCAATGATCCTGAAATTGATCATGACTTTTCAGGAAAAGAATTTTGAAACCTTTTCGTAGGCAACAGGCAAGGTGAACACAACAACCTTGTCATTAGGCCTTATAATTGTATCGCCTGTGGCAATGAATGGTATCCCTTCCCTTGTGCCACCACCTACTATTGCATCCTTAGGAAATTCAATGGCCCTTAGCGTTCCCCTTGTGATCTTTGCATTCTCAGGCACATTGAATTCAATGACTTCTGCATCTGTCCCTGTCATATACTTGACCTGGGTCACATTCGGATTGGTAGTGTGCCTGAAGATCCTGCTGGCAGCCGAGATCTTTTTATTTATTATTGTATCGATCCCGATATTTTCGGCCAGATTTATATATTCCATATTTTCAACCTCCGCGATGGTTCTTTTTACGCCAAGTTTTTTGGCCAGCAGGCATGAGAGAACATTGGTTTCAGAGTTGCCGGTTACTGCAACAAAAGCATCCATTTGTCCGATACCTTCCTGTTCCAGAAGCTCTACATTCCTGCAGTCACCGTTAATAATAAGTGTATTCTCAAGGATCTCCGAAAGCGCTTCACAACGTTCAGGATCAGAATCTATAAGTTTCACCTGGCAGTTTTTCTGCATATAAAGGGCAACATGCTTTCCTATCCTGCTTCCGCCCAGGATCATGATATTCTTTGCTTCAAAATTCTCCTTCCCCGATGTTATCATCATATCATTTATACCTTCATTTGTGGAGATCACAAATACAAGGTCGCCGAGCTGAAACTGCTCATCTCCCCGCGGGATGATGGTCCTGTCATTCCTCTTTATGGCAACAGCCCTGTATTTATCGGTGCTGTGCGTTGCAGAAATCTCTTCAAGGCTTTTGTTCAGGATAGGAGCGTTCTCATCAAGCTTTTGAACATACATAGCCAGTTTTCCACCACAAAATTCCATGAATTCTGTAGTTCCGGTCTCATGAAGAAGACTCAGAACCTCCCGGGCGGCAATGAGCTCGGGATATATCAGGGAATCAATACCTAGTGATTTGAAAAACTCAAGCGTCGAGTGTTCAAGATAATCGAGATTGTCGATTCTTGCTATGGTCTTTAATGCACCCAGCCGCTTGGCAAGTATGGAAGCGGTTACGTTTGTATCCTCCAGATGGGTGACCGCAATAAAAAGGTCGGCTTTTTTCTGAAGGACCTCCTGCAGGATACTGATGGATGTTGCTGATCCTACATATGTAAGTACGTCCATTGTTGAGTAAACAGGCTTAAGACGGCCCTCCTCGGTGTCTATAAGGATAATGTCATGATTTTCATTTGACAGCATCTTCGCAAGATGCGTTCCAACCTCACCTGCCCCGGCGATAATGATTCTCATAAAATACCGATAAATATCCCGGCAAAGTAAGACATTAATTGTCAAATAACGAAATCTTAATCACAGTGCGACCCTGAATGCACCGGTTTTCCTGACAAAATGAACAGAATCTGTATTTATTATTTTTTCGGGGATACTGAAATAGTCAGACACGTCCGGCGCCAGTATTAAAGAATTTATTTTCCGTGTATTGACTAAGCCTTCAATTGCCGGATATTTTCCTGTGAGAATTATATAACCCGGTTTGAATTCATCAACTAATCTTTTGCTTAACCGATTGCTGATCAATATCCTGCAATCTCCTGCATTTAGAGATGCTATTTCATTTGTAAGTGTCACAGGTATTATTTTTAGTCTGGCGGTTGCACAATGCCTTAATACATCCGCCTCTGATTCCTGATTTTTGCCAAAGATGTATATTCTTTTTCCAGTCCGGATGCCGATAACAGGGGAAGATATTGTATTATAGACTATCATTTCTGCCGACCTTTTTTGTGATATGTCATTAATTCCGGTTGTGATAACAAATATCAGGATCATTGTAAGTGGAATAACTGTCCTGATCCTTTTCCTGTCGGTCAGCCAGATTCCGGTTGTAGTTATGGCACTGAAAAGCAAAAAGGCTTCCAGATTGCTCATTCCAATATTTTCAATCGATGAGAAAGGCAAATCCGATATTCTTTCTGTAAGCATTTCGGTGAACCCTGTGAGCCGGTCCAGCAGCCAGGCCAGTGGTGACGAGATAAATTTCACGGGGTATGTAAGCAGAATAAGGCATCCGGTCATAATAAGAAGTGAGGATAGCGGGACTATAACAATATTGGAAAGTATGAACCACGAAGGAAATCTGTTGAAAAGGGAAATGGTAAGGGGAAGAGTCCCCGCCTGTGCAACTATCGTTACAACTGCTGACTGCCAGATCTTATCGGCAATATATGTTTTATAACATATTTTTACATAGAGTTCACGATAAAAGCAAATTATAAATATTACAGCGGAATAGGAGAGTAGGAAGCCTGCATTAAAAACAACTGAAGGTTTCAAAATAACAAGAACAAAAGCAGAGGCCAGTACGGAGTTAATATTATTAACATTCCTTCGTATCAGCTTTCCTGATTCAATAAATGAAAACATCAGGGCAGCCCTCATTACTGACGGAGTGAGTCCGGTTACAAAAGCAAAGGACCAAAGGATCAGGATGGTTATAATAATCCTTATCAGCCTCAGTTTGCCCTTCAGAAAGAACAAAAGTTGCGATATGAAAAAGCTAAGAATTACTGCATGCAATCCTGAGACAGCCATTATATGCATAACACCGGCTTTAATGAAAATTTCTTTCTGTTCAGGTTCAAGCATATTCTTTTGTCCGAGGGTCATTGCAGCCACAAGCGGCAACCTTTCTTCTGTGACGCCTCTTTCCCTGTACATATCAATTATCCTTTCCCTGATTATCAGCGCCCTGTCTCTGAGTGACCGGCTCTCCGGGCTGGCAGATCCCAAAATATCATCATGTGAGGCATAGGCGGAATATTTTATTCCAAGGTTTTCCAGGTAAAACCTGTAGTCGAATTCATAAGGGTTACCCCTGTTGACAATGGGCCGGGGAGTAAGTTTTATCTTCAGAAAATCACCTGGGAGCAATGTTCTTTTAATGTTGTTCCTGCTTAAGTATATCAAAACAGAACCCTTTACAGGTTCAGGTGTGCCACCGGACTGAGATGAATTAAGTTTAAGGACAATCTTTATGCTGGTGGCTTTTTCTTCGGGATAATCAGTAATGGTGCCTGTGTAGATCGCAGGTTCCCTGTCAAGTTTTGAAAAGCTGGTTTTTTCGTTTGTATATAACAGCAGTCCGCAGATATAAAGGGACATTGCCATCACTATTCCGAATAAAATGTTGGTCTGTCGTCTGTTAAAGAACAGGCTGGAAGCAAAACCCGTTATTAAAATTATTACATAGATAATTAGAAACGAATGTCCGGGTGTAAACCACAGACCCGACACAATTCCGGCGCACAGGGGGATGATGATCCGGAGGAATGGTATTTCCCTGTTTAGCACAGTAAGCAGCGTTGAGACTGTATAAAGTTACGAAAAGGATTTTAGCGGAGGAAGGAAATTCAAAGATTCAAAGATTCAAAAATTCAAAAATCAGTCATACACTGGAACTCTGGAACTCTGAAACCCTGAAACCCTGAAACCTCACCTACGCTAAAGCTTCGGCGAGCAAAGCCTGAAACTTTGAATCACTGATTGTCATGAAACTTTTTGACCCGGCAGCAAAGTTCTGTAATCCGCCTCAAATTTTCCCTTGCTGATCGCCAGCAGTTTGCCTTTAATGAGCCTGCGTCGTAGCGGACTTACCTTGTCGGTGAAAAGGATACCGTCGAGGTGGTCGTATTCATGCTGGATAATGCGGGCCAGGTAGCCTTCATAGACCTCATCATGGAATTCCCAGTTCTCATCGTGGTACGTAATGCGGATCCTCGATTCGCGGTTCACCTCTTCGCGGAGGTTCGGAATGCTGAGGCAGCCTTCGGTCATCAGGACCAGGTCGCCTGATTTTTCAGTAATATGGGCGTTAATGAAAGCTTTTTTAAATCCGGCAAGAGAAGGTTCATCCTCTGCAACAGGGTTTCCATCGATAACGAATATCCTTATGGATTTGCCTATCTGCGGGGCTGCCAGTCCGAGACCTTCCGACCTGTAAAGAGTATCGAACATGTCGGCAATCAGTTTGTCGAGATCGGGATAGTTAAGATCTATATCCTCTGCAACCTTTCTCAGGACCGGGTGGCCGTATATGACTATGGGGTAGACCATTGTGTTAAATATGTGTGTTTCTATAATTTTAACTTCGTAAATTTAAAAGTAGGTGCTGGGTGATGGTCGCTTGGTGCTAGGTTCTTACCCCTCACTCCTGACACCTGACACCTCATTCCTCATTCCTCATTCCTCACCACTCACTACTCACCACTCACCACTCACCACTCACTTTTGCCAACTGCCAACTGTCCTCTTCAAGTTTTACCCCCCATCCCCCCTGGAGGGGGACTAAGAAATCCGGATTATCTATTTTTTTTCGAGTCCAGATAAGACTGCAGGATGATAGCCGCGCTGATCTTATCGATCATTGCCTTATCCTGCCGGTCTTTCTTTTTTACGCCTCCGTCAATCATTGTTCTCTGGGCCATTCCGGATGTGAATCTCTCATCAGCTTTATGAACCGGTATCCCATGAAAAAGTTTTTCAAGTTTTTTAATGAACGGATCGATATATTTAACAGATTCGCTGGGTGTGTTGTTCAACCTGACAGGGTATCCGATTACGAATTCATCTATCGATTCTGTCTTAAGGAATTCAGAGATGAAAGCATCAAACTCTCCTGTTTTGACCGTTGTAAGCGGTGAGGCAAAGATCTTCAGTGGATCGGTGACTGCGATGCCGATACGTTTTGTTCCGAAGTCGATGCCCATTATTCTGCCCATGATGTTTTGCCGGGACAAAAGTAAGAAAAAAAGATTAAAAAGGTACGGGGCGCGAGGTTCGCGTTGTGGGGTGGCTCGATAAACTCGTCCGTCTGGACTCACTTCATCCGTCCGTCTGGGCTCCTTGCAGTCGCCTGTCTGAGCTACCTGCGGTCGCTCGTCCTGTGATGGTGATTTTGACTTTCGGAAGGCGATTAGCTCCAGACTGGCCGCAGGCCAGGACCGCGCGCAGCGCGAGACAGAGCGAAGCTCCAGACAGGGCGCAGCCCCTTAAGCAATTTGTAATATGCTTCCTAATAAAAAAGATTGTCAGAGTTCCTCCAGGATATTACCTGTCTGCCGTCGCTGTAGCTGTATGTTTCATCACCGCCGTAAACAACTGATCCGGATTGTAAACCGGTTAACCTTTGCCAGTATTTAATTCCTTTAAAGAATTCTTCTGTCAAAGTTTTTCCTGATTTAATTTCAACAGGGACAAAACTATCTTTTTTATCAATTATGATGTCTATTTCATGTCCTGCATTATCTCTCCAGAAAAAAATATCCTCGTTGAATGACCTGTTCGAGACATGCTTTTTAAACTCCGAAACAATAAGATTTTCAAAGATATTCCCGTATAATGGATGAAGATTAAGCTGGCTGGTATTCGTGATACCAAGGAGAGAGCAGATAAGTCCTGTATCGTAAAAGTAAAGCTTAGGCATTTTTATTATACGCTTGTTGAAATTCCTGTGAAATGGATAGAGCCGGAAGACTATAAAGGAATTTTCCAGAACAGATATCCAGGCGCCCGCTGTCTTGCTGTCAACTCCGGCATCCAGGCCAAGGCTGCTCAGATTAAGCAGCTGACCGGACCTTCCGGCGCACAGCCTTAGAAACCGGTCAAAAGTATTAAGATCTGATATATTCTTTAACTGCCTGACATCTCTTTCGACATATGTCCTTATATAATTCGGATACCAAAGATCAGGATTTATGATCTGATCATATACCGGGGGGTATGATCCTCTTATCATCCGTGTTGCCGGGTCAACATCATTGACGGCCGGTAATTCGGACAGTGTAAACGGAAGAAGGTAGAGGTATGCAATTCTTCCGGCAAGGCTTTGAGAAATTGTCTCCTGCAGAAGAAAATTATTCGAACCTGTAAGGATGAATCGACCTTTCAGACTGCTGTCATCAAGCAGCTGCTGCAGATATGAAAAGATTTCAGGTGCTCTTTGCGCTTCATCGATTACTGCCCCGGAACCATACTGAAATAAGAATCCTCTTGGATCATCAAGTGCAAATCGTCTGCTGTCGGGATTCTCAAGGTTAACATAAGATTTATTGTCAAAAACATGCCGTGTCAGCGTAGTTTTTCCCGATTGTCTCGGCCCGATGACGGCTACTGCCTTAAATTGTTCTGCCAGTCGTATCAGTTCCGGTTCTATTTCTCTTCTTATCATTATGCAAATATACAAATTAGGAATCTGATTCCAAATATGTAAGGTTTTTATATTTGATAAAGTTCGTCTTATAAACCGGCGTTATTCGTTTTTCCCAGGCATTTTATGAAGTATAATAAGCCTGAGTTTTAGACAGGGTGAAGTGCAGGATTCAACGGAGAAACTGCAAAACATCCTGACTGCACAACAAGAAACAGATCAAATGTACAACTGCAAAACATTACAGCAATTAATTGTCTCGGATTTGTAATCCGTGTGGCAAACTAAAATGTACATAATAGTTAGAAGTAAGTACTCCGTCATCACTAAACATAATTATATTATTAAGAAGGTCCTGTAATGGTGTTTCGGCTACCTTATGTTTAATTCGAGAGTGTTCAATAAACTGTGTCAAGTTACAATAAAGAATCATTAGTGTCCGACTAAAAAATAAATAAGAGGGGTACTCCCCAAAGGTTTCCCCCAATGTTGTAAATTGGTTTTTGCGAAAACTAGTGTCATGTCAACCATAGTATGACGTAATTAAATATTTTGTATCTTTATCAAAAATAAAAGCCATGATAAAGTACAAAGTAACCCTTACCCAGGAAGAGAGAGAACAATTGAAAGAG
>Ga0172375_10003560_pt1 | contig 23539 bp, 18 predicted proteins | sample LakKiv1m_FD_114537 | JGI IMG/M metagenome (GOLD analysis project Ga0172375, IMG submission 114537) | Freshwater microbial communities from Kabuno Bay, South-Kivu, Congo - kab_092012_11.1m | ecosystem: Environmental > Aquatic > Freshwater > Lake | place: Democratic Republic of the Congo... | reverse complement strand
CGTATACGCGGAGATCCCCGCCGACGCGCACCGCATCCCCTCCGGAGGCCCGACATGACGCCGACCCGTCCCCTCGCCCGCCGCCTGCGCTCCTGGCTGCCGATGCTGGTGGTCGTGGCGAGCGCGCTGAGCTTCCGCTCCGCCGTCGCCAACTGGTACGACGTGCCGACGGGCTCGATGCAGCCGACGATCTACGAGGGCGACCGCATCCTGGTGGACCGCACCGCCTTCTCGCTGCGCGTCCCGCTGCTGGGCTGCGAGGTGGCGCGCACCGGCGAACCGCGGCGCGGCGACATCGTCGTGCTGTCCTCGCCCCACGACGGCACCCGCCTGGTCAAGCGCGTGGTCGGCCTGCCCGGCGACACGGTGGCGATGAGCGGCGGCGATCTGCTGATCGACGGCCGCCCCGTCGCCTGCGAGCCGACCGGTACGGATCTGCGCTGGGCGCTCCCGCCCGACGACCAGGACCGCCACGAACTGTTGACCGAGGACCTCCGCGGCCGCCGCCACGTGGTGATGCGGTCCCCGGACGCCCGCGCGCGGCGGGACTTCGGTCCGATCACGGTGCCGGCCGACTCCTACCTGGTCATGGGCGACAACCGCGACCACAGCTTCGACTCGCGCTACTTCGGGTTCGTTGGCCGCGACGCGCTGCAGGGCCGGGCCCTGGCCGTCGTGGCTTCGGTCGATCGGGACCGCGGCTGGCGCCCCAGGCTGGGCCGCTTCTTCACCCGGCTCGACTAGATCCCGGCCGGATGGCGGCCGCTCCCGGAGCGGTCGCCGCCCCCCCGGCCGGCCTAAAGCTGAAGGCCGCCCCGATCGTGGGGCGGCCTTCGCTTCATCATCGGCGGTGCGGTCAACCCGCCAGATCCCCCACGACCGCCTCGACCTTCTCCAGGATCCCGCACGACCGCACCAGTTCCATCATCGCGGTGTGGTCGTCGTGCAGGGGACGGTCGACGTCCAGGAACGCCACGCGCTCGCGCACCGCGTCGTGGCCGGCGGCGACACCCGCCCCCTTCTTGAAGTCGCGGAAGTCCAGCGCCTGCGCCGCGGCCATGAACTCGATGCCCAGCACGCCGCAGGCGTTCTCGACGATCTGCTTGTTCTTCAGGGCCGTGTTCATGCCCATCGAGACGAAGTCCTCCTGGTCCGCCGCGGCGGGGATGGACTGGACCGACGCGGGCGCGCTGAGGATCCGCTGCTCGACGATGAGCGAGTCGGCGGTGTACTGGCTGAGCATCAGCCCGGAGAACATGCCCGCCCCCCTGGTCAGGAAGGCCGGCAGGCCCACGCTCAGCGCGGGGTTGAGCAGGCGGTTCAGGCGCCGCTCGCTCAGCACGCAGACCATCGTCAGGGCCGCGCCGGCCATGTCCATGGGCAGCGACACCGGCGAGCCCTGGAAGTTGGCGCCGGTCAGGGTCAGCTTCTTCTCAGGCACGAAGATCGGGTTGTCGCCGACGCCGTTGAGCTCGATCTCGACCTGCTCGCGCGCCCAGCGCACGGCGTCGTGCGCCGCGCCGATGACCTGCGGGCTGGAGCGCATGGAGTAGGCGTCCTGCACCTTGGTCTTGATCTTGCCGGTCTGCAGGTCCGAGCCCTCGATGCAGCGGCGGATGGCGCCCGCGCTGCGCACCGCCCCGGGGAAGCCGCGCATCTCGTGCAGCTGGGAGGTGTAGGGTTTCAGGTTCGCCAGCAACGCCTCGAGCGTCATCGAGCAGGCGATCTCGGCCTGTTTCAGCAGGCGGTCCATGTCGTGCAGGTGCAACGCGCTCATGGCGGTCAGCAGGTTGCTGCCGTTGATGGTGGCCAGGCCGTCGCGGGCTTCCAGGCCGGGCACCGGGATACCGGCGCGGGCGAAGGCTTCCTTGCCCGGCAGCAGTTCCCCCTTGTACCAGGCGCGGCCCTCGCCCATCAGCAGCTGCGCGATCTGGCTCATCGGCGCCAGGTCGCCGCAGGCGCCGACCGAGCCCTTCTGGCAGACGAAGGGCGTGACGCCCTGGTTGAGCATCGCCACGAGCGTCTGCGTGATCACGGGCCGGCAGCCACTGTTGCCGTGGGCGTGGACGTTGATGCGGCCGACCATGGCGCCGCGCACGTACTCGGCGGGCGCCGGGTCGCCGATGCCGGCGGAGTGGTTGTAGATGAGGTACTTCTGGAAGTCCTTGACCTGATCGTCGTTCAGCACGATCTCGGAGAACTCCCCGATGCCCGTGTTGACCCCGTACATGATCTCGTGCGCCTGGATCTTCTCCTCGAGCATCGCCCGGCAGACACCGATGCGCGCCAGCGCCTCGGGCGCCAGCTCCACTTGCTCGCCGTGGCGCGCCACGCGCGCCAGCTTCTCGATGGTCAGGCCGGAACCGTTCAGCACGACCGTCATCGCTGTCCCCTTCCAACAAACCTGCGCGCGGAAGTGTCGACGTCGGAGACGCCGGTCCACGCCTGGACGCAACGTTATCGCGCCGCCCGCGGTAGTCAAGCGGCGGCGGCGCTAGCGCGGGGCGGCCGCCGCGTAGCGGGGCGGGTGCGCCCGGTGCCAGCCGGTCGCCTCCTGCCAGGCGCCCGCCGCGGCGAGCAGGGTCGCCTCGTCGAAGAGGCGGCCCACGAAGCACCACGCGCGCGGGCGCCCCTCGCCGTCGAACCCGTCGGGCGCCACGACGCTGGGGTGCCCGGTCAGGTTGAAGACCAGCAGGTCCTGCCCCGCGAACGACGGGCCCACGTACAGGTCGATCCCCGCGAACATCCGGTCGACCTCCGCCATGAGCTGCGCCCGCAGCCGGTTGGCCTGGAGGTACTCCACCGCGGGGATCAGGCGCGCGGCGCGGAAGATGTTGGGCCAGTCGCCGCGCCCCTGCTGCGAGAGCAGGTCGTCGCGGCCCGAGAGCGTCAGCTCCTCGAAGGCGGCGGCCGCCTCGGCGGTCAGGATCACCGACAGCGGCATCGCGTCGGCGCGCGGCATTTCGACCGGCACCAGCTCGGCGCCCAGCCCGCGCAGCGCCGCGAGCGCGGCGCGGTCCCGGGCGAGGCCGGGGTCCTCGCGGTCGCCCGCGGTGTCGAAGGCCGCGGGCGCGAAGCCGACCCGCAGCCCGCGCAGGTCCGCGCGCGGCGCGTACGGGAACGGCGCCTCGATCACCGAGGGGTCCCGCCCGTCGGCGCCGCGAATCGTCTCGAAGACCAGCGCGCAGTCCTCGGCGCAGCGGGCCATGGGCCCGAGCTTGTCCATCGACCAGCTCAGGGCCATCGCCCCGGCGCGGCTGACGCGGCCGAAGGTCGGACGCAGGCCGGTCGTGCCGCAGCGCATCGACGGCGAGACGATCGAGCCCCAGGTCTCCGAGCCGATGGCGAAGGGCAGCAGACCCGCCGCCACCGCCGAGGCCGGGCCGGCCGAGGAGCCGCTGCTGCCCTGCTCCAGGTCCCACGGGTTGCGGGTCTGGCCGCCGAACCACTGATCCCCCATGGCCAGGGCGCCCAGGGTCAGCTTGGCGCAGAGCACCGCGCCCGCCGCCTCGAGCTTCGCGACGACCGTGGCCGTCTCGTCGAGCGTCTGGTCCCGGTAGGGTTCCGCGCCCCAGGTCGTGCGCGTGCCGCGCACCGCCAGCAGGTCCTTCACGCCGTAGGGCACCCCGTGCAGCGGCCCGCGCCAGAGCCCGGCGGAGAGCTCGCGGTCGGCGCGGCGGGCCTGCTCCCGCGCGATCTCCGGCGTCAGCGAGACGACGCACGCCAGCTCCGGCCCGAACCGGTCGAGGCGGCCGAGGAACATCTCGGTGAGTTCCAGGGAGGTGACCCGCCGCGAGCGCAGCAGGGCGGACAGATCGCCGACGGTGGCGAAGGCGAGGTCCTCGAGGTCGGCCGGCCGCGGCGGCGCCGCGGTCTCGCGCCAGCGCGGCGGCCGGTCGGGGCCCATCGGGCGGAATCCCGCCGGCCGCGGGTCGAACACCAGCGGCGGCGCCACGTCGTTGGCCGGGGTGCGGGTCCGCAGGGCGAGGAAGGCGGCGCGCTGCTCGGCGAGGTCCTCGCGCATCAGCGCCCGCTCGCGCGGCGTGAACTCCAGGCCCAACAGGGCCTCGGCTTCCGCCTGGCCGACCGCGGGGGGAGCGTCGCCCTCGACGATCTTCTCCCCGCAGCCGGCCAGCAGCCACAGCGTCGCGAGCAGCGGCGTCACGGTCTTCAGGAGGCGCATGTTCATGGGACCACTCCCCGGTTCGAGCCCTTGCCGGCCGGGGGATGATACCACGGTCCTACGGCATGCGAACCTTGATCCCGCCGCTGCCGGTGTCCAGGGTGACGCGGGCCTCCCCGCCGCCCACCGTGAACTCGAGTTCGTCGGTGTGGCGCCCCGGGGCCGCGACGCCTGGCACGTCGACGTGCACGCCGCCGCTGCCGGTCTCGGCCGTCACGCGGCAGGACGCGTCGCGCGGCAAGACCAGATCCACGCCGCCGCTGCCGGTATCGACGACGAACCGGCCGCCTCCCATGCGCGTCAGCTGCAGCAGGACGGAGCCGCTGCCGGTGTCGATCAGCGCGGACCCGGCGTCGACGGCCTCGGCCTGCACGCCGCCGCTGCCGGTGTCGGCCACGAGCCGCTCGCAGGCGATGTCCTCGAGCGTCACGCCGCCGCTGCCGGTGTCGGCCTTGATCTCTTCGCCGCGGCAGCGCCGCATGACGACCTCGCCGCTGCCGGTGTCGGCGGTGGCGTCGCCGTCGATATCCAGGAACTCCACCGAACCGCTGCCCGTGTCGGCCAGGACCGAGCCCACGATGCCGCGGGCCGTCACCGACCCGGAGTTGATGTCCAGCACGAGGTCGCCGCGCACGCCCTCGGCCTCGATGCGTCCGACGCCCAGGCGGATGTCGGCCTCGCGGCCCGCGGGCACGCGCACGGTCACGTCGGCCCAGAGCTTCAGGCCGCGGCCCTTGCCGCGCACGGTCACGCGCTCGCTGCCGAGCAGCGACGACACGGCCTCCCAGAAGTCGCGGCTCCCCTCGTCGCGCTGGCTGAACTGGAGGGACGTCTTGCCGTTCTTCAGCGGCGGGTAGACGTAGTCGCGCTCCTTGTCGAGCGGGAAGTCGATCCGCAGCGTGCGCTCGTCCTCGTCCACGACGATGTCGAGGCGGTCGCGCCGGGCGTCCGCGCCCCGCACCGCGACCTCCACCTCGAAGGCGTCGCCCGCGGCCGGCAGGACGCGCACCTCCCCGATCAGGTCGCTCACGTGGAGCGACGCGAAGTCGAAGGTGAAGCTCTCGGTGAACTCCTGGGCGGCCAGAGGTCCGGCCAGCAGCAGGACCAGCAGGGCGGCGGCGGGGACGATGGATCGGCGCATGGCGGGCCTCCTCGGCACGGACGGGGTTGCGGCCCGGGAGGTCTCCCGGGCGCGCGGCGATCGGGATACGCACCGCGGCGGGCGGCGGTTGCATCGGCGGGGGGCAGGCGAAGGGCCGCCTCCCCGGAGGAAGGCGGCCCTGACAGGGGTCGCTCCGGGTCAGCGGTAGGCGGCCTTCACGCGGCTCCAGCTCGCGTCCTCGTTCGCCACGGCGCAGTCGATCTGCATCGTGAGCGTGATGACCGAACCCCACGAGCCGTACTGCTGGCCGGCGGGCGCCGGGCCGCAGGTGCCGTCCAGGAACGTCGGGTAGCCGGCCGGCTTGGTGATCGCCGGATTGAGGCTGGTGGTCTCGCCCGCGCCGACGCCGTTGCCGATGGCGAAGACCAGCGTGCAGCCGTTGTCGAAGGTGCCGCTGGTGTTGCCGTTGATGACCGCGGCCACCGGCGTGCTGACGCCGCCGATCAGGACGTGCTGGACGGTCGTGATGACGGTCATGGCGCCCAGCGTCCCGGCCCCGTCGCCCCACGGCCAGCCGCCGGCGAAGAACGCGAACGTGCCGCCGCTGAAGGTCGAGGTGTAGACGATGGTGCCCACCCCGCCGACGCGGTTGTCCTGGGCGCTCATGCTGGTGGACGTGGGGCAGCTGATCTCCCACTGCGCGCCGAGCGCGACGCCGTCCCAGGACTGGGCGTGCAGGACGTGGGGAAAGCCGGAGTTGATGCCGGACCGCCAGGTCGCGGCGCGGCCGGTCAGCAGCTGGCCGCCGAGGTCGGTGGAGGTGAAGGTCCCCTGGATCGGTTCGGCGGCCGCGAGCGAGGCGACCGCGACGATCACGAACACCGACAAGAGCGGGCGGAACCACGGACGCATGGATGTCATGTCGATACCCCCTGGAATTGCCATGTCGACGATGCCGGTTGCGGGCGATGCCGCCGGACGACGGACGGGACGTGGGGTGAGAGGTGAGGCGGGCGGATCCTGATCTCGCGCCGAGCATCATACCGGAATCGAACGCGGCCCGTCAACCGGGGGGGGCGCAACACACCATTGTTGGCTGGTTTTTTGATCGTCGATATCATTCGGGGCGGGATCCCGGGCCGGCGCCCCGCTTCGGTTGACGGCGGAGCCGTCCGGTAGCAACCTGGAGCCGTCGGGCACGTACGAACGCCCCGGCAACACTATCCCGGGAGGTCGTCAAGATGCTCGCATGTCCGCGTCTGTCCCCGAAGATCATCGCCCTGTCCGCCGCCGCCCTGCTGCTGGCCGCCGTGGCCGGGACGGCCCTCGCCGCCGCCGAACAGGTCACCGTCGACGGCGTGCTGCACGTGCGCAACGGCGCCAAGCCGGCGGGCGGGGTGCGGACCCTGACCCTGAAGGAGATCTGGCGCGCGGGCGGGGAGGACGACGAGGAGAGCATCTTCGGCCTGATCACCCGCGTCGTCGCCGACGCCGCCGGCAACGTCTACCTGCTGGACACGCAGCTCCACCAGGTCCACGTCTTCGACAGCGAGGGCGCGTTCACGGGCACCCTCAGCCGCGAGGGCGAAGGCCCCGGCGAGGTGCGCTACCCCGTCGACATGCTCTTCATGCCCGACGGCACGCTGGGCCTGGTGCAGACCTTCCCCGGCCGCATCGTCTGCGTCGGCCTGGACGACACGCCGGCCAAGACCTTCGTGCCCGGCGGCGACGCCCCCGCCGAGGGCGGCTTCCTGACGCTGTCGGACGTGCAGGGCCGGGGCGGGCGCCTCGTGCTGGGCGGCGTCGAGAGCACGATCAACCAGACCGAAGGCTTCCAGGTCCGCGACAACTTCATCCGCAGCTACGCGGCCGACGGCAAGCCGCTGGTGACCTACGCGCACAAGTCGCGCAAGTACGAGTTCAGCAAGCTGTCGATCGACGAGGAGGCCGAGTACTTCCCGCAGTTCCGCAAGTGGGTGCTCGGCAACGACGGCCGCGTCTACGTCGCCTCGCAGCGCAACGCCTACGCCATCGACGTCTACGCGCCCGACGGCAAGCTCGAGCGCGTGATCGAGCGGCAGTACGTGAACTGGACCCGCACGCCCGACGAGCACGCGCTGGTCGAGACGATCATGACGGCCCAGCTGCGCAACGTCCCGTTCCCCGTCGAGCACTCGGTCTCCAAGACCGAGGAGGCCATCAACGGCATGATGCTGGGCGAGGACGGCAACCTGTGGGTCCTGGGCAGCCGCGGCTGGCACGAGCAGCCGGCCGGCATCCTGGCCACCTACGACGTCTTCTCCCCCGCGGGCGAGTTCCTGGAGCAGGTCCGCGTGGCCTGCCCCGGCGACGGCAGCAAGGACGCCCTGATGGAGGGCGGCAAGGGCCGCTTCGTGGTGGTCAAGGGCTTCACCGACGCCATGGTCACCCTGCAGACGCAGGGCGCCGCCGGCGGGACCGAGGAAGGCGAGGAGCCCGCGCCCATGGAGATCATCTGCTACGGCGTGAAGTGATCCCGGCACCGGGTTGACTGGAGAAAGGGTCCGGCCGACAATGGCCGGACCCTTTCCCGTTCCGGAGGCACCGCATGCTGGACTTCTTCAGGCGACGACGCCACGCCAAGCTGAGGGCGCGGCCCTTCCCCGCCGAGCGGCTCGCCGTCGTGGAGCGCAACGTCCCCTTCTGGCGCCATCTGCCCGCCGACAGGCGCGCCGAGCTGCTGGGCCTGGCCCAGGTCTTCCTGGCCGAGAAGAACTTCGAAGGCTGCGGCGGGCTGGCGCTGACCGACGAGATGCGCGTGACGGTCGCCGCCAACGCCTGCCTGCTGCTGCTGGGGCGCGAGACCGGCGTCTACCCGCGGCTGCAGTCGGTGCTGCTCTACCCGACGACCTTCGTGGCGCAGGTCGCGGAGGAGGACGGGACGGGGCTGGTCGACGAGTACGACGACGAGATGGACGGCGAGGCCTGGGACATCGGCGCGGTCGTGCTGGCCTGGGACGAGGTGCTCCACGACGCCCGGCACGGCCGCGACGGCCGCCACGTCGTGCTGCACGAGTTCGCCCACCAGCTGGACCAGGAGACCGGGGAGGCCGACGGCACGCCCCGCCTGGCGACGGGGCACGCGGAGTGGGCGCGGGTGTTCGCCGAAGCCTACGGGAAGCTGCAGAAAGACGCGGACAAGCGCCGGCCGACGGTCCTGGACACCTACGGCGCCGAGGACCCGTCGGAGTTCTTCGCGGTGGCGACCGAGAGCTTCTTCGAGGACCCCGTCGCGCTGCGCCGCCGGCACGCCGACCTCTACGCCCAGCTGCAGGGGCTCTACAGGCTGGACCCGGCCGGGCTGGTCGCGACGTCCTCGACCTCGGCTCCGGACCGGCCCCTGGCGTAGCGGCCGATCTCCTGGTCCGACGTCATGATGTGGTGCCCGACCCAGTTGATCAGGAATTCCAGCACCGGCATGCTGATGCGCTCCATCTCGAGCCGTCGCTGGAAGCGGCGGACCTTCTGCACGAGCTGCTCGTGCTCGTGCCGGTGATTCTCCAGGGACGGATAGCCGATCTCCTGCATGAAGGCTTCCTCGTCCCGGAAGTGCGTCTCGGTGTAGGTGATGAGCTTCTCCAGGATCTGGTGCATCCGCTTCTGGCCCTTGCACTGCGAGATGGCGTCCTGCAGCTCACCGACGATCGCGAACAGCTGCTTGTGCTGGTCGTCCACCGCTTCGACGCCGATGCTCAGGGTGGCGCTCCACTTGACTTGTTCCATCCGGGCAACCTCCGGGTTCGGGCCGACCCTCCGGCCGTGGTTCTGGTTCGGCTCCCCGGCGCATCGATTGAGCGTTTCCTTCATCGGCTCTCGTCCGGCATCAATCGATCCGTGATTACAGACGGAATATCCGTTATATTTAACGGATTGTCCGCCATATTTGATTGCTAAGTGGTGTCCGTGAAGTCCGTTTCATTGAATATTAACAAGTTGCGAATGTCATTTTCACGGGAATATCACATGCTAGCGTCGTGACGACGAACTCGAGGACGACGGTGCGCTTCGGCGCCGACCCCATCCCGGACGGAAGGACGAGACCATGGATCTGCGGCGGATTCTCGGACCGATCATGACCCTGGCGCTGGTCGCCGCGATCGCGCTGCCGGCGGTCGCCGGCGAGGGGCCGACGCTCAAGTACGGGCTCGAGACGCAGCTGCGCGCCATGCTGTCGCACCTCGACGAACCGGGCGCCAACCCCGCCAACGACGGCGCCTGGCAGGTGCGGACCGCGCGCCTGGACGTGCGCGCCAAGTCGGAGGACGGGCGCATGAGCGGCCGCTTCCTGGTGGGCGCCGACCGGGCCTCCGGCGGGATCGAGATCGAGTACGCCTACGCCGACCTCGCGCTGCCGCAGCTGTGGCGCCTGCGGGTCGGCCAGTTCAAGCCCGAATTCCTGCGCGAGGAGAGCGTCGGCAGCACCGACCAGCTGGCCGCCGAGCGCTCCTACACCGCCGACTACTTCACCGTGGACTACGCCGAGGGCGCGGCGCTGATGCGCGACTTCGCCCGCTCGCGGGTGGCCGTGGCCCTGCACGACGGCTCCTACTCGGCCGGCACCGACCTCGGCGGCGACCGCACCGACATCGCGCTGGCCGCGCGCGGCGAGTTCGCCCTGCGCGGGGACCGCAAGCGCTGCGCCGACTTCCGCGCCCTGCCGGACGAGGGCACGGCCGTCCTGCTCGGCGTGGCCGCCGACTTCGAGCAGGGCGTCGATCCCGACGTCCTGAAGGCCAGCGCCGACGTGGCCGTCGGCGGCCCCGGCTACAGCCTCTTCGCCGCCGTGATCGTGCAGAGCCTGGACGGCTCCCACGGCGCGGGGATCGCCGACCAGACGGCCCTGGTGGCCCAGGGTTCGGTGTGCCTGGTGCCCGGCGCCTGGGACGCGTTCGGCCGCTGGGAGCACCTGGACTTCGACGGCGTCTACCATCGTAACAAGGGCGTCGGCGTTTCGGGCGCCTCCGCCACGGTCGACGACGAGGCCCTGGACATCGCCACCCTGGGCGTCAACTGGTACCGCGACGGCCAGTCCTCCCGCTGGACCCTGGACCTGGTCCGCGCCCTGGACCGCATCCCGGTCGCCAACACCGGTTCCGGGCTGCTCGCGGGGTCCGCGGCGGGGCAGACCGTCGTCCGCCTGCAATACCAGTTCAAGCTCTAGCACAACTTGGGGTGACAGGGGACGCGCTCCGGGCACCTCGTGTGCCCGGAGCGCTTGGCTTTCCGGCCCTTCCGCCATCCTGGCTCCAGGGCCTTCAAGACACCCCTGTCACCCCAAGTTGTGCAGATTCAAGTCGAACAGCCTCAAAAGGATGGGCAGCGGCAAGGTCGCGGTGAGATGACTTGGATCGAATTCGCTGGATCTTTCTGGCTGGTTGGGGTAACGGTCCTGACCCGGACGGGTCGCGTGGGTTCCTGCCCCCCGCCGTGCGGACCAGCGCGCGACCCAGCGCGACGGGACGTTCCATGACCGATGCCTCCCCCGCCCTGCTCGCCCTCGAGGACGGCACCACCTGGCCCGGACTCGGTTTCGGCGCCCGCGCCGATGCCGCGGGCGAGATCGTCTTCAACACCAGCCTCGCCGGCTACCAGGAGATCCTCACCGATCCCTCCTACCACGGCCAGCTGGTGACCTTGACCTGCCCCCACGTCGGCAACACCGGGATCAACGATCAGGACGACGAGAGCGGGCGCGTGTGGGCCGCCGCCCTGGTCGTGCGCGACCTCAGCCCGGTGGTCAGCAGCTGGCGCGCCTGTCGCGACCTCGACGGCTGGCTGCGCGGGCACGGCCGGCCCGCGATCACCGGCGTGGAGACGCGCGCCCTGGTGCGGCACATCCGGGAGCAGGGCGCGATGCGCGCCGCGTTGTCGACCGCCGACCCCGACCCCGCGCGCCTGGTGGCCCTGGCCCGCGCGACACGCGACATGAGCGGCCTGGACCTCGCGCGAGAAGTCACCTGCGCCCGGCCGTACGCCTGGAACGACGTCGGCCGCTTCCACGTGGTCGCCTACGACTTCGGGATCAAGCGCAGCATCCTGCGGCAGCTGGCGGCGCGCGGCTGCCGCGTCACGGTCATGCCCGCGGGCACGGCGGCGGCGGACGCGCTCGCGCTGCGGCCCGACGGGATCTTCCTGTCCAACGGGCCGGGCGACCCGGCGGCGGTGACCGCGGCGATCGCCGCGGTGCGGGAGCTTTTGGGGCGCGTGCCGATGTTCGGCATCTGCCTCGGGCATCAGATCCTGGCCCTGGCCCTGGGCGCGCGCACCTACAAGCTGAAGTTCGGCCACCGCGGCGGCAACCAGCCCGTGCGCGCGCCGGCCGGCGGCCACGTGGAAATCTCCGCGCACAACCACGGCTTCGCCGTCGATCCCGCCACGCTGCCGGACGGCGCCGCGGTCACGCTCGTCAACCTGAACGACGGCTGCTGCGAGGGGCTGGCGGTGCCGGCGCTGCGGGCCTTCGCGGTGCAGTACCACCCCGAGAGCGCGCCGGGTCCGCGCGACTCGCTGCGGCACTTCGACGAGTTCGTCGCCCTGATGGCGGCCGCGCGCGGGGAGGCGACCCATGCCCAGGCGTGACGACCTGCGCAGCATCCTGATCGTGGGCGCCGGGCCGATCGCCATCGGCCAGGGCTGCGAGTTCGACTACTCGGGCGTGCAGGCCTGCAAGGCCCTGCGCGCCGAAGGCTACCGCGTCGTGCTGGCGAACTCGAACCCCGCGACGATCATGACCGACCCCGAGCTGGCCGACGCGACGTACGTCGAGCCGCTGACCGACGGCTTCCTGGAGCGCATCATCGAGCGCGAGCGGCCCGACGCCCTGCTGCCGACCGTCGGCGGCCAGACGGCGCTGAACCTGGCCGTGGAGCTGGCCGAGCGCGGCACGCTGGAGCGTTACGGCGTGGAGCTGATCGGCGCCCGCCTCAAGGCGATCCGCACCGCCGAGGACCGCTCCCGGTTCAAGACCGCCATGCTGGCCGCCGGCCTGCCGGTGCCGGTGAGCCGCTTCGTGCGCTCGCCCGGCGAGGTCGTCGACGCCGCCCGCGAGGTGGGTTTCCCCGCCCTGGTGCGGGCCTCGCGCACCCTCGGCGGCGCCGGCGGCGGCGTCGCCCGCGACCTCGCCGAGTTGGAGGCGGCCGTCGCCCACGGCCTGCGCCAGAGCCCCGTCGGCGAGGTGCTGGTCGAACGGTCGCTGCTGGGCTGGAAGGAGTACGAGCTGGAGGTGATGCGCGACGGGGCCGGCAACTTCGTCGTGGTCTGCGCGATCGAGAACCTCGACCCGATGGGCGTGCACACCGGCGACAGCATCACCGTGGCGCCGGCCCAGACGCTCACCGACGTCGAGCTGCAGGACATGCGCGACCTGGCGCGCCGCGTCACCGACGCCGTGGGCGTCGAGACCGGCGGCAGCAACGTCCAGTTCGCCGTCGACCCGCGCACCGGCGAGACCATGGTCATCGAGATGAACCCGCGCGTCTCGCGCTCCTCGGCCCTGGCCAGCAAGGCCACCGGCTTCCCCATCGCCAAGCTGGCGGCCCTGATCGCCGTGGGCTACACCCTCGACGAGATCACCAACGACATCACCGGCGTCACGCCCGCCAGCTTCGAGCCCAGCCTCGACTACTGCGTGGTGAAGATCCCGCGCTGGAACTTCGAGAAGTTCCCCGGCGTGGACGCGACCCTCGGGCCGCAGATGAAGAGCGTGGGCGAGGCCATGGCCATCGGCCGCACCTTCCCCGAGGCGCTGAACAAGGCGATCCGCAGCCTGGAGATCGGGCTCGACGGGTTCGGCGCGGATCTGGCCGCCCGCTACGCGCCGGACGGGGACGCCGCGCGCCGGCCCACCGCCGACCGCCTCTTCCACCTGGCCGCCCTGCTGGGGACCGACCGCACAGCCGGGGCGCAGGCCGCGGCGGACGCCAGCTACGATCCCTGGTTCACGGCGCAGCTCGTCCGGCTGCTGGACTTCGAGGCCGGGCTGCGCGCAGCGCCCGCCCTGGACGCGGGGCTGCTGCGCGCGGCCAAGCGGCTGGGCTTCGCCGACACGCAGATCGCCCGTCTGCGCGGGCTGGACCCGGCCGCGGTGCGCGCGCGGCGGCGCGAGCTGGGTGTCGTACCCTCATACTACCGCGTCGATACCTGCGCCGCGGAGTTCGCCGCCCGCACGCCCTACCTCTACTCGTGCTACGAACGCGGCTGCGAGGCGGCGCCGTCGTCGCGGCCGAAGGTGGTGGTCCTGGGCGGCGGGCCCAACCGCATCGGCCAGGGCCTGGAGTTCGACTTCTGCTGCGTGCAGGCCTGCTGGGCCCTGTCGGCGCTGGGCTTCGAGACGATCATGGTCAACTGCAACCCCGAGACCGTCAGCACCGACTACGACACCGCCGACCGCCTCTACTTCGAGCCGGTGACGCTCGAGGACGTGCTGAACGTCATCGACGTGGAGCGCCCCGACGGCGTGATCGTGCAGTTCGGCGGCCAGACGCCGGTCAACCTGACCGCGGGCCTGGCGGCGGCCGGCGCGCCGATCTGGGGCACGCCGCCCGACGCGGTCGCCCTGGCCGAGGACCGCGGCCGTTTCGGCGCCCTGCTGCACGAGCTGCACATCGACTGCCCCGACTGGGGGTTGGCCCGCGACGGCGACGAGGCCCTGGCCATCGCCCGGCGCCTCGGCTACCCGGTGCTGGTGCGGCCGTCGTTCGTGCTGGGGGGTCGCGCGATGGCCGTCGCCTACGACGACGAGCAGCTCGGGCGCTTCCTCGACGCGGCCCTGCGGGCCGCCGGCGGCGGGCCGATCCTGGTGGACCGCTACCTGGAGGACGCCTTCGAGGTGGACGTCGACGCGCTGGCCGACGGCGAGCGCGTGGTCGTGGCGGGCATCATGCAGCACATTGAGGAGGCGGGCGTCCACTCCGGCGACAGCGCCTGCGTGCTGCCCCCCTTTAAAATCAGCCAGTACCACCTGGACATCGTGCGCGAGTACGCCGAGACCATCGGCCGCGCGCTCGGCGTGCGCGGCCTGATGAACGTCCAGTTCGCCATCAAGGACGACGTCGTCTACGTGCTGGAGGTGAACCCGCGGGCCAGCCGCACCGTGCCCTTCGTCTGCAAGGCGACCGGCGCGCCCGTCGCCGACCTGGCGGCGCGCGTGCAGGCGGGCCGCACGCTCGCCGAGCTCGGTTTCGTCGCCACGCCGCGGGTCGACGGCTTCTTCGTGAAGGAAGCGGTCATGCCCTTCGACAAGCTGCCCGGCGCCGACGTGCGCCTGAGCCCCGAGATGCGCTCCACCGGCGAGGTCATGGGCCACGCCTCGCACTTCGGGCACGCCTTCGCCAAGGCCGAGCTGGCCGCCGGCGTCGTGCTGCCGAAGACCGGCAGCGTGCTGTTGACCGTCAACGAGTACGACAAATCCGCCGCCCTGAAGGTCGCCCGCGACCTGCACCGCATGGGCTTCGCGCTCTTCGCCACCGAGGGCACGGCCGACGCCCTGCGACGCGTGGGGCTGCCGGTGACCGTGGCGCCCAAGGCCGGGCGCGCGGGCCGCACCACCGTGCAGCTGATCGAGGGGGGGGCGGTGGACCTCATCCTGAACACGCCGCTGGGGCAGCAGGCCCACGCCGACCAGGCCGCGATGTATGCCGCCGCGGTGCGCCATCGGGTGCCGCTGCTGACGACGATGTCGGCGGCGCAGGCGGCGGTGGCGGGGATCAGGGCGTTGCGGGATCGGGAGTTGCGGGTGCGGTCATTGCAGGAGCATCACGACCGCGCCCGGGCGGGGGAATCTTGAAAAGCATCATTGCGACGGTCCTGCTGCTGTGTTGTCTCGGCCCGGGCAACGCGTCCGCCGCGCCGCTCGCCGGCGCCGACCTCTCCTCGCTCCCGCGCCTGGAAGCCGCCGGCGCCGTCTATCGCGTCGACGGCGTCGCCCGCGATCCACTGGCGATCTTCCACGACGCCGGCTACCGCCTCGTGCGCCTGCGCCTATGGCATTCGCCCGCCGACTCCCTCGACCACCTGCCCGCCGTCGTCGCCTTCGCGCAACGGGTCCGCGAGGCCGGCTTCGCGATCCTGCTCGACCTGCACTACTCCGACACCTGGGCCGATCCCGGCCGGCAGGACCCACCTAGGGCGTGGGTCGGCTTGTCGGAGGCGGCGCTCGCCGACTCGGTGCGTTCGTACACCGCCGGCGTGGTGCGGGCGTTCCGCGACGCCGGGGTCGTGCCGGAGCGCATCCAGCTCGGCAACGAGATCGACCACGGCCTGCTGTGGGACCGGGGGCGCGTGGGCACGGAGACGAACGCCTGGGATACGCCGGCTCAGTGGGCGCAGTTGACGGAGCTTCTCGTCGCGGCGGCTGCCGGGGTGCGCGACGCCGCACCGACGGACTCGTTGCCGCGGATCGTCCTGCACGTGGCCGACGGCGGGGACGCAGCGGGTTGCCGGCGCTTCTTCGAGCGGATGGTCGCGGAACGGGTGCCCTTCGACGAGATCGGCGTCTCGTTCTATCCCTGGTGGCACGGCACGCTGGAACGGCTCGCCGCCAACCTCGCCGACCTCGCGCGGCGATTCGGCAAGCCGGTGATGGTCGCCGAGACCTCGTACCCGTGGACGCTGGGCTGGGCCGACGACGCGCACAACCTGATGGGGCTGGAATCGCAGCTCCACGCCGGCTACCCGGCGACGCCCGAGGGGCAGCGCCGCTTCCTGGCGGACCTGCGGGAGGTGGTCGTGGGGGTACCCGACGGGCTGGGGGCGGCTGTGATCGTCTGGGAGCCGGCCTGGACGGCCGTGCCCGGGTCGGCAGGCAGTCCGGTGGAGAACCTGGCGCTCTTCGACTTCGACGGCGAGGCCCTGCCCGGAATGTACTACCCCAGCGGCGCGCGCTGAACGGCGCAGCAGCCCTTGAATTGACCCATCCCCTGATAGTCTGTTATCATCATGATGTCGCCTGACATCATGCTGAGTCCGTATCCGAGAAGCGCCGAGCGATTCGACGCATGCTGCGCCCCGCCACGAAAGGAGCCGACATGGCTCGCTCCCGATCGGTCCTCATCGCCGCGGCGGTCGCTGTCGTGTTCGCTGCCGGATCACTGCCCGCGCAGCCTTGCATCGACTATTCGACGCTGGTGCACCCGGATTCCGTCGGGTCATGCAGGGTCGCCAGCGTTTCTATGGCCGACGATTCCCATATCTGCAGCGCCAGCTACGGGGTGATTCCGGTAGAGGTCGCCTGGTTTCGCATCGGAGACGATCAGAGCCTGATCCGAGAAGGGACCTATTACGACAACTCCGGGCAAAACCGCATGGCCGATGTGGAAGTGAGCGGGGATCTGGCGTTCCTCGCCGCTTTAAGTACGCTGTCGATCGTGGATTTCAGCACGCCGGAATCGCCGGCCCTGCTGTCGCAGATCACGGCGCCCGGCACGATCGACGCCCTCGCGATGTGCGGCGACGTCATCTGCGTCGGAGTGCAGTCGCAGGGGCTCTGGCTCGTCGACATTTCCGACCCCTCGACGCCCACCGCCGGCTCCTTGGTGCCGCTCCCCGGGAGCCAACTTCGCCTGCAAGTTGAGGCCGGCATCTGCTGGGTCGCTGCGTTCGTTGGGGACGCTGACGGCACGTGCGGCCTGACGGCGGTTGACATCACGGAGCCCGCGGCGCCTGTTGTGATAAGAAGCGTCGCGTTGGGTGGATTCATCTACTGCCGGGCAACACTCCTCATGGACGTGGACTGCGGCATCGCGGTCATCAACGCCGCATCCCACTGCAGCGATTACTATGGCAGCGATTGCTGGATTTGCGATGTGACGGACCCGTCAGCTCCGGTCATACTCCAGCACCAGGCTCGCGATCTGGGCAATTTCGCCATCCGCCAGCACGTGCTGTTCGCTCCCACGACATGGAATGGCGGGATCGACGTCTATCGCATCGACAACGATGGCGCTTTGGTATTCGATGGCATACAGGACGCCGGGACATCCGGCTTGCACATCATCAGCACTGAGAACTCCACTTGGGCCATCGGCAGCGAGATCTTCCGCCTGCCTCCCGCAGGTGGAGCGGTTCCATTCCTATATCACAGCTACCATTTCTATCACATCGATTATGAGTGGCACGATGATTCCTACACCGCGTATCTCGTCGGGTATGAAAGTGCCGATGGCTATGTGTTCCAGGTAAACGGGTCGGAAAGTGTCGACATGGGGGGGGGTCAACATCGGCAGGTCCGTAACCGTTCTCGATGTGGCGAACCCCACTTCACCCACCGTCCTGCAACAAGGCGTCCAACATGGCGGCTACGATTGGGAAACAGAGGACTATAACCACATCACGGTCAACGGGGACTACATCTATACGAACAGTTCGATTGTGGGGACTTGGCACTGGCCTTCCGACACCCGGGTCAGCGACTTCAGTCTCGATCGGGGTTACTTCGTCGGGAATATGGCCCTGTATGCGACGGCACCATCCGGGCTCGAGATTCGCGATCTCGCAAACCCCGAGGATCCACCGCTGATCGGGACGCTGCTAGCCGACCATGAGGTCCACAATCTCGTTTCCACCGGGGACTGGGCCTACGCCCAATGCGAGGGTTCCCTCGTCATCCTGGATGTCGGAAATCCCCTTTCGCCGCTCGTGTTCGAAGAGTTGCCGATGACTGATTCCGGAGCATGCGCCGCCGTTTCGACCGAGATGCTCTTGCTGGCCGGCGACGATGGCCTCTTCGCATACGACTTGCAGAGCCAAGGCCCCGACCACCTGGTTCAGGCCGGATCCCTGACGGGGATCGTCGTCGATGACGTTGAATTGTCGGGAGGGGTAGCCTACCTGAATGTGCATGGCCAGGGGTTGTTGGTCGTGGACGTGTCCGATCTCGCGAACCTGGAAGTGATCGGCCGCTTCAACGTTGCCAACCTCTCTCGGATCGCACTGGTTGGCAATTGCATCGCCGCGACCGTCTTGCAGAACTACTTCTACCTCATCGCCCTCGACTGCTCCGACACGGTCCCCGTCGCCGTGCAAGACTTCACCGCCACCTGGCAGGACTCCGGCTTCCGCCTCGCCTGGCGCCTGGCCCGCGACACCGTCGGCCTGCGCCTCGACGCCAACGCCGGCGGCCGCACCTGGACCGTGCCCTGGACCCGCGAGGCCGACGGCTACGCCGCGCTCGACCTCGACGGCCCGTTGCTCCCGGGCGAGTCCGTCACCTACGTGCTGTCCGCCCGCGACGACGGCGGGGTCTGGCAGGAACTCTCGCGCACGACCGCGACCGTCCCCGAGCTGACGACCGCGCTGCTCGCCCCGCAACCCAACCCGTTCAACCCGACCACGACGCTGGCGTTCACGCTGGAGCGTCCGCAGGACGTGCGGCTGACGATCCACGATCTGGCCGGCCGCGAGGTGCGCCGACTGGTGGACGCGCGGATGCCCGCGGGTCGCCACACGTCGCCGTGGGATGGCCGCGACAGGGCGGGCCAGGCGCTGCCGGCCGGGACGTACCTCGCCCGCCTGCAGGCCGGGGACCGGGTGGAGACACGCAAGCTCTCGCTTGTGAAGTAGGCCGGCGTCGACCGATCAGCGCTCCACGAAGGACGACGCCGGTCGCCTCACCGCACCAGCAACGCCCGCCGCACCTCGCTGCGCCCCCCCGCCGTCAACCTGGCCAGGTAGAGACCCCCGGGCTGGCGGGCGCCGCGGTCGTCGTCGCCGTTCCAGACGACCATCTGCTCGCCCGCGACGGCCGGCCCGGCCAGCAGCGTGCGCACGCGGTGGCCGCGCAGGTCGATGATCTCCAGGCGGGCGACGGCGGCCTCGGGCAAGCGGAACCAGAATTCGAGATCCGGGCCGGCGTCCCGCGCGACGCGCAGGTCGAAGACCGACGGTGCAGAGCCCGGCACGGCGGTGGCGACCGGCAGCGCGACGTGCTGGTCGCCGGGGTAGTCGGCCAGGTCCGGCGCCATTCCGGGATCGGTCAGCGTGCCGCCGAGGCCCGGCAGCCACTGGCTGGTGAGCGTGCCGTCGGTGCGCAGCAGGAAGGCCGCCAGCTGCGGGGCCGCCCCCTCGCCGGGCACCAGACCCACGCTGAGCGCAGGCAGGTAGATCTCGAAACCGGTCAGCGCGGTGGCCGCGGCCGCCGCACTGGTCGCGGTCACACCGGCGGTGTTGCGGTTGTCCAGCGCCACTTGGATCCCGTGGGGGTTGTCGCCCCCGGCGAGCAAGCCCGTACCGCTGCCCACGACGCCCGCGCCGCGGTAGGTCTTCACGGCGCCGCCACCCGCCGGCAGCGTGTACTGGTCCACGTAGATGTTGCCGGCATACGCGTTGATGAACAGCAGCTGGTCCGGCGCGAAGCCGTCGTCCAGGCGCAGCCCGCTCAACAACTCGGGGCCGCTGGGCGGGACGGGCACGCCGTCCAGATCCAGGACCGTCTGGCCGCCGGGCGCGGTGTCCAGCAGCAGGCAGAGGCCGGTGCCGTCGGTGGCGAGGTTGCCGGTCACCCCGACGAAGAGCGAGTCGCCCGACACGCGCGCGAACAGGCGGTCCAGCTCCGAGACGTTGTCGCCCAGGTTGGTCGGGGTGTCCTGCGCAACCAGGGGCGGCGCCAGGTCCGCCACGGCGAGGCCGTCCAGCAGGCTCGCCGGCGGCTCCGGAGCGGTCACCGCGACCTGCAGCAGCCGGTAGCCGTAGGCGCCGAGGGTCAGCGGGTAGGCGCTCTTGTTGGCGTCGGTGAGCGGGGTCAGCGTCGCGCCGGTGAGCAGGTCCGTCGGGACGGTCGCGCCGCCGGCGACCGCGAAGCCGCCGAGGTCCAGCGTCAGGGTCCGCGACGAGCCGCTCACGTTGATCGCGACCAGGACCTGCTGGTCCTGGTGGTCGCGCGCGAAGGCCCAGACGGAGGCCGCGCTCGCCGTCACCGGCGCATAACCGCCTCGTCGCAAGGCGACGCTGGCCCGGCGGGCGGCGATCAGCTCACGGTAGGCCTCCAGCAGGGAGCCGGACACGCCCTGCTGCTCGGCGACGCTGCGGCCGTCGTTGTTCTGCGAGATGCGGCCCGCGTAGGCGGCGGCGTTGAGCACGAAGTAGTTGCTCATCGGCGGGCCGGCCACGGCGTTCCACTTGAAGGGCTCGCGCATGGGGATGTCGGCGGCGTCGCCCGCGTAGCTCGTGTTCTTGGCGCCGCGCATGCCGATCTCGTCGCCGTAATAGAGGTTCGGGGTGAAGGGCTGGGTCAGCAGGACCGCCGCGGCGGCCTTGCCCTTGGCGAACGAGTCGCCGATCGAGGTGGCCAGGCGGCCGACGTCGTGGTTGCCGATCGTGCAGAGGAAGGTGCCGTCGACCGCGGCCGCGTCGCGGGCGGCGACCGTCGCGGCCATCGACGAGTACAGCGGCCCGGCGTCCTCCCAGCTCAACGCGTCGCGGGCGGCGAACTCGAAGGGCTTGGTGAAGGCGGCGTCCATCCCGGGGAACAGGTCGGTGCCGTAGCTGCCCCAGTCGGCCTGCTCGGCGAAGACGACCACATCGGGGTTGACCGCGCGCAGCGCCGCGCGCCAGGGCGCCCAGAACGAGCCGATGTGGTAGCCCCAGCCGTCGGGCCCGTTGGGGTAGGTCGACCAGACGTGGTCGAGCCGGTAGCCGTCCAGGCCGTCGGCGAAGTCGCCGTCATCGTCGGGATCGAGCCAGTGCTGCGCCCACTGCGTGACCAGGTCCACGGGGTGGGGGTCGCGCAGGTCCCACCAGATCTGCCGCACCGTGGCGCCGTTCCAGGTGGTGAAGGTCGAGCCCTGGTACTGCGTGTTGGCCGCGTCGGTGAAGGCCAGCCAGTCGTCGTAGACGCTGCCTGGGTTGGCGTAGGCGTCCTGGAAGTAGACCGCGTCGCGGCTCACCCCGTAGGCCACGAAGTCCACGAACACCTTGATCCCGGCCGCGTGCGCCGCCTCCAGGAACGATATCAGCGCCGCCTCGTCCCCGAACCACGGGTTGAGCTGGTCCGCCGGCCCGTGCTGGTAGCCATGATAGGCCGCCGACGGAAAGATCGGATTCAGCCAGATCGCCGTCACCCCGAGCCCCTGCAGGTACGGCAACGACGCCGTCAGCCCCCCGAAATCCCCGAACCGCTGCGCATCGTTGTTCCCGTCCCGCCACGCGATCGGCATGATGTGATAGAAGACTTCGTCCGGCAGATCCGCCACCGCCGCCCGAGCAGGAGCGTCCGCGGCGAGGCAGGCGCAGATCAATGCGATCGACAGAATACGGCTGACTCTCATCGAACGTGTCCTTCCAGATGCGCAGTGGATCGTGATCGCTGGATGCTCCCTGCTCGTCCAGAGGGGTCATCTCGCCCGGGACATGCCATTCCCGTCGTGACGGGGGTGTCCCGGAGGCTCTGGAGCCAGGATGGTGGAAGGGCCGGAGGGTCAAGCGCGCCGGGCACAGGAGGTGCCCGGCGCGCGTCCCCCGTCACGACGGGAATGGCATGTCCCGGGCGAAGGATCCCCTCGCGACGAGCAGGCACCATCCACCGATCACGAACCCAAGGATACCATGGATCGCTCAGCCCAGTTTCTTCACGAAGACGTATTTGTCGTCCCCGGGCCCGTAGAAGTCCGCGAACACCGCCCCCGTCGCGTAGTCGCACCGCTCGTAGAACTTGCGCGTGCTGACGTACTGGGCCTTCCCGCTGGTCTCGGCGTACACGCCCGTGCCGCCGAGCGCGCGGATGCGTCGCTCGCATTCCTGCAGGAGGCGACGGCCGAGGCCGGCGCCCTGGGTGTCGGGGTGCACGGCGATCCAGTAGAGGTCGTAGCTGGACAGCGTGCAGGGGATCAGGCCGTAGCAGGCATAACCGTCGAGGCGGCCGGCGCCGTCGGCGTAGAGGAACTCGTAGCCGCTGGCCGGGCCCCTCTGCAGGCGCTCCTCGACCAGTTCGGCGGCGATCGCCACCTCCGACGGGGAGAAGTAGCCGGTGGCCGCGGCCAGGTCGCGCACGGCGGCGACGTCGTCGGGGCGGGTCTCGGTGCGGAATTCGGCGGCGGTCTTCATCGCGATCACGCTCCGGGGACGGCCGCGAGGATGCGCGCGACCGCGTCGTCGAAGGAAAGGCCCGCGCGCGCGACGGCGGCCTGGAAGCCGGCGTCCGCGGACAGGCAGGGGTTCGCGTTCGCCTCGAGGATCCAGGGCTCCCCGGCGGCGTCCACGCGGAAGTCCACGCGCGCCCAGCCGCGCAGGCCGAACAGTTCCCAGCAGGCCTGGGCCTGGTCGCGCAGGCGCGCCAGCAGCGGCGCGTCGGCGGGCGCGAGGTCGAAGGTGCGCACGGTGTGCGAGTACTCGAAGGAGTCCGCGTCCCACTTCGCGGCGTAGCCCACGATGCGCGGCTTGTCCGGCGGGTAGTCGACGAAGGTCAGCTCGGCCGGCGGCAGCACCTGCGGGCCGTCGGGGCCGTCGAGCACCGAGAGGTTGAACTCGCGGCCGTCGACGAAGGCTTCGGCGAACCAAGGAGCGCCGGGGCGGCCGGCGCGTGCGGCCAGGGCCGAGCGCAGGGACGCGGGGGCGGCCGCCACCACCGCGTCGTCGTCCATGCCGAGGGAGGCGTCCTCCCACACCGACTTCACCAGGCAGCGCGCGGGTGCTGCGGCCCCGCCGCCGGCGGCGACGAGCCGGCCGCGGCGCAGCTCGTACCAGGCGGGCGTGGGCAGGCCCGCGCCGGCCAGCAGCTGCTTGGCGAGGATCTTGTGCGAGGTGGTGAACATGGCCTCCGACGGGCAGCCGGCGTAGCGTACGCCCAGCGCGTCCAGCAGGGCGGGCACGACGTGGATCAGGCGCCCCTCTCCCCCCAGGCTCTCCACGAGGTTGAAGACGAGGTCGGGGCGCGCATCGGCGAGGCGTCCGCTCAGCCCGGGCAGGTCCAGGTCGCAGCCCAGGGCGGCGGGTTCGTGGCCCAGGCGCGCGAGGGAGGCGGCGATCGCCGCGACCTGGTCGAGCACGTCGCGCTCGTCGGGCGCTGCGTCGGCGGCGACCGCGTTATGCAGGATCAGGATCCGCATGCAGCAGCTCCGCGCGCAGGGGGGGGATCTCGCCGCGGCGCGTCGCGGCCGACTCGACGATGCTGCCGATGAGGTCGGCGTAGGGCAGGCCCTTGGCCGCGGCGATCATCGGCAGGTCCGAGTGCCCGGGGTGCAGGCCGGCCAGGGGGTTCAGCTCCATGATCTGGGGCTCGCCCCGCG
>Ga0172375_10003559_pt1 | contig 23544 bp, 8 predicted proteins | sample LakKiv1m_FD_114537 | JGI IMG/M metagenome (GOLD analysis project Ga0172375, IMG submission 114537) | Freshwater microbial communities from Kabuno Bay, South-Kivu, Congo - kab_092012_11.1m | ecosystem: Environmental > Aquatic > Freshwater > Lake | place: Democratic Republic of the Congo... | reverse complement strand
GGGGCCCTCGGGGACATGGGTGAAGGTACCATCCCCATGGTTGTGGAAGATCCCCTTCCCGGCCATCAGGTCCGCGTAGCCATCATCGTCGTAGTCACCCCAGGCGCAGGTTTCGCCACCGGCGTCCTTCAGGCCAGCCGCCTCGGTCACGTCCTCGAACTCGGCGGAGGCGGGCACCGTGAGCGCGGGCAGGGCGGGCCGGGCCAGGCGCCGGCAGCCCGCCGCCGCCACCGCCAGGAGCGCCAGCAGCACAACCGCCGGAAGACGGCCGGACAGGACCCGGCCGTGCGTCGCCGCCGGACTCCCCCCGGCGGCCTGGCGGAGGGTAGGTGGCCGTACTCTCGGCACGAGGTCCATCGCGTCATGCTCCCTTCTCTCCCGCACGGCACCACACTGGGCCCGTGGGACGCTCCTGCTCAGGGCCCTCGGCTTGCCCGCATCCGGGCGCTCGCCTCGCCCGGCGGCACTACCGGTCCGGCTCCGAGGTGACGACATAGCACGATACAGGGCCAGCGGCATCGAGCACCTCGAGCCGCAGCCCGGCCGGGGTGGCTGCCCACAGGACCGGCCGGGAGGTGCCATCGTCACGGACCTCCAGGACACCCGCAATACGCTCCCTGGCAGCGACCTCGACCAAGCCATCGGCGATGCTGGCCAGCCAGCGTCGGGAGCCAGCGCGGAGCAGCAGCACCTTCAGTTCGGGACCCTGGCCTGCCAGTGGCAAACCCATGGCGACGACCGTGCCATCGGCAGCGGTCCGCACTGCCACGTGCTGCGTCGGGTCGTAGAGGCAGCGGCCGTCGGCCTGGAGGGGAGCCTGCCTGGCCAGACTGAAGATGGCCCCCAGGCGCGAGGCCCAGACCGGGGAGAGAGGGACCGGCGCGTTGCGACGGTCGCCGCGGTACAGGCTGCTCATCAGGGTCAGCGGCCCCCACACCGCACGCTCGATGACCTGCACGGGAAGGTAGTCCTCGTAGGCATTCCAGTCGTCACACTCGGCCCATTCCCCGAAAGCCAGGACGGTGGCCGCCCGCCGCCGGAAGAGCTCCGGGTCCGCGGTCCAGTCCTCGTTGAGCCGGCAGACATCCTGTACCCGACCGAAGAGGGGGTTGGTGCTGCTGCCGGTGAGCAGAGCTCCCGGCTTGGCGGCCTTGACCGTGTCATAGACGAAGCGCAGGACCCGTGCCCGGTACTGCTCGCCGGCGCCCCAGGCCGGGTCTCCGGGCACGGTCCAGACCGGGGCGCTGGTGTAGGCGAAGTCGAGCTTGATCCCGTCGACGTCCCAGCCCTCCGGGGCCAGATATGAGCGCACCTGCCGAGCCAGGTACTCACGGGCCCCGGTGACGGTGAAGTCGAGCAGCCCGTTGGAGGCGTCGTAGAGCGCCAGGCGCCCGGAAGCATCGTGCACGAGCCACTCAGGATGGTCCGCCAGCTCCTTCGCCGAGAGGGGCCCCCAGTGCGGCTGCGTCCACAGAAGCACGTGCCGGCCCTGATCGTGCAGACGCGTTACGGTGTCTCTGGGGAGCTGCCACCAGCCGGCATCGAGAGTGATGATGGGTGTGTCGATGGAACGCTCGGCCAGTGCGGAGAGCCAGCCGGCGAGGTTCCCCCCGGTGAGGGTACTGGTGTCACCGCAGCGCTGCAACTGGCCGGCATACACCTCGTCGCCCCAGGTACAGTACTCAGGGCCGCTCCACCAGGGCTCCCACAGGCTCCGCGGTGACGGCGGAGCCATGGCCAGGTAACGGTCAAGGATGTCCTGCCGGGAGTCGCCGACCAGCAACGCCAGACGAGGCCCGACCGTCCAGCCGTCGGCGGAGCCAGGGGCCTCGGTGGCCAGCAGGAAGGGGCAACTGAACGAATCCGCCCACCACTCGACCCGCAGGCCATCCTCCGCGCGTGGCAGGTCCAGCGTGCCGAGCACCCACCAGCCGGCAGCCCCCTCGATGGCCACCAGGTACGGCGGCAACTGAAAGCGCCCGCCGGTGGTGACGTTCTCAGGGACCTGCTCACGCGTGCGATCCTGGCAGGTCAACGACACCGTGAAGCGCCCCGGCAGCGGGCGCGGGACACCGTCGGCACACCAGTGATGCAACCGACTCCCCTCGCCGCTGGCAAGCGTCCAGCCGACCTGGCCCGTGACCGCATCGACGACGGCGCGCGGCCCAAGCACGCAGGGCCCCCGCCACAGACCGCCGGCACCATCCCGGTTGGCGATGCGGACCTCGATGACCGACTCCGGTCCGGCGCCGGATACGGTGGCGGGGACGGGGTATCGCCGGGGTGTCTCCCAGGAACTCGTGCCCCGGTCCAGGGGGGTCCTGCCGACTTCGGTGCCGTTCACCAGACAGACGTCCTCATCGTCAGCCCCGCCCAATGCCAGGACCTGGGCTTCCGGCACGCCAGGGACCCGCACTGCGCGCCGGTAGACGAAGGACCCCGCGCCCGAGACGTACCCAGGGACCGGCGCCGGGAGCCAGGGCGCATCAGCCGCCGCCGCGCGCATCGCCCAGAGCCCATCCAGGTCTACACAGCCGGCCGCCAGGCGCCCGCCGTAGACCAACCGCACCAGCCGCGGCACCGGGCCGCGCCAACGCACGCGGACCTGCACCTCGAGGCAGTGTTCGCGAAAGGTCGCCGTCTCATGCTGTTCGGCGACGGGAGAGGGTGGCGGGAGGGCGAACTGCCAGTGCCACAGGGTCACGCCTGCAGCGACCTCTACGCGAGGGGCTGCGGGCATCCGTGGGGGCGCTGGCCACGCCGGCAACGCGGGATCCGCGGCCGTGCAGGACGCACCCACGGGCCACCAGGCGAGACGCCGCCCGGCGGGGCTCTGGATCTCGAGGCCGCCCTGATGCCAGGACGCCCGGTAGGACTGCGTGACGACCTCCTGGCCGCAGACCGCGGGCAACGTGAGCCAGAGGACAGAACACCAGAAAACCGAGCCCGCGAACCGCCCGCCCCGGTCGGATCGGGTGAACTGCGGGGTGACGTGAATGCCCGCCAGCCCTGTCTTCATGCTGTGCCGTGCGTCCATCGGGTCTTGCCTTGCATGTGCCGCCCCGGCGCGCCCACAACCACTCGCCAACCTAAGGTGTCTACGGGTGTCGCTCAACTGCCGCCGCGACAGTCTGGGAGAGCTGAGAGCGGAGCAGCGCAGGCCGCCAGCCGCACCGGGGCACGGCGGCGGCCCGTGTCTGCGCCAGCCCCAGGGGCCGCGAGCCAGGGGACCGCTACACCCTCGCGAATCCGCACTACATTGGGCGGCGTCGGTCTGCCGGCGGCACCGCACCAGCCAGCCTACCGCGGTCTCGCGCGGGTGACCCCACGAGCCCTGGGAAAACAGTATGCACGAGCGCCTGTGGTACACGAAACCGGCCGCCGACTGGAGCGAGGGACTGCCCATCGGCAATGGCCGCCTGGCAGCCATGGTCCTGGGCAGTTGCCCGCGCGAACGCCTGGCGCTGAACCACGAGTGGCTGTGGGATGGCCTGCACCGGTTTCGCGATGTCGAGGACTCGGCGCAGCACCTGCCCGAGGTGCGACGGTTGCTCCTGGCCGGCGACTACGAGCAAGGCACGGTGTCGGCAAACCGCTACTTCGGCGGTGGGGGCGGCATCAGCGGCCGGCCAGCGCGGGTGGACTCGTTCCAGACCGCCGGCGACCTGATCGTCGAGTTTCCGCACCGTCCCTGGCATCACTACGTCCGCGACCTGGATCTGGCCAGCGGCATCGCGACGGTCCACTACGGCGCGGTTCGTCGCGACGGCGCCCACTACCGCCGGGAGGTCCTGGCCCACCTGACGGAGGACGTGATCCTGGCCCGCTTCACCTGCGACGGCAAGCCGTTTTCCTGCACGCTTTGGCTGGACCGCCTGCACGATCCGGGCTGCACGCTCCGGCGCGAGGCCAACCCAGCCGGACTGCGCATGCATGGCGGTATCCGCGACGGCATCTCCTTCGAGGTGGCGGCAGAGGTGCACGCGACCGGCGGTAGCGTCACCGTCCTCGAGGGCACCAAGCTTGCCGTCACGGACACTACCGAGGTGCTGGTCGCGATCGACATCGGGACCTCCGCGCTGGGCCGTTCGCCTGCCGATGAGTGTGCTTCCCACCGGCTCTCGACGCGCGACTGGGAGACACTGCTGCGCAGCCATCTGGCCGAGCATGCCCGCCACTACGGTGGCATGGGCCTCGACCTGCCTCTTGCAGAGCCCGACCTGCCCACCGACGAGCGCCTGCGCCGACGACGCGCCGGACATGCCGACCCGGGGTTGGCCCTCCTGTACTTCAACTACGGGCGTTACCTCCTCTGCGCCTCCTCCGCCAGGGCCACCCTCCCAGCTACCCTCCAGGGACGCTGGTGCGAGGAACTGGAGCCCTGCTGGAACAGCGACCTGCACCAGGACGTGAACCTCCAGATGGCCTACTGGGGCGCGGAGCCCGGCGGCCTCCAGGCCTATGCGGAAGCCCTCTTGCAGCACATCGAGAGGCAGGTCCCCCATGGCCGCGAGGCCGCCCGGAAGGTCTACGGTTGCCAGGGCATATGGCTTCCCATACAGACCGATCCGTGGGGCCGTTGTACCCCCGAGTCCGATGGCTGGGCCGTGTGGATCGGGGCGGCGGCATGGCTCTCCCAGCACCTCTGGTGGCACTACGAGTTCAGCCTCGATGAGGGGTTCCTCCGCGAGCGCGCCTACCCCGTACTGAAGGAGGTCGCCGCCTTCTACGAGTCCTACCTCATCGAGGACGCCCAAGGCAGCCTGCTGATCGTGCCGTCCCAGTCACCCGAGAACCGCTTCCGAAACAGCGGCCCCAGGTGCCCAGTCAGCCTCTGCGTCAACGCCACCATGGACGTCGAGCTGGCCCGCGATGCCCTGGAGCATGCGGCCACCGCGGCCGGGATCCTCGGCCTGGACCCGGACCGGGAGCAGCGCTGGCATGAACTATGCAAGCGTCTGCCGCCCTTAAAGATAGGGTCCAATGGCCAGCTCCTGGAGTGGAACGACGAGTTCGAGGAGGTCGAGCCAGGCCACCGCCACATCTCACACCTCTATGGTCTCTACCCGGGTGACCAGATCTCGCCCCACCGGACCCCGGAGCTCTTTGCCGCCGCCATGCGGTCCCTGGAACTGCGGCTGCAGGCCATGGGCGGCCACACGGGCTGGAGCCGTGCCTGGGCCGCCTGCTGCTTCGCACGCGCGGGTCGCGGCGACGAGGCCCTGAGCCACGTCGAACACCTGGTCACCGACTTCGCCACGGATGCCCTGCTGGACCTGCACCCGCCGCGCATCTTCCAGATCGACGGCAATCTCGGCGGCATGGCAGCCGTGCTGGAGATGCTCATCCAGAGCTACCACGGCGAGATCCACCTGCTGCCCGCCCTGCCCTCGGCCTGGCCTACGGGCAGCGTGCGAGGTCTGCGGGCCCGGGGTGGTTTCGGGGTGGACATCGCCTGGGCCGAAGGCAGGCTGACGCGGGCCGCCCTGCGGGCCACCGTCAGCCACGAGTGCACAGTCTACGACCCCGCTTCCCGCCTGGACGTGCGCGCAGCCGATGGCGCCAGCGTGCCCGGGCGGCGGGCGGCAGGGCGTCTGACCTTCCCCGCAGTGGCCGGCCAGGCTTACACGGTCATGCCCATGGCGTGAGATAGGCGCCCTGGTCCGTCGGATCGGTCAGATCGGCCAGATCCGCCGCCTTCACCCGAGCGGCGATCCCCGCGCGCCGGTTTGCATCCTGGCCAAGCCGCTGGTATTCTGCCGGGGTTTCGCAACGGGCGAACGAATGAGAGTCTTCGGCATCATCCTCCTGGCGCTGGCGGGGGCCTCGGTGTTGGCTTGGGCCATCCGACCGGCCCCGGCGCCGCCTGGGGTTACGCCGCTGGTCTGGGTCAGCGACGATAACCCCGCGCGGCGCGGCCACATCGAGCAGTTCAACCGCCTGCACCCCGACCTGCAACTCCGCCTCGATCCCGACAACGGCGGCATGGAGAAGGTCATCGTCCAGTCCCTGGCTGGCGTCGGGCCGGACCTCTTCGACTGCTACGGTCCCCAACAGTTGGCCTCGTACGTCAAAGCGGGGATCGCGTGGGACGTGACCGCAGAGCTCCAGGCGCTGGGGGTCGACCCCCGCCAGGACACCTGGGAGGCCGTGCACCCGCACGTGTTCTACGAGGGGCGCGCCTACGGCTTCCCGGCGAATGTCTCCGTCGACGTGCTCTGGTTCAACAAGGATGTCTTCGACCGCCTCGGGGTGCCCTACCCCACGAACCGCCCCTGGACCTGGGAGGAGTTCATCCCCCTGGCTCAGAAGCTGACCGTGCGCGAGGACAATGGCCGCATCCGTCACTTCGGTCTCTGCTTCGACACCTGGGTCTGGAAGCTCTTCCTGCACCAGTGGGGTGGCCGTGTCTACAGCCCCGACGGCACGCGCTGCACGTTGGACTCGCCGGAGGCCATTGCCGCCATGCAGTTCACCCAGGATCTGATCTATCGGTACAAAGTGATGCCCTCGCCGGCGGACGAGGAGGCCCTGGCGCAGCAGGGCGGGTGGGGGTCAACCTCGATCAAGTTCCTGGGCTCAGGCCGTATCGCCACGGCCATCGGGGGGCGCTGGTGGCTGTGCACGCTGCGTGATTACAAGGGCTTGCGCCTGGGCGCGGTCGAGATGCCGCACGGACCCATACGGCGGTTCTGGGGCTATGGGAAGAGCACCCTGGTCAACCGCAACAGCCCCCGGCGCAAAGAGGCCCTCGAGTTCCTGCGCTACATGACCGGCCTGCCCTACAACCGTCTGATCAACCAGCAGGCCGATGGCCTGGCCCCCATGATCAGGCACTGCGGCGACGAGACACTGGCCAATCCGCAGTTCCCGCAGGAGGACTACCACGCCGTCTTCCGCGATGTCATGCCGCTGGGCGCGCCGGAGCAGATCAGTCCCTTTGTCAACGCCGCGGCTGCCGAACGGATCATCAGCATCCAACTGGACCTGGTGCGGCGCAATGCCAAGAGCGCCGCCGACGCCATGCGCTCAGCCGCGGAGGAGGTCAACGAGGAAATTGCCAAGACGCTGCGGCGTAACCCCTCGCTGCGACGGCAGTATGAACGCCTGACCGCCAAGGCCATCCCGACGCCGATGACCGGTACCGAGGGAGGTGGCCGGCCATGACCCGCGCCCCCCAGGCCAGCACTCCCCCTCGCCCCGCGGCCCGGCAGAACACCACCGCGGCGCTGCTCTTCTTGGCGCCGAACTTCCTCGGCTTCCTGGTGTTCACCGCGGGACCGGTACTGTTCTCCCTGGTGGTCAGCTTCTCGAACTGGAACCTGCAGCGCACGGAGCCCTTTGGCTGGATCGGCCTGGGGAACTTCCGTGAGTTACTGACCGACCCGCGTTTCTGGCTGTACTTCCTCAACACGCTGTACCTGATGCTGGGGATCCCGGTCTCCATCGCCGGATCGCTGTTCGTGGCGCTGCTGATGAACCAGAAGCTGCGCGGCATCATCGCCTACCGCACGCTGTTCTACCTGCCCAGTTTCACCAGCGGCGTCGCCCTCATGATCCTGTGGAAGGCCCTCTACAACCCCGACTTCGGGCCCGTCAACGCCGGCCTCGGGGCCCTGCGCGACCTGCTTGGGCTGAGTGCCGTGGAACTGCCGCGCTGGCTGGGCTCCATGACGAACCTCATCGGTCTGCACCCCGAGGAAGTCCGGCTGACCTGGCAGTACCTCGGGGTCGGCGCCCGCGATGCGATCATCATCATGGGCATCTGGACCGCTATCGGCGGCAACACCATGCTGCTGTACCTGGCAGCGCTCAGCAACCTGCCCCAGGAGTTGACGGAGGCCGCCGAAATCGACGGCGCCGGCAAGTGGCAGGTCTTCCGGCATGTGGTCTGGCCGCAACTCGCCCCCACCACCTTCTTCGTCGTCATCATGAGCGTGATCGGCGGCCTTCAGGGCGGCTTCGAGCAGGCCCGTATCATGACCGGCGGCGGACCGGCAGGCACCACCACGACCCTGAGCTACTACATCTACAACAAGGCCTTCACTGAGTTCCAGATCGGCTATGCCTCGGCCGTCTCCTGGGTACTCTTCGTGATGATCTTCGTGTTCACGCTGATCTACTGGAAAGCAGGCAGCAAGGAACTCAGCTACTGACCCCGCCGCCCCCGCGGCGGGGGAAGGCTCAAGAGCCAAGGCTCAAGAGCCAAATCCAAAATAGGAAATCCGGAATCTGAAATCTGAAACCTGAAACCTGAAACTCAGGACTCAGAACCCGACCCCAACCCCCGTGAACGCCGCACCCACACTACCCCATGGCCGGCATGCCACCTGGTGGCACCGCCACGGGCGCCGGCTGGCCAGCCACCTGTTCCTGGTGTTCCTGGCCCTGACGACGTTGGCGCCCTTCCTGTGGATGGTCCTCGCGAGCTTCAAGCCGCTGGCCGAGGTCGAGCAGCTCAATCCGCTGCCCAGCGTCTGGCAGCCGCAGAACTACCCCCAGGTATTCCGCAAGATCTCGTTCGCGCGCTACTACTTCAACAGCGTCTTCATCGCCGCCTGGGTGACCTTCCTGCAGTGTTTCACCAGCGCTCTGGCGGCTTTTGCCTTCTCACGGCTGCACTGGCGCGGGCGGGATACGGTGTTCAAGCTCTACCTGGCCACCATGATGATCCCGGGTGTCGTCACCATGATTCCGAACTACACGCTGATGGTCCGCCTGCACCTGCTCGACTCCTACCTTGGGCTGATCGTGCCGGCCTCGTTCAGCGCCTTCGGGACCTTCCTGTTGCGGCAGTTCATGCTGACCATCCACCCGGCCCTCGACGAGTCGGCCGAGATCGACGGGGCCAGTCCCTGGCGCGTCTTCACCGACATCATCCTGCCGCTGGCCCGGCCGGGGTTGCTTACCCTGGCGATCCTCACGTTTATGGGCACCTACGGCTCGTTCTTCTGGCCCCTGATCATGATCAAGAGCGATTACCTCCGCACCCTGCCCATCGGGATGCTCTACTTCGACAGTGTCTACGGCAAACAGACCAACCTGCTCATGGCGGCCAGCGTGATGAACATTGTGCCCCTGATCATCCTCTTCGTGTGCACCCAGAAGTTCCTGGTCAAGGGCATCCAACTCGGCGCGGTGAAAGGCTAGCGGCGAAGCCGGCCGGGCGGCTGACGTCACCGAACGACGCCACCACGACGACGCGGGACGCCGTGTCTGTCCGTGACCCCCGAGTCGCTGCTCCTCAAGGAGTGTGCCCGTGCCGACGCCGGCAATAGCCTTCTTGGGCACGGCTTCGCCTTCACCATGGTCACCCCTTCCGACCCCGCCGGCAGCAGTGTCGGCGCCAACTGCTCGCGCTACTGGAGCGCTCCTGGCATGGGCCGCTGCGGCGGCAAGGGGTGCGCGCCTTCGCCGGTACGGAGAGCCGTTTGCACGCGCAGGCACGTGTGGGTATGGTTACGGAGCACTGACGACCACGAGAGAGTCCGGATGCCGCTGTGCCCTGTCCTCGGCTGGGAGGCCGGGACGGCTACAGCTCCGAGTTGCGGCCTCGGCGCAGGAGTAGTCCATGCCTAGAGGCGGACGACTGGCCTGGGGGTGGCTGCCACGGTTGGCCGCAAGCCTGCTGGCGCTGGCGGAGTTGGTCTGCTGCAGCCCTGTCCGCGGCCAGGGCACGAGCCCGGCATCGGCCCCGGTCCCCTTCCACCTGTTCCTGCTCGATGACTCGGCCTCCATGGAAGCCGATGACGACGGCAGTCTGACAGGGATCTCCGAGGACGCCCGTCGCCGGGTGCGCCTGCGCAATGCCCTGGGCGGCTTCCTTGGCGGTGCCACGGGATGCGAGATCGAGTTGGTGACCTTCGGAGCCAGCATCGGGCGCTGCCCAGTGGCGATGCTCCGGAATCCAGGCGATGGCACTGCCCTCGTCGCCGAGATGGAGTCACGCTTCGGCTCCATGATGCGTGGCGAACCAGGTACCCGCCTCTATGAAGTGCTCTGCCGGACGCTGCCGGAGGTCAGAGATCGGGTCACGGGGGCGCCCCATGGTCCCGTCTTCATCCACCTGTACACCGACGGTGAGGACAACGATCCTGACGGCGCGGCGCCGGCAGAGGCGGCCCGGAAGCAGAGGGAGCGACTGGACACGATCCGGGCGTTGCTCGGGGAACTGTGTGCGCTGCGCGGCGGCACCGGCGAGGGCAAGGCCCCGGCGGTGCGCTACTCGGAGCCCCTGGTGTCGCTGGAGTACCTCGCCTTCGGAAACGCTTTCGACCGCGGCCTGCGCCGCGTACTCGACCAGTACAGGGACTGCCTCCAGATCGTCGAAGGGGACATCCGGAAACTCGTCAGGTGGTCCTGCACGCCCACGAGCATCACGCTGCAGAGCTTCTCCGAAGAGCCATCGCAGGAGGAGACGCTTGCGCTGTACCCAGCGCTCGAGGTCCCCGGCTACGCGGCCGACATCGATGCCACCGGGCTTCCCCCCGGGATCAGACTGACCGCTCCCTCTCCTCTCGGGATCGGGAGAGGACTGGCGGCCAAGCTCACGTTCACCGGAACACCCGCGTGCGATGGGCTCAGCGGCGAACTGGTGATCACGGCGAGGGACCCGGAGGACCCGGCGCAGAGACGCTACCGGCTGCAAGACCCGGTGCTGAAGGTGCCGGTCGCCGTGGCCAAGGCCACGCCGTTGCGCCTGGAGTGGGACGGGATCGAGGGCGGCAGTGAGGCCAGTATCCCGCTACTGGTCCATGAGGCGCGCGGCGTGAAGATCAGGGTCGTGAACGGTCCCCTCAAGGGGGCACTGACCTGGGAGTGTGCAGAACCGATCCGCTGGGCCCCGGGGGAACCGAAGCAGACGATCCTGTTCGGGCGTGAGGGCGAGTATGCCATTACCGTGACGGGCACGAGCGCGCGCCTGGGTGCGAGTGGCCAGGCGCAGGTCGCCCAGGCGAAGCTGATCGCCAAGGTGGTCGACTGGGGTGGCTACTTCAAATCGTACGCGAAGCCCGTGGTTGCGGGTCGGCCCGTGGATATTGAGTTCGTGCCCGTCGGCGATGTGGATGTAGCCCAGTCACGGTGGACGGTCGGCGGCACGGAACCAGACAGGAGCTGGCTGTGCGCGGACCGGGCGCGGCTGAAGTGCACCTTCGCGCAGCCTGGCAGGCAAGAGCTACGGGTCCGGATGTTCAGCAGCCGCAGGGGTGCGAACCTACCCCCCAAGGAACTGGGCCCGCTGACGGTCGATGTCGTCCCAGCGCCGGCCATCCGAGTGATCCGTCCGACCCCTGGCGCCGTCGTCTACTCGGGTCGGGGGGTCCCCTTCGAGGTAGCGAACGCGGACGAGTTCCGGGACTTGGCCTGGACCATCGACAGGCTCAAGTACCCGGTCTGCCTGGGGGCGAGATCCTACCTTCACGAGTTCGCGCCGGGCCAGGAGGGAGACAAGACCGCGGTGGTACGGGGCACGTCCGTCCAGGACGGACAGAGCTATGAAGCCCAAGTGGCCTTCCGCGTCAGGGCGCCGCGGGAACTGCGCATCGCCTCGCCACAGCAACACCAGCAGTTCATGCTGCCGCCCACGGGCACGGTGAGCGTCCCCTTCGCCATCGAGCCCCAGAGCCTTGCGGGGCTGAAGAGGGAGACCATCGCCTGGGCCCTGCCTTCGCCAGGGGGACGGGTGGAGCGGCGGGAGGAGGCACCCCAGTGCGAGTACGGCGACGAGTACCGCGGCACGGCCACGGTGCAGGCGCAGACCGTGGACGGCGAACCGGTCATGGCGAGCGTTTCGTTCAGCGTCGTCAGGGGTATCGGCCTTCTGATCCGCAAACCGCCCAGCAACAGCACGGTGAACGCCTGCACGCCGGTGATCTTCGAGCTGGCGTCGCCGGAAGCCTTCCAGGACGTGAAGTGGGCGGTCGGTAAGGAGGCCGCGCTGGACGGTGGCAGTGTGGAGCACATCTTCCGGCAGACGGGAGACGTGACGGTGACGGCTACCGCTCGCGCACGCCACAGTGGCCAGGGCTTGTCGGCCAGTCTCGTCCTGCACGTCGCCCCCCCCGAACTCAGGATCCTGGAACCTGTGGCCGGACAGCGTGTTAGTGCGGGGCAGCCGTTCAGGGTTACCCCAACCCTTCGCGGCACGGTGGAGGACCTGGTGTGGGCCTTCGCGGACGCCAAGGGCGTGCCGGTGACCCCGCGTGACGAAGGCCCCGCCCTCGTCTCCCTGGGGCAGGTCGGTGTCCACCGGGTGTCGGTGAAGGGAAGGACTTGCCTGGGTGAGCTGACCGATGCCGTCGAGGTCGAGGTGGTCCTGGAGCCCTGCGTGGCCCGCCTCAACGCTTCCTCAGCGCCTCCCTACTGGGTCCACACCCGTGTCGGGTTCGAGGTCGTCGGCTGCCCGGTGGACCAGGTGGCCTGGACGGTGGACGGCGCTCGGTGGCCGGAGGGGGGCCCTGGCATTAGCCCGCCGATGGACACCCATGGCACACACCGGATCACAGCCACACCGGTCTCTGGCGGTGTACCGGGGCAGACCCTCGCCATCGAGGTCCCGGTGGTCACGCACGGCCTCGAGGCCAGGCCCGTGGTCATGCGGAACGAGAAGGCCGTGACCTCTGTCCACCAGGGGGAGTTGGTCGGCCTCCGCAACCAGGCCAGCGACGCCAGTGACATCACCAAGACCACCTGGGAGCACGTCCTGCCCGGCGCAGACCCCGCCGGGCAGGTGCTCGACAAGCCGCAGGCGGAGGTCCCTGAGCGCGGGACCCATACCTTCCGCCTGCGGGTCGAGGGCTATCCGGACACCGCCGGCAACACCGACCGCCGGACCGCCGAGGTCCTGCTCCAGGTGCGGCGCTGGGCCCCGGTGCCCTTCGCCCTGGGGGCCCTGGCACTCCTCGTGGCTGCGGTGGTGTCGCTCATCGGTGTCGTCAGGTACTTCGGCTGGAACCAGCCGCGCTTCTGGGAGGTCCACTACGCGGAGCGTGCCGGCCAGGCAGAGGTGCGGGACCCCGTGGTGCTGGTGCGCGAGGTCTGGTCGCGCCGCACGAAGGAGGCCCGGTGGTCGGTCGGAGAGCTCTTTAAGGCCACCACTCTGCAGGGAGACATCGTGGTCACTTTGGGCGGCATCGACTCCAGTCCGCCGGGCTTGGTGTTCGAGGAGACTGCGGAAGGCGGCAACCTGCGCACGTATCGTCACTACTACCTCAAGGACCGGGTCCAGCCCGAGGGAGCCGGGGGCAAGGCCAGTGCCGGCACTCCTGGCACGACGCAGGGCGCAAAGGGCTCTGTGCTCAGCAGGATGAGGGGCGCACTGGCCAAGGCGGCCCAGCAGGGCGCCGGCCAGGGCGGGACGACCCAGGGACAGGTACGGCGGCGGTTGCTGTTGGCTATGAACCGCGGTTTCGGTTTGGACGAGTGGATGCTGGTCCTCCTTCCCATCGTCATCGTGGGCGGCTCCGTGGTCGGCACCTTCTGGTTGTGGCAGCGGTTCATGACCTGACCCGCTGATCGACGTGGGGAGCGGAGAGTAGACCGGTTCGCGCTGCATCCTAGGAAAGGGGTGGGCCATGGCAGGAAACGACCAGGGATTCGACAGAGACGACTGCTTCATCGTCCTCGGCGTCGGCGGCTCCGGCATGAAGACGCTCCTACGCTGCAACGAACTCCTCGCCAACGACCGGGAGCTGCGCCCCCACTTGCGCAAGCTGGTGTTCTACGTGATCGCGGACACCGCCCTGGACGAACTGCGGGACTTCGAGCGCCAGGTCCTGGTGCATCTGGGGGGAAGGCGCGCACTGTGCCCGCTCGTCCATCGCATCGAGCTCTCGGACACCAGCTACGCCCAGCTCCCGCCCTTGGTGGGGCAGTTCATGCCGCAGTTGTTCCGACCGGATGCCGCCCTCACGGATCAGGAACTGCTGAGCAAGAAGCGGTTGATGCAGCACTGGTGGGTGGCGCCTGCCGACGCGCCGTTCAAGGCCAGAGGCGTGTTCGACGCGCGCCTGGTGCCGGACATCGTCAAGGGGGCAGGTCAGTGCCCCTTTGTCTCCTACTTCCTGACATGGGCCCGTCTGGACCGTATCCGTCAGGGACTCGACGAGTTCATCAGCGAGATCGTGTCCGAACGGGCGGGCTATCCGGAGCCCCTCCGCCGAGCCGGTCTCTACACGGCAACCAGCTTCGTCGGGGGCACGGGCAGAGGTTCCTGGATGCCGCTGACCTTCACGCTCAGAGAGCTGCTGGCCAAGCGCGGCGTCATCTGTAACCCGGCGGCCTTCATCTTCGACGCTCAGGCGTTCATCAAGGAGCAGACGGCCAAGACGCGAGTGACCATGCGGGTGAACTCGCTCACGGGCATGTCCGAGCTCTCCTGCTGGATCCGCAACCTCCGGCCGGCGGGAGCGGAGGAGCCCTACGTGTATTCGCTGCCGAACCTCACCGGGCGCGTGTTCGACCCCATGAGCGATCTGGTCGGGGTGGGTACCGACACGGTCCACAACCCCAACCGAACGGCGCCCGTGAACAGCTCACTGCTGGTCTTCGACCGTAGCCGGTCGGCGGTCCTCGGGGGGTGCAACCAGGCGTTCGAGATGGCCGGGGCCGGCCTCTACGCGCGCATCGCCAAATGGGTCATCGGCAACCAGGACGTCAATGAGAATTTCCCCTTCAACGGACTGGGTACAGCCGTGTTCGAGGTGCCCGTCGAAACACTGCGGGAGTACTACGAGCACGAATCACGGCTGACGACGGTCAATGACCTGTTGCGGCCCGCTAGCCAGGAGCTGGTGCAGGACCTGAGGCGCGCCCTGCTGGCGCGAACCAACACCAACGTCCACAACGGTGAGCCGGAACGCAGCCTCTTCGATCGGCGCAAGGATGGGTCCCTGTTGCCGCGCATCTTCCAGGAACTGGCCGAGATCCTGGAGCCTGGTATCCGCGAGCCGACCAGCGATGAGCTCAGGAAGGGGGGTGCCGACCCCCTCTTCGCCCAGGACAGCCCGAAGGCCGTCCAGACGAAGGTCAGTGCGCTCCTCAAACCCGACCCGGAGAGGGCCCAGGAGGCGGTGGTGCGGGTCCTGACCGCCAGCGGCACAGACCCCATCGAGGCCATCCGCAGCCTGGTTCAGTCCGCCCTGATGCGAGACCACCTCGACCGTGCCGACGCTCCCCCGGAGATGAGCGAGGACGTCCGCCGCATCCTCACGGAGAGGAACGGCGGCAGGCCGCTGTCGGTCACCCAGGCGATCTCCGTGCTGGATGCGGTCATCGAAGCCTGGCGGACCGGCCTGCAGGCCCTGCCCGAGGCCGGCGAGGGCCCCGGTACCCTCATGGCGGCCCACCACCGCGACGATCCTCTGGCGGTCGTCAAGCGCCACTCCGACCGGGACCTCAGCAAAGCCTTCCTCTTCGGCGTTTTCACGACGGCCGAACGCGTCGACATCCGCAACGCGGTCCGGGACGCGCTGCCCTACTGCAACTATGGGTTGGTCCATGGTGCCATCTCCCAGTACTTCCTGGATGCCATCAGAGCCTTGGAGTTGCTGCGGGCCAACGCAGCCGCCCTGGAGGCCGCGCTGCGGAAGGTCGGCCGGCGGTTTGAATACGACCTCCACTGCCTGGGGGCGGGAGAGTGGCAGAGCACAGAGCCCCGCAAGGCGCTCTTCCTTGACCCGGAAGCGCCGGAGGAGCGTGTCCCCACCAGAGGCGACCGGAAGCTATTCTACCGTCGTCTGCTGTGGCCGGAGTACGTGCCGCTGCCGGAGACTAGCCGCGAGGTCGGGCAGACGCTCTACGAGACGTGTCATGCCTATGTCACCCAGCCTGAGCGGGTTTCGGACGACGATGGGACCGCTGACCGGATGGAGGCAGGCCTCGAGCACGAGGTCCGCACCTCTGCTTCGGTGCGGCAGGAGTTCCTCATCGAGAACTTCAGCGTGACGCGGGTCGTAGAGAACCTGGGCAACCTCTGGATGAAGCGCATCGCCAAGCTGCGTGGCGACCAGAACCGCGTTGACGAGCTGCTGAACCAGTTCGCGGCCTTCTTTGGGATCCGGCCTGTGGAGCAGGATGGACGCTATCGCATCCCGACCGATGTGACGGCCTTCGTCGCCTGCATGGCCGGGTCGCTCCTGGCCAACTGCCGCCCCTACTGGGAGCTGGCACAGGAGCGGGGCCTGGGCGACGATCCTCGCGTCTACCTCTTCCTCCCCATCTCCTCTGCAGATTGGACGCGCGCTGGAACCGCCATCACCAGCCAGATCACCAAGATGGCAGGACTGGAGGGTGATGGAGCGGGCATCGCCATCGTGCCTGGCAGCACCCGGCGCGATAACCCATTCGTGATCTTGGCCTACACATCCTACGGAGTCAGCGATCTGAAGGACATCCAGTCCCTGGACTACTGGCGCGGAGACGCCGAGCTCCGCGAATGGCTGGACCGTGCCGAGAGCCCCACGGGACGGTCGCTCTTCGAGGACAGCACCTCCGGGTCCTGGATCAACAAGGGGCTCGGGTTCGTCGACCCGATCTATGTCCGGGAGACCAAGCTGAGGAATCGCTGGCGCCCATGGTACAGGGAGCCGCTCGCCGACACGGGACCCGTGCGCGCCGACCAGACCCTCGACGCCATGCTCTATGCCCTGACCCAGCCCAAGGGCGAGGTCGCGGCTCAACTCGAGAAGGCCGGATGGAAACTGCCGCTCCTGGTCAGGGGCCAGAACCAGCGCTTCCGTTACGCCAGGAGGCCGTACGAGGTGTCGGACGGGGAGGTCAAGGAGTACCAGGGCAATAGCTGGTCTCCCGGGGCCGAACTCGCCGTGCGGGTGGCACGGGTTTTCGATGTGCTGCATGCCCAGGAGATCAAGGAGGACAACGTCCTGACCCCGGTGGAGGCCATCCTCAAGGAGATGGCCCTGTTCTGGACCGAGGTCGCCCCAAGCCTCGACTTCGGAACGCCCAAGTCAAAGGCCTACAAGAACTTCTGGCAGGCCCTGATCAACGACCTGAGTGGCCAGAGGCAGGAAGCCGACGAGATCGACCACGAGGTCTTGGATCAGCTCGTGGCCAGGGCCTACAAGCATCGCGATGCGAGCAAGGCTCCCGGTTGAGCCGTCGTACGGGCGCTGACTCCGTCCTCCAGGATGCAGCAGAGATGGCGCCGCCAGAGCGCCTGAGGTGCTTGCGGGGGGTCTCCGGGTGATTCCGTGTTGGCGGCAGGCAGGGCGGGGCTGGCGGTGGCCCCGCGATACAGGTGGGCATAACCGCAGTGACCATGGCAGCAGTCCCCACAGTGCTTTTCGCCGACGATTGGAGCTACGCTCAGCTCCGAGCGCGTTGCGGGCTGCCCGATACCCTCTTTGTGGATGCGGCGGCGGCTGACCGGGAAGGATGGCTATTGCAGCGGGACACCGCGCGGGTATTCCGCTTCGACCCGACCCCGTTCTACCCGGACCAGGATGCCGTGGGCCGGCAGGGGACCCAGGTCGCCACGCCGAGTGACCTCCGTCCCCTGGAGCGTCTGATTGGGCTTCTGGGGCGGCTGCGGGGCTGCCGCATCCTGCACCTCTCGGTCCTCCGCAACACGGAGGAACAGATCCAGGGCCTGGGGTATGAGCAGCAGATCACGCTCCAGGACGCAACCCCACTCTACTCTCTGCCCGGTTGGTACGAGCACGTCGACGGCCTCATCCGACGCCACCTCGGCAAGCACCATTCCCGCTACTGCCACATCCTCGCGCTGGTGTCGGCCGAGCTCCTGACGGATCGGCATCTCCCGGCCCTTCGGGAGCTTCTCGGCCAGCCGGCGGACCGGGCGGTGATCAACCAGGCCTACCTGATGATGAGCATGGTGGAACTGGGGGAAGCTCCCACCCACGTGGGCGACCCCCGTTTCACCAGGCGCTACTGGGCGGCCTATGTCGGTCGGCTGCTGCTGGCCTGCATGTACCGCGATCTCAGCGATGAGGACCTCGGTAAGCAGGGCGGCACCGTGCTGAAAGTCTGGCGGGCCCTGGCGTTCCAATACGATCAGGCCACTTACCAACTGGATCAGTCCCGCCGCAGGGACCTGGTGATCCAGGAGTATCAGGACGCCAGGGAGTCGCCGGGGACGGCCCCGCCGCTGGCAGGCCTGCCCGTTCCCGTAACCCTTCCGTCGGGACCCACTCGGCCGCTGCCGCCACTCACTGACGGGCCCGGCCGCGAAGCGTGGCTTGGCCTGGATGCCGGCCGCCTGGTGACGGCCGTGACCCGGCTGGGCGGTCCACTCCCGTGCGCCGCCGCTCCCCCTCAACCGGGCCCGGCCGCATCCGTCAGCCCTCTGTCCGGCCTCCCCCAGGCAACGGACACGGTGGCGGACGACGCGGCCGGTCCTGGCGCGACGTGGGCTGGAACGGTGGCGAGTGCCCTGGAGGGTTCGGCCCACACCTTTGCATCGGCCCTGGCGGCAGCACGCCTGCCCACGGCCGAAGACGGGTGCCAGCCGAGGAGGCTCTACCTGGAGATGGCTCAGTACTGGCGGCGGGTGGCCGACGACCACCGCCTGGTCAACCAGCCCATCCCACCACCCGATTTCGCCGGCGGGGCGGGTCCTGACCAGCCGGAAGCCCTGGATGAGGCGTTCCGACATGACTGGGCCACCCTCTGCAGGACCGAGAGGGAGCGGGCTGCCACATGGCCTCGCCTGCGGCGCCTGGCAAAGGCCTACGACAGAGCCCGCAAGTCTCATGTGGAGTGGCGCCAGTATGTCTGGCTGGTGATGTTGCCGGTGGTGCTCCTGAGTGGCTATGCCGGCGGCATGCTGACCAAGGGTGTGGTCCAGTTCTGGACTGGGGTCGGCGTCCTGCCTGAAGGCATCGGGTTCGGGGGCTACGCCGCCCCGTGGGTAGTCGCCGCCGCGGGAGCCCTGGGCTGCCTGCTGGCGGGCATTCTGACAACGTTGGCGGAGGACAAGCGGGGGAACCGCAGCCAGGAGTTGCTCCTGAAGGCCGTGGGCGATGCCTGCCAGGGCCTGGCTACCCGCCAGAGCGCCCTGCAGCGCCTGGCATCCACCGCCACAAGCGCCCCGGTCCGCCGCCAGTGCCGGCTCCTCGTGGCCCGAGCGCAGGCGCTGCGGACCCGCCTCGTGACAGCCCTGCATAGGGAACTCCAGCCCCGAGACCTCGCCCGGGATGTCGAGGGCGAACGCTTGCCGCTCGCGGAGGGCCATGACAGCCCCCTCGACCACATCCTCCAACCGCCACATTCCCTGCCGTCGGCCGCAACCTCCGCGCCGGCTCTGACGGCCAGAGAGGTCCAGCGCTTCCAGGCAGGTTGGCGGGCCGTGGCGGCCAAGTACGACAGCCGGTGCCGAGGGCATCTGCCGCTGTGCGTCGTGCTGCCGCTGCTGCGCCGGTTCCGCGATGAGCTCAGCGCGCGGACCGGCATGTGCCTGACCGAGTGCCCGCGGGAGGTGCTGCAGAGCATCCTGCAGAGCGTCACCGACCAACGGGCCGAGATGGGCTACTTCAGTTGCCAACTGCCGCCGTTGGCGTTGCACAAGACGGCCCGCGTGCTCCTGGGGCCAAAAGGGGTCGGGCGCGCGGAGGGAGCGCCGCCCGACGGGGTCATGGCGGTTGAGCTGCCGGAGGGGATGTCCTTCCGGGCTGTCGCATACTACTACGAAGAGATCACCGTGGGCGGCCTCTCCGCTGACGACGATGGGATCGTGCGCGTCATGGCTGACGGCAGTTCGCATGGCTGAAGATCCACAGACCACCACGCCTGAGACTGAGCTCCCGCCGACTCCGGGCGAGCTGGAGAGCATCGGCTTGGACTGGCTGTCGTCGCACCCGCACTGGCAGGCATGGCGACTCCGCCGGCTGGTGCTGGTGGCGGCCGTGCTTCTGCCCCTGTTCGTCGGCAGTGTTCTGTACCTGGCCTTCCGGGTCGGCGGCGGGGCCGGTCTCGTCGCGGTCTCGGGCTGGCTCTTCCTCGGGGGGATGTGCCTGGCGGCCCTGCTCTGCGGGGCCATCCTCACCCTCGGCGTGATGCACCGGCTCGGAGTGGCCAAGGCGGACCTGCCGCCGTCCCTTGACGTGGGCCTCGGGGACGCCGTGTCCAGCCGGGAGGCCTGGTTCCTCATCCCCGCCCTCGCGTTCGCCATGCTGGGTCCACTGGTCCTGGCAGGGCTCACGAGCCTGCCCTTCGAGGTTCGTTTCCTGGCCCACTTCGGGGCCGTCATGCCCTTCCTGGTGCTGATCCTCGGCCTGTGGCGCCTGGAACAGATCGGGAAGAGGGTCCGCCGGAAGCTGCCGCTCCTGGTGCTGGCGGTAGTCCTCACCGCGTTGCTCTGCCTGACCCTGGCGCATGACCTGGCCCAGGTCTTCCAGGCCACGGTACTCCACGGGACCCTCAAGCGCATCATCCCCTTCTACAGCCGGATCGAGGTGCTCTTCATCGGCCCGGTCATCAGCGGGTTCTGTGCCTTCCTGGCGTGGGCTCTCTGGTGGTTCTGGGCCTCCACCGCGACCCCGCCTGCCCAGCCGAGCCCGGCCGAGGAGGGCCTCGACGGCAAGGAGGACGAGGGACCCGAGTACCCGCTCTGGGTCGCGGAACTCCTCGCCACGCTGCCCGATGGGTGCCGGACCGTTCCGGGCAAATGGCCGCAGCCCCTGTCTGCCGCGCGTGCCTCGCCCCACATCACCGAATGCACACCGGACCTTGATCTTCTCTTTGGGGGCTCCATACCCACGGAACGCCAGTTGGCCGCCCTCGTGCGGTTCCGCACCAACTATGACGAAGCCTGCGCCGCCGCCCTGGGGTCCGGAAGCCAACGCGATCTGTCGGCTGCGGACCTGCTGCTGGAGGGCGAAGCGGGCAGTGGCCGCAGCACGACGGTGGCCGCCTGCGCCGCCTACGCAGCGCTGGTCCGGGGTCAGGGGGTTCTGGTGCTGGAGCCCGATGTGCATCGCCGCGCCTGTGCCGTCGCGCGCCTGCAGGCCCTGCTCGCCCGGGGCGGCCTGGACCGCAGTGTCGGGGTGGCCCCCCTCAGCCAGGGCAACCTGGCCTCCTGGCTCCCCCTGGCGGGGAGCCCCGGGCGCGGTGGCGTCCCGGGCCAGGATACCGGGCCCGCCGACGGCGACCGTCCTGCACTGCCGTACATCGTGGTTGCGACCCTTGCCGATGCAGAGGCGCTCCTGTATGGCAACCCGTCGGTGCCAGGTCCCCTGCTGGCCCGCTTCCTGGCCCTTCTCGAAGTGGTCACGATCGACGACTTCCCGGACTTCCCGGAAGTGGAACGGGCGCACCTTCCCCTGTTCCTCGCAAAGCACCGTCTGCTGCTCGAGTCGGGCTATGGCCTGACGCAGTTCCTAGTCAGTTGCCCGCCGGTGGCGGCCATCACCCGGGACCAGTTCCTCAGAGGTCTGTTCGCGGCCTCCGGAGGCGCCCGCGACGGAGCCAACTGGGTATCCCTGCTGCCGCGGCCAAGCCTGCCTGCCTGGCTGGTGCGCCTGGAAGCAGAGAAGGTGGCGGAGACGGTGGAAGCCCTGGTGTGCCGCTGTCTGGAGAATCACATCGATGCCCTGCTCTACCGCAAGGGCATTGACGACACTCAGCGGCAGGAACAGGTCCGCAGCATTCTCAACCGGGTCAAGCCGGTGGACACGCTGGGGAAACTGACGGTGATCGCCAGTCTGGACGACCCGCTCGGCCACGACGATACCCCCGAGGCGGCCTTCTTCCAGGCGGCGGTGGGCGAAGACATGTGCCTGGCGCTCCACCTCAGGGGCAACCGCGAGGGAACCGTGGTCTTCGCCGTTCACCCGTGCGGGGAGGCGCACGCGGCCGTCCCGGCGGAGCGGGTGGCTTTCGTCGTGGACCGCAGTGCCTTCCCACTGGTGGCAGCCCATGTCGCGAGTGTCTGGCGGCTCCTGCCGGCGGGGCAGCCTATCCCCCTGCCCCTGTGGCAGCAGCTTGGGTTGGACGTCGAGACCGCCACGGTCAGCGCCGACACGCTTCAAGGACGTCCCCTGTACCTCGATTCTCTGGACCCCAGGACCGAGCCCCTTGCGCTTCAGGCCTGGCCGTACCTGGTCCCTCTCGATGCCGGTGCCACGGCACAACCCGTCTCGCTGGAGTACCTCTGGGTTCCCGGGGCCCGGCTCTGTGCCTCCATCGACGACCGGCACCTTCTCGCCCTCAGCTCGGCCGCCAGCCACGCGGACTCAGGTCAGTCGCTGGGACGCTGGGTGGACAGCACCGGACAGGACCTGGGGCTGGAGGACCTTGCCAGGCTGGCAGAGCTCCGCCACCCGCGTGGAAGCCTTGTCTATGCGGCTGAGTCTGTCTACGCCGAACCGGGTCGTTTCTGCCTGGCCGCCATCCCCTTCCGCGGTAACGGTGAAGACCTGCGCTGGCCTCGCCTTGCCCTGAGCTGGCAGTTTCCAAGCGACGGTCACGCCAGGCGCCTGTGGGGAGGACGCCACTTCGGTCTGGCGTGCTACTCCGCGGGGGCTCCGGGGACCTCTACCGTCTGCTGCCAGATGCTGGGACACTTCGACGACTACGGACGCGAACAGCCCATCGACGATGTGTCGTTCTCCTATCCCGCTAGCCTCTCTTTCGTTGTGATCGCGCCGGGTCGTGATACGGCCAGCCAACAGGCGGCTCGCCTGGTCGCTCGTACCTGGGATACGGCCAAGGACGCTGCCTTCCTGCCCGCCCTCACGGCCGCGCTGAACTACGCTCTCGATCTGCACATCCCGGGCGTGGGCTACTACGCGCGGTGCGTGGCCTTCGCGGCAACGGGCCAGGCCGAGGAGCTCGGCGGGGCCATCGTGTGGATCGTCGAGCCCGCAAACACCGGGTTCACCGTCCTGAACGCCCTGCGGCAAGTCCTCCGGGAGGACGCCGGTCGCGGGCTGCTCTTCGAGTCAGCTCACTGGGTCCTGGCGGAGCTGCGGGCCAAGCCGGAGTCGAGGGCCGCCACCGTCAGGCGACTGACGCGCCTGGACTTCGGGCGGACCATCGGCGATGGGGAGATCGCTCGGGCCCTGGGCTGGGTCTCGGGGATCCTGGCGCGCCGGGCCAGAGCCCAGGCGGGCGGCACCCAGTTCCTCCCGGATGTCCCGGCCGGTACCCGCGACCCCGAGTCCTTCGATACGGAACCGGCCGTTGACCTGCCTTCCCCGGAGTGGGACCCTGCCGCCCAAGAGACTCCGTGGGCCGAGTGTCTGGCACTGCTCCGCCCTGCCGCAGAGGCCGGCCAGGATGGCTTCGGCGCGGCTGATGTCGCTGGCGGACGACTGGAATGGCGACTGCTCGTCGACATCCACCATCTTGCATCTGAGGCGCGCCGCCAGCTCATGGGACTTCCCTGCCGTGGCTCAGGACTCGACGCCCAGTCACACGGCAACGGCATCGGCCTCGGCCCGGGCGTGCGCATGACCGGCGACCGCTACTGGGAAGCCCTCGCGGCATGCCTGCAGGGCATCCCCGGCACCGTGACCCCGAACGGCCAGACCGTGGTCCTGACCCTCTGGGCCAAGGTCCGCAGCC